>Ga0181534_10000288_pt1 | contig 36164 bp, 34 predicted proteins | sample PEATcosm2014_Bin_37_FD_119758 | JGI IMG/M metagenome (GOLD analysis project Ga0181534, IMG submission 119758) | Peatland microbial communities from MTU Mesocosm Facility, Houghton, MI, USA - PEATcosm2014_Bin17_10_metaG | ecosystem: Environmental > Terrestrial > Soil > Wetlands > Peat | place... | reverse complement strand
GATCGGACTTCGGAGCAGCCCGCTGACGGTCGCCCCGGGGGCCTGCTCGACCTCGAACGTCTCGCTGCGGGCCTCGAGGCGATCGGCCCAGGCCTCCGGAAGCATTCCCTCGGTGACTCCGAGGGTGCGCGCCCATTCGAGTAGCGCCGGCTCGTCGCGGTTGCAGGGCTCGGCGAAGTGCGATCGCACATCCAGCCGGTATCGCAGGATGTCGCCGAGCGCCCTCGACACGCCGGAATGCGTCGACAGCGGTGCGGTGCACCAGGACACGAAGCCGTCGTCACCGTCGCGACCGAAGGGTGCCGGAGGTCGTTCGTCGTCCCCTTCGCGCATCCAGCGCCGCACGAGCCGCCTTGCCACCTCCGGCACGTCACTGCCGTCCTCGAACCGACCGAAGCACCACGGTGGTCCTGCATCGTCAGTCGGTGCGCTCTGCCCGATGTCGCCGAGGAGTGACACCTGTGGCCCCGGGATCTGCGCCAAGAAGGTTCCCAGCCCCGGCCCACCGGCGCCGTCGTCGCCGAGCGGGTCGATCCCGTCGAGGATCGCGAGCGTGGCCGGCCGTCCGTTCACGGTCACGCGCTCGCCATGGCGCTCGATGGTCCGCTCGTGGAGATTCCACCAGGCGATCCCCGCGCCCACATCGCGCTCGATGACCACCCGGGGATCCGATGCGAGGTGCCACAGCGCATCTGCGGACCACCCGGCTTCAGCATTGGGCCACCACGGGGGATCCGGCGGACCATCGTCCTCATAGGCCCTCACCGCGCGAAGCTGGGACTGCGCAGACCAGCGTGCGACAAGATCCGTCGCTTCCGACTGCGCGAAGAGGGCCTGCGATGTCACCGGCGCCGCACCCGCAAGCCATGGTGGAGCGGCGCGTGGCGCGCGCACCGATCGCTCGATGAGGACCAGCGCGCCGGCTCCCACGTGATCGGAGAGCGGGGCCAGGACGACGACGGACGGTGCGAGGAAGGCGGCAGGCCCGTCGGAGAGCGCCGTGGCGAGCGCCTTGGGGACGAGGAGCGACTTGAAGTAGGGCTCGCAGTGGGCCGCGGCGAGGAGGTGGAGCCCGTCGAGATCATCGCGCAGCCATGAGAGCCCGACGGTCTGCGCTCCGCGCAGCTCGGGGCCGTGGTCGTCGGAGTCCGCCCACAGCACCGTGACATCTGCCGATTCGTCGTTGCGGTGGATCGAATCGACGAGGCGGCGGACGCGGGGGTGTTCGTATCTGGCGGCGACCGAGACGTACCTCACGACGCCGTTCGGTCCAGCAGCACCGCGACCGCTGCTCCGGCGGCACCGCCGATCGCTGCTCCCGCAATGACATCGGACGGGCGATGATGTCCGACGCGCAACCTGGCCCAACCGACGGTTGCGGCGAACAGGACGGCGACGGCGCGCCCCCGCGCGCTTCTGGGAACAGCGAGCGCGGAGGTGAAGGCGGCGAGCGTGTGTCCGCTCGGGAAGCTGGACGACGTCGGCATCCTCGCGAGGGTCCCCGGATCGGGGTTCGCGGGTCGAGCGACACCGAAGAAGTGCTTGAGCAGCCGCGTGAGGGTGAGCGACACCATGCCCGCCGCGCCGAGCCGGCGCGCCGCAGAGGACCACGAGGACGATCCGGTCGCGACCTGCAGCGCAGCGACGGCGACCCAGATGACACCGAAGTCGCTGGCGATCGACGCGACATCCGCGACGTGGTCAAGGGGAGTGCGCCCCTGGGCCGTCGCGTCAGCCTCGACCTGCATGGCTCGAGCCTATGAGGATCCGGGGCGGCTCACTTAGCCCTGGTCACGCCCATCGCAAGGGCGCCCTCGCAGCGGTCGCTGAAGGCGCAGAACCTGCAGAGGGGCCCGGGCGATGGACGGAACGACCCTGACGCGTGCGCCTTGGCGATGGCGTCCCACACCTGGACGGTCCTGCGCTCCTGACGAGTGACCTCCGCCTCGCCGATTCGCCGTTCGATCACCACGGGCTCCTTCAGGTGCAGCAGCCGAACAGCGACGGGTCGCACGCCGAGCACCCGCTCGCAGAGGAGTGCATACGTCTCGACCGCCGCGAGCTTCGCCCGCTCGCGGCCTCGCATCGGCGCACGCCCGGTCTTGTAGTCGACGATCGTGAGATCGCCGTTCGCAGCCCTGTCGAGGCGATCGATGATGCCACGGAGTTGCAACGACGTGCCCGACGCATCGAGCTCGGCCTCAAGGCGGAGTTCCACACCGACGGCATCGATCGTGCGGGGATCCTCGATGTCGAAGTAGCGGCGCACGAGGGTCCGGGCGTCCTCGACGAATCGATCCTGCTCAACCGGACTGAGCCCGAGCGAGGCGAACCCCTCCACGCCGGCCCCGGATGCGACGGCCGCATCGAGCTCGGCGAGCGCCGCTGCGGGCGTCCGTTCCTCGGGAGCGACGTTCGAGAAGAGTCCCTCGAGCGCGGCGTGGACGAGTGTCCCCTTGAGCGTCCAGATCGTGGGCGGCTGCTCGAGGCGCTCGATCGCCCGGTACTGGAACATCCTCGGACAGTCGGTGAAGGTCGAGATCCTCGACGGTGAGAGGGAGGTCGGGAGCGGAGGGAGGGTCACGCAGGGAGCGTAGGGGGGCCATGTGACGGGGGCTGGCCCTCGGTCAGGTAGAAACGGGTGTGGCCAGAGCACGCACCCGCACTGGAACGGCCGAGCGAATCGGGCACCTGACGCGCAGCCGTTCGTGGTCTGGTCTTCGGAACGGGGACCGGGTCGACGTCCAGGATCCGCGGGAACGACGCGCCGCGTGGCGGTTCGTCGCCCACGTGACGAATGACGAGACCGGGGAGCGCTGGGTGGAGGTGGTCGGAGGTCGAGCCGGTGAGCAACGGAATCGCTCCTTCAGGGAGGACCAGATCTTCCCGTACCGGTCGCTGCGAGCCGGTGGCGCCGCCCGCCCGTCGGTGGTCGACGCGCCCGGACTCCCGTTCTGACGGCTCGATCCCGCTCGCATCCGGACGGTCGACGCGAACAAGGGAGATGAGATGACGAGGAGTGCATCGGTCCCGCGGATCACACCCGTGCCCGTTGAAGAGCGGACAGGCGCCATCCGAGAGCTGCTCGACGGGGCCGTGGTGCCGGGCGCCGACGATGCGAACATCTTCACGACGTTCGTTCGGGCACCCGGACTCTTCAGGAAATGGCTGCCCTTCGGAGGCAAGCTGCTCAACGGGACGCTGCCGCCGCGGGACCGCGAGCTGCTCATCCTGCGAACCGGGTGGAACTGCGCGTCGCCGTACGAATGGGGTCAGCATGCGCGGATCGCACTGCTGTGCGGCCTGGAACCGCTTGAGGTCGACCGCGTCACGTTGGGGCCCGACGCGCCCGGATGGGAGGCGTTCGACGCGACGTTGCTTCGCGCCGCCGATGAGCTGCACGCGGCGTGGACGATCGAGGACGAGACGTGGGTCGCGCTCACCTCGCGGTACGACACCGCGCAGCTGATCGAGGTGCCGATGGTCGTCGGGCACTACCACCTCGTCGCGATGACCCTCAACACGTTGGGCGTCCAGCTTGATGAGGGACTGCAGGGATTCCCGGCCTGACCGGTCAGCCGGCGCCGCCCATCGAGTCCAGCATCGCCGCCATCTGCTGATGGACGAGGTTCACGGCCTGCAGCGGCCGGATCATGACCCGGAACTCCACGATGCGACCCTCGTCGTTGCACGTGATGATGTCGACGCCGTTGACGTACTTGCCGTTCATCTGCGTCTCGAACTCGAGCACGGCCGTGTTGCCGGACATGACCTGCTTGGTGTAGCGGAAGCTGCCATCTGTTTCGCCCGGCTGGGTCGAAGACGGAGACGGGTCCCCTGGGAACGTCTGCCCGGCCGCGCGGAGGTACAGCGACGTGATCTCCTTGCCTCGCTGCGGTGTGAAGACGATCGGCGAGAAGAAGACGACGTCATCGTCGAGCAGCTGGTCGAGCCCCCCGGGCAGCGTGCCCCGGAGGTGCGCATGCCACTGCTCAACGACGTGCTCGATCATCGGGTCCTCCTTGGTTGCGCGAAGCGCCGACGCATCAGGTCGCTCCGCTCATCGCGACGGGTCGAACGACGTGCTGAGCCACGCGACCGGCTGGCCCGAGATCACGCGCTCCCCGGTCAGCACGAGGAGCCCTTCGAGCGAGCCCTCGAACGATGAACGGATCTCGGTGTCGCCGACCCATCCGATGAGGTCGCCCACCTTGATCGGCACGAGAAGGGTCGTGGCGGCCTCCGACTTCGGGACGCCCGCGAGCTTCGGCGCGGCGTGGGCGAGCTCGGGCACCGGGCGGAACGGACCGACGGTCGGCGAGACGACCAGGCGCTCGGTCATGTGGCTGCGATCGACCGGGGCGGACTCGAGCTGCGCGGATGCGCCGATCATGAGCTCGAAGAGCGCCTCGAGGTCCAAGGGCGACTCGATCGAGAACGTCGGGACAGCCTTGTTGGCGAGCGAGCGCCTCGTGAGGGGCGTGAGGCTCGAGCCCGGGCCGAGCTCGATGAAGGTTCGCGCACCTTCGGCGTACAGGGTCTCGATCGTCTGGCGCCACCTGATCGGTGCGCACAGCTGCGCCGAGAGGAGGCCGGGCCAGTCGGAGGGGTCTGGGTGCCTTCGCGCGTCGACGTTCGACACCACGCCCGGGTTGGCATCCTGGAACGCCACCTCGGACAGGGCCTTGCGCAGCGGATCGCGGGCCTCGAGCATGAGCGGACTGTGGAAGGCGCCCGGCGAGGACGGGCGCAGCGGTTCCGCGCCGAGCGACCGCGCGAAGGCGCCTGCGCGCTCGACACCGTCACGGGTACCCGACACGACGACGTGCCCGGGGGCGTCATAGCTTGCGATCCACACGTCGCTCTCTGCGCGCACGCAGGAGACCTCCACATCCTCGTCTCCCAGTCCGAGGACGGTCGCCATCCAGCCAGGGGCGTTCTCTGATGCAGCGCGCATCGCGTTGCCTCGCGCCACGACGAGCCGGACCCCGTCCTCGAAGCTGAGCGCGCCGGTGGCGACAAGCGCGGTGTACTCGCCGAGGCTGCGCCCCGCAGCGGCCGCCGGCTCGAGGCCCAGCCGCTCGGCGGCATCCACGGCGACGAGGCTCAGCACGAAGGTCGCGAGCTGCGCGCCAGCGACGTCGTCCAGCTCGTCGGGCCCCGCCTCGAGGAGAAGGTGCGAGACGTCCCTGCCCACGGCATCGCTCGCAATTTCGACGAGTTCCCAAGACGGATGGTCGGCCCAGTTGGCTCCCATCCCGGGAGTCTGGGAACCGTGATCAGGAAACGTGAATGCGAGCAATGCGACTTCCTCTGCGGGTTGCTTCGAAGTAGTGGAGCCATCGTTGCATGGCCCACAGCAGCCTGCTGAGTTACCGCTTGGTTATGCAAGGCCGCCGGGGCATCTGGACGACCGGCCAAGGGCGGACGACGCGAGGCCGAACCGAACCTCCTCGGCGGGCGCGGGAGGCACTTCTGCGCGCGAAGGCAGTCCTGGAGCACGCGCGTGGCACCGTCGCAGGCTGCCCGGATCAGCATGTCCTACGCGACGGCGCTCGTTGGAGCGGGTGACCGGGATCGAACCGGCATGGCCAGCTTGGAAGGCTGGGGCTCTACCATTGAGCTACACCCGCGCGGCGAGGAGTCTACGACCTCCTAGGTTTTCCCTGTGACCGAGCTCGCATTCTTCGATCGCGTCGGCGGCCAGCCGTTCTTCGACACACTGGTCGACCGCTTCTACGAGGGCGTCGAGACCGACGACGTCCTGCGGGCGATGTACCCCGCCGACCTCACCGAGTCGAGGCGGCACCTCGCGCTGTTCCTCGCGCAGTACTGGGGCGGACCCCGGACCTACTCCGAGGAGCGGGGCCACCCGCGCCTCCGGATGCGCCACGCGCCCTTCGTGATCGACAGACGGGCTCGCGACGCCTGGTTGGTCCATATGCGAGCAGCGCTCGCGCAGATGGATCTCTCCGACGAGGACCGCGCGGAGTTCGACGCCTACATCGACATGGCGGCGTTCCAGATGCGCAACGCCTGACGGTCAGTCGTCGCGGTGGAGCCAGGGGAGCGAGGAGCCCCGCGCCTCCCAGAAGTAGATAACAACGGTCCCGGCGCACCTGTCGTGGAACCCTTGCCGGTTCGCGCGCAGGACGATCCCGAGCAGCCCGAGGAAGAAGACAACGATGCTGATCGGAAGGGTCACCGTCCTGATCACCGCGGAGCGGTTCGAGATGCTCTTGCCGTCGGTCGTGGTCACGCGGGCGCCGAGGATCGCCATCCCGATGGTTCGTCCAGACAGCGCCCACTGCACCGAGAAGTAGAGGAAGCCCCAGATGACGATCGCGGCGAGCCCCACGGCCCGGTGCGAGACGAGCGTGTAGTCCTTGCCGCTGAACAGCTTGATGGCCGACTGGGTCCCTGCGGCGAGCACGAGGAAGATGCCCCACGCCGCGCCGATGTCGGCGAGGAACGCGAGGAGCCGCGTGACGCCGCCGGCGTAGTGCCCCTCGAGCGACCCGACGGCGTTGGTCGACGCCGCCTCGATGAGGTCCGCCGGGCCGGCGGGCTCGTCCCGGAATCGCCGCCTGGCTGTCGCCCGATCGAGGATCTTGTCGAGGGAGACGACCTGGCGGCGCAGGAGCCCGAGGAACTCTCCCATCATCCCCGATGTCGACTGGGCGATGATCGGGCCGAGGTCCGCGCGGCGGACGAGCTCGTCCACGTCGATGCGGCTGACGATGGCCTCGACGTCGATCTTCTCGGCGATCGCGTTCACGTCGATCCGATCGACGATGGCCTCGATGTCGACGCGCTGCATGAGCCGGTTCGGATCGACCCGGTCCACGATCGCGTCGGGGTCGACCCGGTCGACGACCGCGTTGACGTCGACGCGCTCCATCAGCGCGTTCACGTCGATCCGCCGGACGATGTCGTCGACGTCGAGGCGGCTCACGATCTCGTTCACGTCGATCAGCTCGACGATCCGGTTGACCACCTGCTCGGCGATCGCCTGGGGGAGCCGCTCGAACGGTCCGGCCCGTCGCGGGGTCACCGCAGCTCGCTCCGCCAGGAACTCATGCCCTCATCATGGCACTGAGGGCGCGCGCCGCCTCCGGGAGATCGCGAGGAGCGCGAGGCCCGTGCCGATGAGCACGACTGCCGGCCATGGGCTCGGGCCTCCCGTCATCGCAAGCGCCTCGGGGACGGCGATCGTGGAGGCTGCGACCGAAGTGCTCGTCGTGAGGACCCCCGTGCACAGGACGGCCGCATCGAGGACGTAGCCGGGGGGCGCGTAGAGCTCCCTGATGCACCAGGCATGCCCGGAGGGAACGCCGAAGGACAGGCGACCCGCAGCATCCGTCGTGCCCGTCGCCCAGAAGGTGGTCCCTCGAGGCACCGCGACGCCCGCGAGGACGGGCGGTGCGACGTAGCCCGATGGGAGGGATCCGACGACGAACAACCCGAAGCCCGCCCCGGCGATGCCCTCATCGGGGGCGGTCGCGTTGAACTTGTACACGTGCAGCATCGCGCTCGACGCGGTCTCGGGGAGTGCGATCATCCCGCCCGCATCGGACGAGGTGAGCGTCCCTGATGTGCAGGTCAGCGACGGGTCGATGATCCAGCCCTCCGGCACGGATGACTCGTGGATGCACCAGGCGTAGCCGGCCGGCACGTTGAAGGCGAGGCGGCCGTCGGCGCCGGTCGTGCCCGACACGAAGTACGACAGGCCGCTGAACGTGGGGACACCTGCTGGCTGGGCGGAGGCACCTGGTGCGGCGGCGCCCTTCGAGTAGACGTCGAAGACGGCGCCGGGGATCCCGACGCCCGGCTGCGCCGCGTTGAACTTGAAGACGCTGAGCGTGGCGCGCTCGCGAGCGTCGACGACCGAGATCTCGCCAGCAAGAAGCTCCGTGGCCCCGCCGAGCACTGTCGTGCACACCGGTGCCGGGTCGACGGTGAAGTTCGCGGGCGCGGTGTGCTCGATGGCGCAGTACGCCCAACCGGGCAGGAGCGCCTGGAATTCGAGGAGCCCACCGACCGAGGTCGTCCCGCGCGCGATCCAGGTGCCGCCTGCGAGCGCCCGCGAATCGGACGGGGCCGGAGGCGCAGGGAGGCTCCCGTGGTCCATGCGGTAGAGGTCGAAGATCGCCCCCTGCGTTCCGCTGTTCGGCGACCCTGCCGCTGCCTTTCGAACGGTGACGGACACGAGGGGCGGGTCGGCGACGACGACGGTGGTCGTCTGACCCGGCGCGAGGGTGACCGACTGCGGCAGGCCCGCTGCGGTCGCGAATCCGACGGGTGGCGAGATTTCTGTCAATTCATAGGTGCCGGGGAGGAGGTCGCTGAAGTCGCACGTCCCGTCCTCGGGGGTCGTGCACGCTGCCACGATCGTGCCCGACTGGTCGACGAGTGCCAGTGCCGCCCCGGCGAGGGGCGCACCCGAGAGCGCGTCGACCTTGCGGACGGCGAGCGACGAGCGACGGATGAAGTCGCCGTGCGTGCCGGTGAACGAGACGAGCGTGGTGGCGTTCGCCACGACGACCACGGTCTGGTCCGGGGCGACGCCGTAGCCCGGCGGCGCCACGGACTCGCGCACCGAGTAGCTGCCGACCGCGAGCGGCACGCTCACCGGGGTGATGCCTCCGGAACCCACGACGAGCGTGTCCACAACCGCACCGACGTCGTTGACGAGCTGGAATGTGGCTCCGGTGACCGGCCACGCGGGATCGTCACCGGACTTCGCGATCTGGATCGATCCGGTGACCGCGACGACAGCGGTGCTCGACACGACCGTGGCCGGCGCTGGCGCTGCGATCGTCTGGGCACTCGGCACGATGGACGTGGGCGACCAGAACGCGAGGCCCGGCGCGCCGACGACCGCGGACACCGTCGCCGTCGCTGTCGACGCGGCCGTGCCGACGAGCCTGATCGGGATCGAGCCGGTACCCCCTCCCGCCGTCGTCACGGAGGCCACCGCTGCGCCGGAGCCGGCGACGGTCGCGCCGCGCAGGTGGACCGAGACGACGACGCCTGCAAGGCCCCGCCCGGAGCCGGGGACCGCGACCGTGACCACCACCGCTGTCGTCTCGCGACCGGGGCTGCCCCGCTCCACGATTGCGACGGCGATGGTGGGTGCTGCGGTAATCCCCGCCACGCCCGCGGTCACAACCCGCAGATCGTCAATCGCCCTCGTGGTGCCGGCGTCCGCGGCGGGATACGGGGCCCCCCAGGCGAGATGGTCGTAGACGAGCTTGATCGCGGCACCGAGCTGGTCCGCCGTGTACCTGCCTCGCCGCCCTGCAACGATCCACCCGCTCGCCTGGGCGCTGGAGAGCGCGTAGCCGAACGCACCGAGCTGAGCGCTGTCGATACCGGCGGGCGAGCCGGACGGCACATACCCGTAGCCGGGGGACGGGTAGCCACCGCCGAGGGCTGCCGCGGATGCGCAGAGTCCCCAGCCTGCGGGTGTCGGGAAGCCCGGGCCGTAGAGGCCGAAGTACGTGTTGGCTCCGCTGAAGGTGGCGCAGTAGCCCCGGTATGCGTCGACGGGCGCGCCATTCGTGCAGGGTGCCTGGGTGAAGGGGATCGACCTGCTGGTCTCGCTCGCTCCGGACGGTGCGGTGCCCGCGCACGCAGCGACGACGAGTGCCACTGCCACAGTGGCCACTCGACCAAGATGGTTTATAAAGTTGTTCTAGTCGCCACTTTGCACGTCCATGCACGGGGACGCGCCGCTCGCGCTCGTGCGAGCGGCGCCAGCGACCGTGACGGGTGCTGGCGAGGGACCTGTGTGTCGTGCCCGGCATCGGGTCATCGCGGCGGCGAAGGGACCTTCCTAGGTACGAGGATGCGCCACGACGGAGAACTGGAGGTAGCGCATGTCCTTGAAGGGTCCGATCGCGATGAACGCCCACCACCGTTGCGACGCATTGATCGGCTCGATGGTCTCGACGACGAATCCGGTCGTCGAGACCAGCGCGTCGATGGAGCTCCGGGTGAAGAACCGCAGGTGCGAGCGGTCGAGGATCCCGAAGTCGACGTAATCGAAGCGTCCCTGGAGCAGCAGCCTGAGGACCACCGGCATGTACCTGACGTTTGGAATCGACGCGACCACGACCCCGCCGTCCGCGAGATGGGATGTCGACCCGCGAAGGGCCGTCCACGGATCGACCATGTGCTCGAGCACATCGTTGAACACGAGGCAGTCGTAGGTCGCTCCGGAGGGGACATCGTCCGGGAAGCACCCGCGGATCACCGACGCGTAGTGCGTGGCGGCGCTTTCGGCCGCGTTGGCATCGACCTCGATCCCGGTAATGCGCAGTTCCGGACGCGCCGCGAGCAGGCTCTTCCCGAACAGGCCGCGACTGCACCCCACGTCGAGCACGGTTGTGGCGCTCCTGGGGATGAACGGCACCATCTCCTCGCGGTTGCTCAGGCCATGGATTGGCGGGTCGAGCGACACGCGTCGACGGTATCTCGAAGCGCCTGGCAACGCCGTCGATGAGCCCCGATGCCACCGACGTCGGGCCTACGCTTTGGTGCGTGCTTCAAGGGTCCGCGCCAGAGCGATCGGAGCATGTCGTGGTGGTCGTTCGACCCCATCCGGCCCGTGTCACGGGCGCGCTCCTCTGCACGGCCGCGGTCGCCGGCCTCGGCTTCTGGCTGCTCGTCCGGATCCACGAGACGTCGCGACCCTGGCTCTACGCGCTTGCCGTTGTCGTCGCGGTGCCGCTTGCATGGACACTCGGGCGCGCAGCGCAGTGGTCGGCTCGGACGGTCACGGTCACGGACCGCAGGATCCTCATCGCCGACGGGCTTCTGCGCCGGAACCACGCGTCGATCCGACTCGAGCGCATCACCGACGTGCACGTCTCGGCATCGGTGCTCGAACGAATCGTGCGGCGCGGCGACGTGATTCTTGAGCTGTTCGAGGACGATCCCGTCGAACTGGTGGAGATGCGCCGTCCCCAGGCTCTCCGCCGGGTCATCGCTCGCGAGATCGACGAGCGTCACGAGCAGGTCGGCACCGTGCACGACGGCGACGTCGCCGAGCGCCTTGACGCGCTCGACGCGCTCTACGAGTCAGGTCGGATCGAGGACGCCGAGTACGACGAGCGGCGCGCGAGGATTCTCGAGGATCTCTAGGGCCGCTACCCTTCGGTCGTGACCAGATACCGCTGCCGGGCCTGCGGCAACATCACCCGCTTCGAGGTCGTCGAGACCAGCACGACGAGGTCGTACCACCATTTCACGGTCGGCGGTGACCTCGCCATCGAGGATCCCGTGATCGTGGACGCGCACGTCGAGTCGGTGACGTGCCGCTGGTGCGGCCACGGACGCGACATCGAGGTGCTCGAGGACGACGGAGCGCTCCCGGCCGAACCGTGACGATGCGCCGTCTGACTCCTGCGGAGGCTGCGGCAGCACTCGCGACCGCTGCGCCGATTCCCGCGGGGAAGGGTCAAAGGAGGCTCGCGCGCGGCACCGTCGACGGCTGGCGACCGGACGGAACGCCGGTCTCGATGCCGTTCACGTCGGTGACCCTCGTCGTCATGGTCTCGATGGACTGCGCCGGGTGCCGCGACCTCGTCGGCCTCGTGCGCGATGGGATCGAGGGCCTCGACGTGGTGGGTGCGATCCGCCTGCCTCCCGGTCCGCTGCCCGACGCAGCCCTCTCGGGCTATCTCGGCGACGGGGGGTCGTGGGTGCTCGGTGACGACGCCTTCGATCTCCTCGACGCCATCGCCGCGCCGTTCTTCAGCGTCGTCAGCGCATCCTGCGACGTCATCGTCGAGGGGGTGGCGCTCGGTGCCCAGCACGTTCGGGACCACTGCGAGCGCGTCCTCGCCGGATCACCGCGGCCCGATACGGTCCGGTTGACGACCGAGCCCACCTGAGATGTCACAGCGGACCTGCACCCTGTCGACGTGTCGGAGCGTGGACGAAGGGACAGAATCATGGGTGACAACGAGATCGGCGACCCCGTCGCGGTCACGATCGACTGCGGGGACTGCATCCTGCAGCACACGAATGCGTGCAGCGGTTGCCTCGTCAGCTTCGTCCTCGACAGGGATCCGGGGGATGCAGTCGTCATCGACCTGGAGGAGGCGCGCGCGCTCCGGCTGCTCAACAGGGCAGGCCTCGTGCCAACGTCGAAGTTCGAACCGCACGCGTCCTGATTGCCGTTCTCGCCCGACCGGGTCGCCCGGGAGCGCACGGTGACGCGCACGCTCCTCGTCACGAACGACTACCCCCCGAAGGTCGGGGGCATCCAGAACTACCTCGAGGAGCTGTGGACCCGGCTCGACGCAACGACGACGATGGTCCTGACCGCGTCATCGGATCGAAGGGCGCGCGAGTACGACGAGGTCCAGGACAGAGCGGGGCTGCTCATCGACCGCGTGCGCCGCTCGACCCTCTATGTGCCTGATCGCGGCGCACGGCGAGCCGTCGACGACGCCGTCGACAGGTTCCATCCCGAGATCATCCTCTATGACCCGTTCGTCCCCTTGGGGATGATCGGCACGAGACAGGGCATCGCGTACGGCGTCGTCCTCCACGGCGCCGAAGTCGCCATCCCTGCCCGCCTGCCAGTGCTGCGCCGGGCGTCGGCGACCGTGCTGCGCGGCGCCTCCGTCGCCCTTTGCGCGGGCGGGTATCCCGAGCGTGAGGCGCGCAGGCTCGTCGGCGACGATCTCCCGCCCGTCATCCAGATCCCGCCGGGGGTCGACGCGACGAGGTTCGTCCCGATCGCAGCGAGCGCCCAGCCCGCGGTGCGTGCACGGCTCGGGCTGCCCTCGAAGGGCCCGATCGTGACCTCGGTCGGCAGGCTCGTCCCGCGCAAGGGCCTCGACGTGCTCATCGAGGCGGTCGCCATCGCGAGCGGGAAGGACCCATCGCTCACGCTCGTCATCGCGGGGGACGGCCGGGATCGATCCCGCCTCCAGCGCATCGCCAGGCGCTCGTCGGCCCGCGTGCATTTCCTGGGCCGGATCGACGAGCGGGACAAGATCGACCTCCTCGGTTCCTCGGCGGTGTTCGCCCAGCCGTGCCGGTCGCGGTGGGGCGGGCTCGAACAGGAGGGGTTCGGCATCGTCTTCTTGGAGGCTGCGGCCTGCGGCGTCCCCCAGATCGCCGGACGGTCGGGAGGGTCGTTCGAGGCGGTCGAGGACGGCGTGACCGGACTCGTCGTCGACCGTCCCGAGGACCCGGCCGCGGTGGCGGCGGCGCTGAACGCGCTCCTCGCCGATCCCGATCGTCGCCGCGGGATGGGCGAAGCCGGAAGGGTGCGCGCGGAAGCCCGGTTCAGCTACGACGGACTGGCGGCCCGGCTGGCCGAGGGCCTCGACGCCGTCCTCAACGAACCGACGGCCCCGACGTCGTAGGCTGACGCAGTGCTGCACGAGGAGTTGGCATGACTGAGCGGGCAACCGAGACGATCGTGGTCGGTGCCGACCCTGCCACCCTGTTCGCTGTCACGGTCGACCTGGCCGACTACCCCGAATGGGTGGCGGACCTCAAGTCCGTGACCGTCAGCGAACTGGATGACGAGAGCCGTCCGCTCGTGGCGACGTTTCGCGCCGCCGCCTTCGGGCGCTCGACGACCTACACCCTGCGCTACGACTACGCCGAAGCACCCCACGCGCTGTCGTGGGTCATGGTCGAAGGGGACATCACGAGCAAGCTCGACGGCTCCTACCGGTTCGACCCGGTGGATGGCGGCACGCTGGTCACCTACCAGCTCGAGGTCGAGCTCCGCGTCCCGATCCCCGGATTCGTGAAGCACCGCGCGGCGCAGCGGATCCAGACCACGGCACTGCGCGAGCTGAAGGCCCGGGCCGAGTCGCTCGCGTGAGCCGGCTCGCCGTCGGCGTCGACGTCGGCGGCACCAAGGTCCTCGCTGTTCTGGTGGACCGGTCCGGCGCGCTCCTCGCGGAGGCGCGGCGCGCCACGCCCCTCGATGGCATCCGTGACGCGCCCGGTGTCGCCGTCGTCGACGAGGTCGCCCTTGCGCTGGCCGATCTCGCCGCTGCGGCTGGAACGGATCTCACGGGACTCCCGCTCGGCGTTGGAGTGCCCGGCATGGTCTCGCACGCCGGCGTGCTCACCTTCGGCCCGAACCTGCACAGCGCGACCGGCGCGGACATGACGAAGCTGCTCGGGATCAGACTCCGTGGATGGCAGGCGACGGTGGCCAACGACGCGGACGCCGCGGCCTTCGCGGAGCACCGGCTCGGTGCGGCGCAGGGCGAGGACGAGTTCGCGATGGTCACCCTCGGCACGGGCATCGGGGGCGGCATCGTGACCGGGGGCCGGATCCTGCGCGGGCGCAGGGGGTACGCCGCCGAGATCGGCCACATGATCGTGGACCCCTCCGGTCCGCGCTGCCCGTGCGGCAGGCGGGGCTGCTGGGAGCGGTACGCATCGGGCGCGGGCGTCGCGCGGCTCGGGCGTGAGGCCGCCGCCGCCGGCCGCCTGCCCGCCCTGGTCGCGCTGCGCGGCGACGCGGAGTTCGTGCGCGGGGAGGACGTGACGCATGCCGCGGCCGCCGGGGACAAGGAGGCGCTCGCCGTGCTCGACGAGGTCGGGTGGTGGCTCGCCCTCGGGCTCGCCAACCTCGCCGCCGTGCTCGATCCCGGGCGCTTCGTGCTCGGCGGCGGGCTCATCGAGGCGAGCACGCTGCTCCTGCCGCCCGCACGCCGCCACCTGACGGGCCTGCTCGAAGCCGGCGAGCTGCGTGAGCCGATCGAGGTGGTGGCAGCCGATCTGGGCGCGCACGCGGGCGCCATCGGCGCCGCCCTGCTCTCCCAGGAGCGGTGATGCGCCTCGCGGTGATGCTGCCGACGTTCCAGGAGACGCCACGCGACGCCCTCGCCGTCGCGGCGCGCGCCGAGGCGAGCGGCCTCGACGGCGTCTTCGCATTCGACCACGTGTGGCCGATGGGATCGCCGCAGCGGCCGGCGATCGCGCCGTTCGAGGTCCTGGCGACCGTCGCCGTCCGCCACCCGGGGCTTCGTGTCGGCACCCTCGTGGCGAGGATCGGGCTCGTGGACGACGAGGTGCTGCTGGGACAGATCCGCGCGCTCCGCGCGGTAGCCGAGGGCGGGATCATCGCCGCGCTCGGGACGGGCGACCGCAAGTCGCGCGAGGAGAACCTCGCATACGGCGTCGACTTCGCCGGGCCCGACGAGCGGCGTCGCTCGCTCGCGCACGTCGCGGCGACCCTCTCAGGAGAGGGGACAGAGGTCTGGATCGGCGACGGTGCGCAGGCCACGCGCGAGGTTGCGATCGATACGGGGTGCGGGCTCAACGTGTGGATGAGACCGGCGGCGGACGTCAGGGCTGCCGGCGCGACGGGTGTTCGCTTCGTCACCTGGGGCGGTGTCGCACCGCAGCGCGATGGCGAGGTCGACGAGGCGGCGACCGAGTCGCTGCTCATCGATCTGGCGGAGGCCGGCGCCTCGTGGGCGGTGTTCGGCGCCCCCGCCCCCGTCGAGGTCCTCGCCAGGATCTCGAAGAGGTCCGGTCGGCGATTCGGTCGCGGCTAGCGTCTCTGGATGGAGTTCCGGCGAATCGAGGGCCTGCCGCCCTACGTCTTTGCGGAGATCAAGTCACTGGTGGCGTCGGGTCGAGCGAGCGGCCGCGATGTCGTCGACTTCGGCTTCGGGAACCCCGACCTGCCGAGCCCCCCTGTCGCGGTCGAGAAGCTCGCCGAAGCGGCGCAGAACCCGAGGAACCACCGCTACAGCGCGTCGCGGGGCATCCCGAAGCTGCGGCTCGCGATCGCCGACCGGTACCGGCGCCTGTTCGACGTCGACCTCGATCCCGATACCGAGGTCGTCCACACGATCGGCGCCAAGGAGGGGCTGAGCCACCTGATGTGGGTGCTCCTCGACCGCGGGGACACGGCGCTCGTCCCGAGCCCCAGCTATCCGATCCACATCTACGGCCCGCTCTTCGCGGGTGCGCAGGTCGTGACGGTGCCGATGCGCGACCCTGGCGCGCTCGGGAGCGACTCGCCAGGCGACGCCTTCTTCGAGGGGATGACCGACGCCTGGAACCGCGCGTGGCCGAAGCCGAGGGTCATCGTCTGCTCCTTCCCCCACAATCCGACGACCGCGTGCGTCGACCTTGCGTTCATGGAGCGGCTCGTGGCGTTCGCCCGCGAGCACAGCATCATCGTCGTGCACGACTTCGCCTACGCGGACCTGGGCTTCGATGGCTACCGGCCGCCGTCGATCCTCCAGGTCGACGGCGCGAAGGACGTGGCCGTCGAGCTCTACACGCTCACGAAGTCGTTCTCGATGGCAGGGTGGCGCGTCGGCTTCCTCCTGGGGAACGCGGAGATCGTCAGTGCGCTGACCCAGCTGAAGACCTACCTCGACTACGGGAGCTTCCAGCCGATCCAGATCGCGTCGATCGTGGCCATGAACGAGGCGCTCGACTACCCCGCGCAGGTCAACGCCATCTACCAGTCGCGGCGCGACGCGCTCATCGACGGCCTTGGCCGCATCGGGTGGGAGATCGCCGCTCCCAAGGGGACCATGTTCGTCTGGGCGCCGATCCCCGAGCCCTACCGGCACCTCAGCTCGCTCGAGTTCGCAACCCTGCTCGTCACCGAGGCGGATGTCGCCACCTCGCCGGGCGTGGGCTTCGGCGACGGCGGCGAGGGCTACGTGCGCTTCGCGCTCATCGAGAACGAGGCTCGCATCGCCCAGGCGGTCCGGGGTCTGCGGCGCGCGCTGCCCAAGCTCGGCTGATCAGGGGAGCCCGGCTCCGGGCACATCGACCGACGCGGTCTCGATCAGCGCGTCATGGGTCACCGAGACCACGGCGGCCACCGAGCTCGGCGCGGTCATCACGTAGAGCGTCCGACGGTCGTCGCCCCCGAGCATGCATGCGTAGCTGTGGGTGGTGGTCTCGACGCGGTCGGTCACCTCGCCGCCGTCTCTGACACGGAGGCACTCGCGGCCGTTCGCGTTCGCGACCCAGACCTGGCCGTCGGCGTCGAGGCAGATCCCGTCGGGGAACACCCCGTCGAGCTGCGCGAAGACGCGCCGGTCCGACAGCGTGCCGTCCGTCGAGACGGCGAACGCGGTCAGGCGGAGCCGGGTGGTCTCCGCAACGATCAGCGTGGCACCGTCCTCGGTCAGCACCATGCCGTTGGGGAACGAGAGGTCGTCGACGACCTGGCGCACCGAGCCGTCCGGCGCGAGCGCGACGATCGTGGTCGTCGGGGGACCCGGGGGCTCGACGACGCCCCTCGTGCCGTGCTCCGCGAGGAACGCGTCGATGTCGTAGCCGAAGTTCCCGACGTAGGCCGAGCCGTCGCCCGAGACCACCATGTCGTTCGACAGGAAGGTGGCGTGCGCGGAGAGATCGGCGAGGGTGGAGACGGACCCGTCCGGGGCGACGGCGAGCACCCGGTGGTCGATCATCGAGACGACGAGCAAGGTCCCGTCGGGCTGCCACCCGAGTCCCGATGGCTGTGCGTCGAACCCGTGCTCGAGGCGCTCGCCGTCGTCGCCCAGGGAGAACACGCCATGCCGGTGGAAGTCGCTGAACCAGAGCCGGCCGTCGTGCCACCTCGGTGCCTCGCCGAACGTGAGGCCCGTGTGGCGGATCGTGGTCGTGTACGTCGTCATGGATCCCCTTCCGCCCGCAGGCTACCGATCGCCGCGCCCGCGGGCCGGCACGGTCGAGCGTGCGGTGCGTCCCCGAACTACGTTTCGATCGTGGGGTACTGGCTGCTCAAGATCGTGCTGACACCGGTCATGCTCGTCCTGTACCGGATCAGGACGCCCGGCCGGCGGCGCGTCCCGGCCCGCGGCGCGATGATCCTCGCGGCGAACCACCAGAGCTTCTGCGACTCGATCTTCCTGCCGCTGTCGGTGCCGCGCCGGGTGACCTACCTCGCCAAGGCGGAGTACTTCGACGACTGGCGCAGCGCCTGGTTCTTCTCGGCCGTCGGGCAGATCCCGATCCGCAGGGGCGGCGGGTCGGAGTCCGAGCGGGCCTTGGAGACCGCCCGCGGGCTGCTCGGCGAGGGACGCCTGCTCGCCCTCTATCCCGAGGGCACCCGCGCAGACGACGCCTGCACGCACCGGGGCCACACCGGCGTCGCGCGGCTCTCGCTCGACTGCGCGGTCCCGGTGATCCCCGTCGGCATTTCGGGAACCAGCGACGTCCAGCCGATCGGCCGGAACCGCTGGCACCTCTTCCGCCCCGTGACCGTCGCGTTCGGCGAGCCGAGGACGCTGTCTGGCGACGAGGTCGAGCGCCTCGGGGAACACGAGGCCCTGCGCCAGTTCACCGACGTGCTGATGCACGACATCGCGGCGCTCTGCGGGCGCCCGTATGTGGACGAGTACGTCGCGCGACCAGCCTCGGTCGACCGGACCTAGGCGCTACGCGGGTCCCGAGCGGCTCCGCGCCACGGCGTCGACCCAGGTCTCGTAGGTCACGTCGATCACTGCGGGATCCCGGGGACGGAACGCCGCCTCCTCCTCGAAGCTCGCGTCCAGGTCCTCGAGCGTCGTGGCGCCCACGCACACGCCGGCAAGCGTCGCCGCGCCGATGGCTGTCGCCTCGACGGAGCGCGGCCGCCGAACGGTCAGCCGGGACGAATCCGCGAGCTCCTGGCAGAGCAGGTCCATCGCCGCCGCGCCCCCGTCCACCCGCAGCTCGGTCAGCTCGATCCCGCCCCCGCGCATCGCGTCGAGGATCGCGCGACCCTGGAAGGCGAGCGCGTCGACCACGGCGCGGGCGACATGGGCGCGGGTGACCCCCCGTGAGAGGCCGAGCAGCACGCCCCTGGCGTGCGGATCCCACCAGGGGCTTCCAAGCCCCGTGAACGCGGGCACGAACAGGGCGCCGTTGGCATCGGCGACAGACGCCGCGAGCTCGCCGACCTCGCTCGACGAGTCAATGAGGGCGAGCTCGTCGCGCAGCCACTGGATTGCCGCGCCAGCGATGAACGCCGAGCCCTCGAGCACGTAGCTGGTCGGGCCGAAGTCCCCGAGGTCCCACGCGACCGACGTGATCAGCCCGTCGACGTGGGGCGCGCGCGCCGGCCCGGTGTTGGCCAGCAGGAACGCGCCCGTCCCGAACGTGGCCTTGACCATCCCTGGGCGCACGCAGCGCTGGCCGAACAGGGCAGCCTGCTGGTCACCGAGGATGCCCGCGACCGCAACGCCCTCGAGGCCATCGCCATGGCCGGCGGCGACCGTGCCGAACACCGAGCACGAGGGCCTGATCGAAGCGAGCGCCCGCATCGGGACCCCGAACAGCGCGCACAGCGTCTCGCTCCATGTCGCGCGATCGAGGTCGTACAGCAGCGTCCGCGACGCGTTGGACGGATCGGTCGCGAACGAGCCCCCGTCGGCGCCGCCGGTCAGGTGCCAGCAGACGAGCGTGTCGACCGTGCAGAGCCCGAGCCTGCCGGCGCCCTCGAGCGCCGCGTTGTCGAGCAGCCACCGCATCTTCGTCGCCGAGAAGTACGGGTCCAGCGTCAGTCCCGTCGCCTCGCGCACGGTCGCGAGGTGTCCGTCGGCGAGCATCGATTCGCACACCGGCGCAGTACGGCGGTCCTGCCAGACGATCGCCGGTGCCAGGATCCGCCCGTCCTCGCGGTCGATGGCGATCACCGTCTCGCGCTGGTTCGTGATCCCGATCGCCGCGACCGAGTGGCCCGCCCCGGCCAAGCGCCGGGCCAGCTCCGACAGGGTCTCATCGACCAGCCGCAGGATCTCCCGCGCATCGTGCTCGACGAGGCCGGGGGAGGGGTACGACTGGGTCAGCTCGCGGTAGGAGACGTCCACGACCCGGCCGGCGAGGTCGACCGCGAGGGCCCGGACGCCGGTCGTCCCGGCGTCCACGGCCACGAGGAGGTGCACGGCGCGAGGCTACCGACCCCGGTGAAGCGACCCGGGTGGATTCACAGGTTGGATACAGCAAAATCGCCCTTAGAATCGTTGACAACCCCGTAGTTACAGTGCTGTACTTACCCCTGCATCTAGCGGCGTGTGTTGTGAAGACCACAACATCTTGTGTCGGGGGCGGGGGGACTACGATCCCGCGTTCAGGCGCTCGGACCGTTGCAGGCGCGACGGTTGCGTAGGGGAAATCGGACACGGACGAAGGAGAAGCGGGCATGGCTATCGCTCCACAGCGGGTTGGAATCGGACTTCGGCGGCACTTCACCACCGAGGGCGTGCACCCCTACGACGAGGTGACGTGGGAGCGTCGCGACTCGCGGATCACGAACTATCGGGACAACACCGTCGCCTTCGAGCAGCTCGGCGTCGAGGTCCCGTCCACGTGGAGCGTGAACGCGACCAACATCCTCGCCCAGAAGTACTTCCGCGGGACGCTCGGCACCGAGGAGCGCGAGACCTCGCTGCGCCAGGTCGCTGACCGGATCGTCGAGACGATCACCGAGTGGGGCATCAAGGACGGCTACTTCCTCGACGACGAGGAGGCGGAGATCTTCCGCGACGAGCTGAAGCACCTCATCATCCACCAGAAGGCGGCCTTCAACTCGCCGGTGTGGTTCAACATCGGCGTTCGCGGCGTGCCCCAGCAGGCGAGCGCCTGCTTCATCCTCCAGGTGAACGACGCGATGGACTCGATCCTCAACTGGTACACCGAGGAGGGGACGATCTTCAAGGGCGGCTCGGGCGCCGGGGTGAACCTCTCCCGGATCCGCGCGAGCGAGGAGCACCTCGCCGGGGGCGGCACCGCCTCAGGTCCTGTCAGCTTCATGCGCGGGGCGGACGCCTCGGCGGGGACCATCAAGTCGGGAGGCAAGACGCGCCGGGCGGCGAAGATGGTGATCCTCGACGTGGACCACCCCGACATCGAGGAGTTCATCTGGTGCAAGGCCAACGAGGAGCGCAAGGCGCGCGCCTTGCGCGACGCGGGCTTCGACATGGACCTCGACGGCAAGGACATCCACTCGATCCAGTACCAGAATGCGAACAACTCGGTGCGCGTCACCGACGAGTTCATGCGCGCGGTCGAGCAGGACGCGGACTGGAACCTCATCGCGCGCACCGACGGATCGGTGATCAAGACGGTCCGCGCCCGTGACCTGTGGCGCCAGCTCGCCCGTGCCTCATGGGAGTGCGCGGACCCCGGCCTGCAGTTCGACACGACGATCAACGACTGGCACACCGCCTCCAACACGGCGCGGATCAACGCATCCAACCCGTGCAGCGAGTACATGCACATCGACAACTCCGCGTGCAACCTCGCGAGCCTCAACCTCATGAAGTTCCTCCGCGACGACCGTGTCTTCGACGTCGACGGGTTCAAGGCCGCGATCGAGGTGGTCTTCACCGCCCAGGAGATCCTGGTGGGCAATGCCGACTATCCGACCAAGAAGATCGGGGAGAACTCCGTCAAGTTCCGCCAGCTCGGCCTCGGCTACGCCAACCTCGGGGCGCTCCTCATGGCATCGAGCCTCCCGTACGACTCGGACGGCGGACGTGCGTGGGCCGGGGCGATCACCGCGCTCATGACCGGGCACGCCTACGCGACGAGCGCGAGGACCGCAGGACGGATGGGACCGTTCGCGGGCTACCACGAGAACGTCGAGCCCATGCTCCGAGTGCTGCGCAAGCACCGCTCGGCGACCGAGCAGATCGACACGGAGTTCGTGCCCGACGCGCTGCTCGAGGCTGCCCGCGACGCATGGGACGACGCGGTGGCGCTGGCGGAGCAGTTCGGCGTGCGCAACGCACAGGCGACCGTGCTCGCGCCCACCGGCACGATCGGGCTCCTCATGGACTGCGACACCACGGGCGTCGAGCCCGACCTCGGCCTCGTGAAGACGAAGAAGCTCGTCGGCGGCGGCACGATGTCGATCGTCAACCAGACGGTGCCGCGCGCCCTGCACGTGGCCGGGTACAGCGCCGAGGAGATCGACGCCATCGTCTCGTACATCGATGTGAACAAGACGATCCTCGGGGCACCGGGGCTGAAGCCCGAGCACCTCGCGGTGTTCGCGTGCTCGATGGGCGACAACGTGATCCACTACCTCGGTCACGTGAAGATGATGGGAGCCGTGCAGCCGTTCATTTCGGGTGCGATCTCCAAGACGGTGAACATGCCCGAGGAGGTCACGGTCGAGGACATCGAGCAGCTGCACTACGACGCGTGGACGCTCGGCATCAAGGCCGTGGCGATCTACCGCGACAACTGCAAGGTGGCCCAGCCGCTGTCGATGACGAAGAAGGACGGTGCCGCGGACGCCGGAGCGGTGGGCGCCGAGGAGCGGCACCACGACGAGATCGACGCCCACATCGCCCGGCTCGAGGCGGCGCTGGCCCTGGAGCAGTCGAAGCAGCGCACGGTCGTGGTCGGCGCGGTGCGCGAGCGGCTGCCGCGCCGTCGGCACTCGAACACCTTCGCGTTCCGTGTCGCGGACTGCGAGGGCTACGTCACGGTCGGCGAGTACGAGGACGGCCGGCCTGGCGAGGTCTTCATCCGCGTCTCGAAGCAGGGATCCACCCTCGCGGGCATCATGGACGCCTTCTCCATCTCGATCAGCCTGGGGCTGCAGCACGGCGTGCCGCTCGCGACGTACGTGCGGAAGTACTCGAACATGAAGTTCGAGCCGGCCGGGATGACCGACGACGCCGAGCTGCGCATCGCGACGAGCCTGGTGGACTACATCTTCCGCCGCCTGGCGCTCGACTACCTCTCACGCGAGGACCGCGAGGAGCTCGGGGTGCTCTCGACCGGAGAGCGGACCCAGCCCACGCTGCCTGGCGTCGAGGAGCAGTCCACCGTCTCGGTCGGGATCGAGGACACGCCGGCTCCGGTCGCACCGCCGGCCGCCAAGGCGGCAGCACCCCTCGCGCGCACCGAGCCGCGCGACGCCCCGTACTGCTACAGCTGCGGGAATGTCATGCAGCGTGCCGGGTCCTGCTACGTCTGCGGCGCCTGCGGGACAACGTCCGGCTGCTCGTAGCCTGCCGATCAATCCGGCCGCCGATGGAGGGCCCGGGCGCGTGCGCCGGGCGTCGACCGACGACGCCCGCTCGGTCGCCCGCCTGCTGACGACGGCATTCAGCGATGATCCGGTCGAGCGGTGGTGTCTCGCATGCGACGACTTCAGCGGGCTGCTCGAGCTGCAGTCGGCCCGGGTCGTGGAGGAGTTCGTCGCGTCGGAGCGACTGTGGGTCGTCGACGACCTGTCGGGCGTGAGCGCCTGGTTCCCACCTGGCGCCGACCTTGGCGACGACGCCGTCGACGCCGTCGTGAACCCGGTGCTGGCCGCGCGGGGAGGGAGTCCTGCACGTCGGACGCGCTTTTGGGAGTGGGTGGACGACCACCACCCGCACGTCGCGCACTGGTACGTGGATCTCATGGCCACCGATCCTGTTCGGTGGGGGACGGGAACCGGAACCCGTCTCCTGCAGCATGGGATCGAGGCGCCCGACAGCGCCGGACTTCCGACCTTCCTCATCACCGGCAATCCCCGGACGGTGCCGTGGTACGAGCGGCACGGGTTCACGGTCACCACCTGCGAGGACGCTCCCGATGGCGGACCGCCCGTGTGGTTCATGCTGCACCTGCCGCCGCGATGACCGGGGCGGGCTCGGCGACGCGATGCCAGCACGTGCCGGGCGGTCTTCCGTGCCAGCGGACGATCGGTGTCGTCGAAGCGTTCACCGCTGCCGCGTACCCGTCGGGATCGGCGACCCTCGTGACGTGGACGTATGCGAGGATCCTCGAATGACGCTGCGAGACCCATCCACGGCGAGCTGGAGCTACCCCGCGCTCGCGGCGATCACGCGACGCTTCAGCGCTGGCGAGCCCCGGACATTCACCGTCGCGCCGGACGGCGCTTCGGTCTGCTTCCTGCGCGCACCCAGCGCGTTCGATCCCGTGCTCTCGCTCTGGGTGGTGGACCTCTCGGGTGATGTGCCAGTCGAGCGCCTGGTCGTCGACGCGGCCTCGGTGCTCGAGGGCCAGTCGGATGACGTGCCGGACGCTGAGCGGCGCCGGCGTGAGCGTCTCCGGGAGATCGGCGGCGGCATCACCGCCTACAGCTGCGACGCCGCGGTGGGAACGGCGGCGTTCGCGCTGTCGGGCGGGCTGTATGTCGTCGACCTGCACGGAGACCCCGACGTCCGTCGCCTCGGGGCCGACGAGGGGGTCATCGATCCGAGGCTCGATCCGACGGGTCGCCACGTGGCGTACTCCACTGGCTCGTCCGTCCGGGTCGTGGACGTCGAGTCCGGAGAGGTGACCGTGCTCGCCGAGAGCGCGGACGACGCGCACCATCTCGGCCTCGCCGATTTCGTCGCGGCCGAGGAGTTCGACCGGGCGAGGGGGCATTGGTGGTCCCCGGACGGCCGGCACCTGTGCTTCGAGGCCGTCGACGAGACCGACGTCGAGGAGGTCTGGATCTTCGATCCCGCTGCCCCGGAGGTGGCGCCGCGCTCGCGGCGCTACCCGAGGGCCGGGCGGGCGAACGCCCGCGTCTCGCTCGTGATCGCTGGGCTCGACGGCGATCGCACGGAGGTCGCGTGGGACAAGGATCGCCTCGAGTACCTCCTCACCGTGTCATGGCCCGAGCGGCCTGAGCGGCCCGGGGAAGTCGGGGGCGGTCCCGTGATCTCGCTGCTGTCGCGCGATCAGCGCACGATGGTTGTGGCGCAGGTCGATGCCGCGACCGGCTCGACGACCGTGCTCGTCGAGGCGAGCGACCAGTGGTTCGTGGAGGAGACGCCGGGGCTGCCGGCCGTGACGGCCGACGGCCGGCTCGTCGTCGCGGTCGTCGACCATGCCGCCGACACCTACCGGCTCGCCCTCGTCGACGACGGCGTGGCGACGCCGTTCTCCCCGCCAGGGATCCAGCTCGTCGGGCTCGTCGACGTCGGCGAGTCCGGCGCCCTCGTCGCTGCGAAGCGTTCCGCGACCACGCTCGAATCGCTCGAGATCGGGTTCGACGGCTCGGTCACGGTCCTCGGTGACGGCTCTGCACTCGTGCGGCCGCTCGCTGGCAGCGTCGGGGGGCTCGTCGTCACCGCGTCGACGGCGATCGACCGGACAGCATCAACGTTTGCACTCGAGCGTCCCGGGTCCGCACGCGTCATCGTGCGCTCGTGCGCGACCGGACCCGGCGCGGCGGTGCCGCCCGTCACCCCGAGGCCCCGGCTGCTCGAGGTCGGATCCGGCCGGCTGCAGGTCGCAGTGCTGTTCCCGACTGATCCGGTCGCCGGCGGTGACCGCCTGCCCGTCATCCTCTCCCCCTACGGCGGCCCGCACCTCCAGTGCGTCGTCGAGGCGGGCCGGATCTTTGCCGAGGAGCAGTTCCTCGCCGACCAGGGCTTCTGCGTCGTCGTCGCGGACGGCCGGGGGACCGGGGGGCGCGGACCGCGGTGGGACCGCGCCGTGCACGGCGCGGTCGGCGACGTCGCGGTCGAGGACCAGGTCCTGGCGCTGGATGGCGTGATGGCCGAGTTCGGGGACCTGCTCGATCGCAGCCGCGTAGGTGTTCGGGGATGGAGCTTCGGCGGGTACCTCGCCGCGCGGTGCGTCCTGACGCGTCCGGACGTCTTCCGCGCTGCGGTCGCGGGCGCCCCCGTGACCGACTGGCGCTGGTACGACACGGGGTACACCGAGCGGTACCTCGGGCACCCCGACGAGCAGGCGGCGTCGTACGCGGCGAACAGCCTGATCGATCTCGCACCGCAGCTCGAGCGCCCGCTGTTCCTCATCCACGGGTACAACGACGACAACGTGCTGTTCTGCCACACCCAGCTCCTGTCCGCGGCGCTGACCGCAGCCGGCCGGCCCCACCGCGTCGTGGGGCTCTCGGGCATCACACACATGGCCGTGGACCCCGTCATCGCCGAGCACCTGATCGAGCTCGAGCTCCAGTTCTTCCGCGAGGCCCTGACCGGAACGTGACGGCCGGGCGTGCCGTGCGGGTCACCCGATCTCGATCGTGACCTTCCCTCGCGGCTCGCCTGCAGGATGGTCTCCCGAGAGCGCACGAACGGCGTGGTCGTACTGCGCCATCGGATACCGGTGCGTCACCAGGAACGAGGGCCGGAGTCGCCCGGCGTTCACCGCCGCCACCACCTCGGACCACGCGGAGCGGGTGTAGGAGAAGCTCCCCTGGATCACGATGTCGTCGTTGACGATGTCATCGGGTGCGATGGCCACCGTCGACCCGTGGGGAGGCAGGCCGAGCAGGATGAGCATCCCGCCCCTGTCGACGAGCCCGAAGGCTGCGGACACCGCCGCTGGGGCGCCCGCCGCCTCGATGACCAGGTCGAACCGCTCGTCCGGCGGCGCTGTCGCGAACCGGTTCGCACCCGCGGCGGCGGCGAGCGGTGCCTGCGCCTCGCGCTGGCCGATCACCAACACCGATGCCGGCGCGAAGGCGCCGGCGAGGTGGGCCGCGAGGAGCCCCACGGTGCCGTCCCCCACGACGGCGACGCGTCGGCCCGGTTCGACCTGGAGCCTCGTGAGCGCCCGCCACACGACGGCCATCGGCTCGATCAGCGACGCGTCGAGCGGGTCGACCCCGGGATCGATCCGGTGGACGAGCCCCGCGGGCACCGCGATCAGCTCCGCGAGCCCGCCGGGCCGCGTGAAGCCGATCTCGTCGTAGACCTCGCATCGGTTCGTCGCCCCGGCCCGGCACGCGAGGCACTCGCCGCACGGGATGATGCCCTCGACGACGACGAGATCGCCGGCGACCGCGATGCCGTCGACGTCCTCGAGCAGCGTCCCGACCCACTCGTGGCCGAGCACCAGGGGATACCGGACATACTGCGGATCGATGGTGCCGTCGATCAGCTCGAGATCCGTGCCGCAGACCCCCGAGAGGATCGGTCGCACGAGGACCTCGCCCGCTCGTGCGATGGGATCGGGGACGTCGTCGAGCGCGAGGTCCCCGGGACCACGGACCACGAGGGCCCTCACCGGACTGCCGTGAGGGTCTGGCCGTGCAGGAGGGCGGTGACCGCGCCGGCGTGCGAGCTGACCGTGAGGCCGAGATCCCGGACCTTGCGCTGGGGAACCTCCGCCTTCAGTCCGGTGACGCTCAGCGCGCCCGCGCAGTGACCGAGATGGTCGACGAATGCGGCGCCGACGCAGAACACGCCGTCGGCCTCCTCCTCGTCGTCGATGGAGTAGCCATCGACCCTCGTGCGCTGCAGCTCGGCGAGCATGGAGTCGACATCGGTGATCGTGTGCGCCGTGTGTCGGCGCATCCCCGTCGTTCCGAGGAGCGCGCGCACCTCGGCATCGGAGAGCTGAGCGAGGATCGCCTTGCCCGCCGCGGTGGCGTGGGGGGGCTCTCGCTGCCCAAGGGGGGCGTGGAACCGGACCGATCCCGAACCGTCGATCCGCTCGACGAAGACCGGGTAGCCCTCCTCGTTCTGCGCGAGGCGGGCGGTCAGCCCGGTGACCTCGGCGAGGTCCCTCAGGATCGGGAGCGCGAGCTCGACGATCGAGGTCTGCTGGGAGACGAGGTCGCCCAGCCGAAGGAGGGTCAGCCCGAGGAGGTACCGGGGTCCAGGCTCGACGGGCCGGAGGAGCCCGGACGCCGCGAGTGTGCGGGCGAGGGCCAGCGCCGAGCTCTTGGCGACGCCGAGCGTCGACGCGATCTCGGTGACGCCGAGGCCCGTCGTCCCCGCATCGGCGACCGCATCGAGGAGCTCGGCGGCCCGGGCGACCGACTGGATCTGGTAGCGGGCCGCTGGCAGGGTGGGAGACGGTGGGTTCGGCACAGCACATCAGCGTATTGCGTGACCGACCCCGAAGGGGGTACTTGACCCGGCAGGAGCGATGTGATTCGATCATCCGATCAACTCCGAACGTCGTTCTGTCCTGCCGAACATCCGAGAGCAGCGTCGCCGGCGGGTCGAGGCCGTCCGGCCGAAGGTGGACTGGGTCCGGCGACGCTTCGGAGGCCTGCCGCTCGTCTCGTCGACGGTCGCGACGGTGGCCTGGATCACGGGCGGCATCTCCGACCCGATCGACCGGTCGACAGCGGTTGATCCCGTCTGGGTCGTCGAGGCGGACCACGGACGAGCACTGATCACCAACGAGATCGAAGGACCGAGGATCCGCTCGGAGTGCGATCCGGAGCAGCTCGGCTTCCAGATCATCGAGGTCCCTTGGTTCGAGCCGGACATGCTGGCGCGTGCAGCCGCGGAGTTCGCAGGTGCGCCGCTGCGTCAGGTCCTCTCGGACGCCTCGGAGGGTGATCGGTCGATCCGGGCAGAGCTGACGCTCGAGCGCATGACCCTGACCGACCCCGAGCAGGAGGATCTGCGCCAGCTGGGCGCGGATCTCGGCGGCGCGCTCGGCGTGGCGGTCGACGCGTGGGTGCCAGGGACGTCGACGGATCGTGATGTCGCCGCGTCGGTCGCCGGGGCGCTCGAGGAGTGCGGTGCGGTGCCGGTGTGCCTCATCGTCGGCGGCGACGACCGCGTGCGGCGCTTCCGGCACCCGCTGTCGACCGGGGCGCCTGTCGACCGCCTCCTCATGGTCGTCGCCGTGGCCCGGCGTGGCGGCCTGCACGTCGCCGCGACCCGGCTGGCGGTCGTCGACCGCGACGACGAGGTCGTGGCGCTCACCGAGTCGCTCCGGGGTGTCGACGACGCGGTTCGGGGCGCGTCGCGGGTCGGCGGCACGTGGGCCGAGGCGCTCCTCGCCCTTGACGAGGGCTATCGCTCGATCGGGAGCCCAGGGGCATGGCGCGAGCACTGGCAGGGCGGACCGATCGGCTACGAGCAGCGCGAGTTCGAGATCGCGCCCGGACAGGATGCGTCGCCGTTCGCCGAGTCGACGATCCGCCATGGCACCGCGATTGCCTGGAACCCGAGCCTCCGCGGCGGCGCCAAGATCGAGGACACGTACCTGGTGGGCGCCGGGGGACAGGAACTCGTCACGACCACACCGCGATGGCCGGTGTCGTCGAGGGGAGCCGAGCTCGGCACGAGCAGCGAAGTGAGGGTGATGGCATGAGCGCAACTTCGTCACATGGTCCGGCGGTGCGGGGACTGGGGACGCCCTGCGGCACCGCGGCGATCGAGCGGCTGCTGGGTCCGCTCGGCGAGGGATGCCGACCGAGCGCGTCACGGTTCCCCGATGGCGCCCAGATGCGGATCGAGATTCCGAGCGTCGAGGGTCCCGAGGCACTGGCGGCCGTCCTCGACGAGGCGGCGGCGCGCGGGGTGACGGTGCATCGCGTCTCCCAGGGCAGCGGCGCGATGCTGCTCACGCGGGCCGAGCTCTCGGAGATGGCGCGGATGGGCGCGGACGCAGGGCTCGAGGTGAATCTCTTCGTCGGGCCCCGCGAGGAGTTCGGCGTCGGCAGCGCGGTGCGGAGTCCCGAAGGCGGCCAGTTCGCGGGCCGACTCCGCGGGCTGGACCAGCTCCGCTACGCGGTCGAGGACATCTATCGGGCGGTCGAGGCCGGCATCAGGGGATTCCTCATCGCCGACCTCGGGCTGATGGAGGTCCTCGCGTCGCTCGTCGCGAAGGAGGAGCTGCCCAGCGGGATCGTCTGGAAGATCTCCGCGGTGCTCGCACCGTCCAACCCCGTGACGTTCCGCCAGCTGGTGGACGCGGGCGGCACGACGATCAACGTCCCGACGGACATGACACTCGATCAGCTCTGCGAGCTGCGCTCCGTGAGCGACGCGCCGATCGACCTCTACGTCGAGGCGCCCGATGCGCTCGGCGGCGTGGTGCGCGGCCACGAGCTCACGGAGATCGCCCTCGCCGCAGCCCCCCTGTACGCGAAGTTCGGCTTGCGCAACGCGCGTGCCGTCTATCCCGCCGGGATCCAGGTCCAGGCGGACGTCGTCGCGAACGTCCGCGAGAAGGTCCGCAGGTCGCAGCTGGCCCTCGAGTGGCTCGACCGCTCGGGCGTCGAGATCTCCCGTTCGGCGCCCAGCGCGCCAGGCATCGGGGTCCCGTGCCCCTGAGGCTCCGCAGCGATGCGTGGGTCGTCGGGGACGACGAGGTGGCGCTCGACAGCCGCGTCGCGCTCGCGATGGGCGGCTCGTCGGTCGAGCGCCACGGCGGCGTGCCGATCATCGGCATCGCGAACTCGGCGAGCGGCCTCAACCCCTGCAACCAGCCACTCGCAGACCTCGTCGGGCCCGTTCGCGAGGGAGTCGAGCGAGCGGGCGGGATCGCCGTGGAGTTCCCCTGCATGTCGCTCGGCGAGGACCTGATGAAGCCCACCGCGATGCTCTACCGCAACCTCCTCGCGATGGAGGTGGAGGAGTCGCTGCGCAGCCAGCCGCTCGATGGCGTCGTGGTGCTCGCCGCGTGCGACAAGTCGGTCCCCGGGGCGCTGATGGGCGCGTTCAGCACGGCACTGCCGACGCTGCTGGTCGTGGCCGGCCCGAGGCCCGTCGCCACCTTCCGCGGACGCCGGATCGGGACGGGCACGGATCTGTGGCGCCTGTGGGACGAGCGCCGCGCGGGGGCACTGGACGACGAGGCGTGGCTCGAGCTCGAGCGCTCCCTCTCCCTCGGCAGGGGTACCTGCAACACGATGGGGACCGCCTCGTCGATGGGTGCGGTCGCCGAGGCGCTCGGCATCGCATGGCCTGGCTCGACGACCGTCCCCGCGGGGGATGCGCGTCACGTCGAGACCGCCCGGCTCGTCGGCGGCCGGGTCGTCGAGATGGTCGCGGCCGGGGTGCCCATGCACGAGCTCGTCACCGACGCCGCCATCGACAACGCGATCACCGTGCTGTGCGCACTCGGAGGCTCGACGAACGCCGTCATCCACCTGACCGCGCTGGCCTCGCGGCTGGGACGCCCGATCGAGCTGTCGCGCTTCGACGAGGCCGGCCGGTCGGTCCCGGTGCTGGTGGACGTCGAGCCCTCCGGCTCCGGGCTCATCGAGGACCTCGACCGATCGGGGGGCATCCCCGCGGTCATGCGCTCCCTTGGAGATCTCCTCGATCCCGAGGTCGTCCTCGCGGACGGGCGCACGACGGGGTCCCTCCAGACCGCGTCCGCGGCACCGGGCGGTGTCATCCGCGCACGCCACGATCCGGTCGACCCGCACGGTGCGTTCCGCGTCGTCGTGGGCAACCTCGCTCCGGACGGGGCGCTCATCAAGCGGTCGGCCGCGTCGCCCGAGCTCCTGCAGCATCGCGGACCCGCAGTCGTCATGCGCGACGTCGCGGACGTCGCTCGGCGCACCGGCCCGACGAGCACCGTGGCGCGCGACGCGGTCCTCGTCCTCGCCGGGGCGGGGCCCGTGGGCGGCCCGGGCATGCCCGAATGGGGGATGATCCCGATCCCCGAGCCACTGCTCGCCCGGGGCGTGACGGACATGGTGCGGGTGACCGATGCGCGCATGAGCGGGACGAGCTTCGGCACCGTGTTCCTGCACGCAGCGCCCGAGGCGGCGGTGGGCGGGACGCTCGGGCTCGTGCACGACGGGGACATGATCGCGGTGGACGCGGACGCCGGGACGATCGAGCTCGAAGTCACCGACGAGGAGCTCGTGGCTCGCGCGGCTCGGCGCCGGCCGTCGCATGCATCGGGACGCGGATACGTGTCGCTGTACCGCCGCCACGTGCAGCAGGCGCCGCAGGGCTGCGACTTCGACTTCCTCGAGCCCGAGGCCGGCCGGCCGCCTCATCTCGAGGAGCCTGTGGTGGGAAGATCCTGAATCGCAACGACGGGGGAAGTGCCGGGGACCAGGTTGGCTCCGGAGAGACAAGGGAGGGTTACTCGTGAAGACAAGAGGGAGAAGGGGTCTCGCTGCCGTGGCAGCCGCGACCATGGTCGCGGGGGTCGCGCTCAGCGCGCTCGGGCCTGCCGCGAGCAGCTCGGCGAGCACGAGCAAGACGACGCTCACCGTGTGGGAGAACTACGGCACCGAGCAAAATGCGACCGCGCTCAAGAACCTGGTCACGGCCTTCGAGAAGGCAAATCCGAGCGTCAAGATCAACGTGGTCTCCGAGCCGGCGTCGAACTACTTCGCATTGCTGACATCGGCGGCGATCTCGCACAACGGTCCCGACATGGCGGTCATGTGGACCGGGCTCTACGACCTGCAGTACCAGAGCTTCGAGGAGAACCTGAAGGGGAACGTCCCAGCAGCGGACCTCGCCAAGATGGGCGGCCTGAGCTGGGAGTCACCGAACTTCAACGCCTCGAAGGGTCCGCTCGTGATGCCGCTTGAGACGCAGTTCTACATCGGCTTCTACAACAAGAGCCTGTTCGCCAAGGCCGGGATCACGTCGGTCCCGACCGACTGGACGCAGCTCTATGCGGACTCCGCCAAGCTCAAGAAGATGGGCATCACGCCACTCGTCTACGGCAACGGCGGGCAGTCGCTCGGCGCGGAGTTCTACCCGTGGTACGACATGAGCTACCTCATGATCGGCGCCCACTCGGTGTCGCAGTGGAAGGGCCTCTACGACGGATCGATCCCGTGGACGTCTTCGGCCAACGAGGCGCAGCTCACCAAGTGGCAGGACCTGTTCAAGGACGGCTACACGAACCCCGATGTGCTGACCAAGACCAACAACATCCAGTACTTCGAGCAGGGCAAGGCCGCGATGCTGGTCGACGGCACCTGGGACACCGCGGAGTACACCGGCGCGATGGGCTCCAAGGTCGCAGCATTCGTCCCGCCGTTCTCCAACACGCCGATCAAGGGCGTCGTCGAGTACCCCGGTGACGGGCTCTCGGTCATGAACTACTCGTCGCACAAGTCGCTCGACTACAAGTTCCTCGAGTTCATGACGACCGCCCAGGCCGGCGGGATCATCAACAAGGCGGGGCTCATCCCCGACATCAACGGCCTGACCACCACGAACCCGGTGAATCAGGAGATGCTGAACTTCGTGACCAAGGACCACATGGTCGCCTACCCGATGCTCGACAACGTGACCCAGGTCAACGTCGTGAACTCGGGGAGCACCGTGCTCCCGTCGGTCCTCGCGGGCCAGGAGTCGCCGAAGTCCGCGCTTTCGAAGATGCAGCAGATCTGGGGCCAGCTGCCGTCCTCCCAGCGCAGCAGCTCGGGGTACGCGGGCTAGTTCCACAGGGCCAGTGCCGGCCGCGAGGGTCGCGGCCGGCACTGGCCCTGTGTCGATCACGACATGAAAGCGGGTAGATGACGGTCTCGGGCGAAGTTGGGCTGCAGCACGTGAGCTGGTGGGGCAGGCGCACCCTGGCGCAGCGTCGCCAGCTGGCGGGCGTGTGCTTCGCCGCACCGGCCGTCGCGCTGGTCGTGGCGCTCATCGCGATCCCCATCGGCCAGGCCGTCTACTACTCGATGACGAACTGGGACGGGATCACCGCAACGTGGATCGGGCCGTCCACCTGGTCCCAGGCGTTCCACAACCCGACGCTGTGGCAGGCCCTGGAGAACAACGCGAAGCTGCTGATCGCGGTGCCCTTCGCGCTTGGCATCCCGCTCGCCATCGCCGTGCTCCTCCATCAGCGCGTCGCTGGCTGGAGGATCTTCCGTTCCATCTACTTCCTGCCGACTGCGATCTCGTGGGTCGTCCTCGGCCTCGTCGCCGAGCAGTTCTTCGCCTACGGCGGGACGCTCAACTCGATCATCCACCACCTCGGCCTCTCGTCGGTGACGACGAACCTCCTCGGCCAGGAGTCCACGGCGCTCCTCGCGCTCGGGATCACCTTCGTCTTCACGATGATCGGCACCAACACCATGCTCTTCCTCACGGGCATGGCGACGCTCGACCCGAGCCTCGAGGAGGCCGCGCGGGTCGACGGCGCCGGACGGTGGCGGATCTTCGTGAGCGTGATGCTCCCGCACCTCAAGCGGTTCATCCAGCTCGCGTTCGTGCTGACCGTCGTCTCGGCGTTCTCCGCGCTCTTCAGCCTCATCTTCGTGATGACCGGGGGCGGCCCGGGCTACGCGACTACGACGCTCGAGTTCCTCGTCTACCAGACCGGCTTCCAGCAGGGGCAGTTCGGCACGGCCGCCCTCTACGGGCTCATCCTGTTCATCATCATGGCGCTGGTCGGCATCGTGCAGCTGCGACTAATCGGATCGAACGAGTGACCGCGCTCGCCGAGCCCGAGGTCCCCGTCTTCGCGGACGACGACGCCCCCTCGCCGAAGCGGAGGGTCACCCCGTTCCGCGTCGTGCTGTTCGCCCTCATGGTCGGCGTCGCGATCGTGATGCTCTACCCCTTCTGGGTCATGGTCACCGTGTCGATCAAGTCCGAGCAGCAGTACCTGTCGGGCCACGGCTTCTCGCTCGACAGCTGGAAGACGCTCACCCAGGTCCTGCCCGTGGGCCAGCAGGTCCTCAACTCCACCGTCATCTGCGCGATGTCGATCCTCGTCATCCTCATCGTCGGCATGTCCGCCGGCTTCGCCTTCGCGAAGCTCCGGTTCAAGATGTCCAACCTGGTCTTCCTCGCCGTTGTGAGCGCGATGATGATCCCGCTCCAGGCGATCCTGATGCCCGAGTTCGTGAACGTCACCAAAGTGGGGCTGACGAACGGGTACTTCGGGGCCGTCCTCGTCTACGCCGCCCTGGGCACGCCGTTCTCGACCTTCCTCTTCGCGACCTACTTCCGCGGCGTGCCCGACGAGCTCATCGAGGCCGGGATCGTCGACGGGCTCGGGTACTTCGGCGTCGTGCGCAGGCTGATCCTGCCCATCGCCGTCCCGGCGATCGCCACGGTCACGGTGCTGCAGTTCATCCAGATCTGGGACGACCTGCTGGTCGGGCTCCTGTTCATCCAGGACCAGTCCCTTCGCCCCATCACCGTGGGCCTCGCGGCCCTCGCGTCGGGTCGGACCACGTCGATCCCCCAGCTGATGGCGGGCTCGCTCATCAGCGCGATCCCCGCGATGGTGGTCTACCTCGGCTTCCAGCGCTACCTGGTGCGGGGCCTCACGATGGGGATCAGCAAGTGAGCGCCGCGGGGCGCGCGATCGGGGGAGGGGAACCGTTCCGTGGCTGACATCTCCCTGGAAGGCGTGACGAAGGTCTACCCGGACGGCACCAAGGCCGTCGACGGTTTGAACCTCGAGATCGCCGACGGCGAGTTCATGGTGCTCGTCGGTCCGTCGGGGTGCGGCAAGACGACGGCGCTGCGCATGGTGGCGGGGCTGGAGGACATCACCTCGGGGACACTCAGGTTCGGCGGCAGAGTCGTGAACCAGATGCTGCCGAAGAACCGGGACATCGCGATGGTGTTCCAGAACTACGCGCTGTACCCGCAGATGACCGTCGCGCAGAACATGGGCTTCGCGCTCAAGATCCGGGGCATGCCGAAGGCCGAGATCAATGAGCGCGTCGCCGAGGCGGCCAAGATCCTCCGGCTCACCGAGCACCTCAACCGCCGTCCCAAGTCGCTGTCGGGCGGGCAGCGCCAGCGCGTGGCGATGGGCAGGGCGATCGTGCGCAGTCCCCAGGTCTTCCTCATGGACGAGCCGCTCTCGAACCTCGACGCGCAGCTCCGCGTCGAGATGCGCACGGAGATCGCGCGGATCCAGCGGCTGCTGGGCGTGGCCACGATCTACGTGACCCACGACCAGGTCGAGGCGATGACCATGGGGGACCGCGTGGCGGTGCTCCGCCTCGGCATCCTCCAGCAGGTGGCGTCCCCCCAGGAGCTCTACGACTTCCCGGTGAACGAGTTCGTCGCTGGCTTCATCGGGTCCCCGCCGATGAACCTCCTCCGCGCGCGGCTCGTGCACGACCACGACGCCAGCACCTTCGAGATCGGTGGCCAGCGCCTGGCGCTGCCGCCCGAGTACCTGAAGAGCCATGCCCTGGACGCAGCGACGGGATCCTCGGTGATCGTCGGGATCCGCCCGGAGGACATCTCGGGGGCGGCCACGTCGGGCGAGGCACACGGTCTCGTGCTTCGGGCCCGCGTGGAGCGGGTCGAGTCGCTCGGGTCCGAGGTCCTCGCCCACCTGTCCGTCGCCGACAGCACCGAGGCGCTCGTCGAGGAGATCGACCAGACGACCGGCGAGATGGTGGCGCGGTCGCGAACGTTCATCGCACGGATGGGGGCGAGGGCGTCGATCCACCTCGGCGAGGTGCTCGACCTCCACCTCGACGCGGGGCGGCTGCACTTCTTCGACGGCGAGACCGGCCGCACCCTGCTGCGCGAGGGCGCGCGATGACGAGCCCGGTCCCGACGATCCTC
>Ga0181534_10000287_pt1 | contig 36281 bp, 39 predicted proteins | sample PEATcosm2014_Bin_37_FD_119758 | JGI IMG/M metagenome (GOLD analysis project Ga0181534, IMG submission 119758) | Peatland microbial communities from MTU Mesocosm Facility, Houghton, MI, USA - PEATcosm2014_Bin17_10_metaG | ecosystem: Environmental > Terrestrial > Soil > Wetlands > Peat | place... | reverse complement strand
CTACCTGCCGTTGACGGAGGCGCGGGTGTCGCCGCTCGACCGCGCGTTCCTGTTCGGCGATGCGGTCTACGAAGTGCTGCCGATTTACGCATCGCGCCCGTTTCGTTTGCGCGAGCACTTGGACCGGCTGAACCGCAGCCTGGCGGGCATCCGCATGCCGCCGCCCCTGGCGCACGAGGAGTGGGCGCAGCTGTGCCTGGAGCTGGTGGCCCGCAATTCGGCCCGCGATGCGTATCTGTATCTGCAGGTCACCCGCGGCGCCGAGTTCGGCCGCAATCACGCATGGCCCGACGATCTCAAACCCACGCTGTTTGCCTACGTCACCCCGCTGGACCCGGTGCCCCCCTCCTTCCTGGAACGGGGAGTGTCGGCGGTGACGGCGGCCGACACGCGCTGGGCGCGGCGCGACATCAAGTCGACGGCGCTGCTCGCCAATATTCTGCTCAAGAAGCTCTCCGCCGATGCCGGCGCATTCGAGACCATATTGTTGGAGAACGGCGACCTCACCGAAGGCTCCTCGACCACCGTGCACGTCGTGAAGGGCGGCGTGATTCGTACGCCGCCGAACGGTCATCGGATTCTTCCGGGCACGACGCGCGATGTCGTTGCCGAGCTCGCCGCCCGCTTAGGCGTGCGCCGCGAAAGCGGCCGCGTGAGCGAAGCGCAGCTGCGCGCCGCGGACGAGATCTGGCTGGCTTTCGCCACGCGCGGCGTGCTGCCCGTCACGCGGCTCGACGGCGCTCCCGTGGGCACCGGCATGCCCGGCCCCCTGTTCCCTCGCATGAGCGCCGCGTTCGCCGGCTACGTGCGCGAGCTTGCCGCAGCGCCGGCGCTATGAGCGGGCCCGATCTGCAGGAATTTCCGAGTCAATTCCCCATCAAGGTGATGGGGCGCCACGACAGCGGCCTGCGAGCGCTCACCCAGGCCATCGTCGAGCGCCACGCGGGACCGCAGCACGAGTCGAGCATCCGCACGCGCACCAGCGCGGACGGCAACTTTCTGGCGGTGACCTACCTGGTGCACGCCACCAGCCGCAGGCAGCTGGATGCGATCTATCGCGAATTGACGGCCTGTAAATCCGTATTGATGGCGCTGTAGGCGCAATCGAACTTGAGCTGCCGCAACAGGTGCGGCGTCAATCCAGTCGCCGCGGCGCCGAGGCCGCCGGGTCCGTCGAATCGTGCCGCGAGATCCGCGAGGCGCGTCACGCTGAGACCCGGATGTCCGCACACGTTGATGCGCTCGAACGGCTGCAGATCGAGCGACACGTTGAGCGCCAGTCCGTGGTAGCTCGCCCCGCGGCGAATCCGCAAACCGACGCTGGCGAGCTTGCGCCCGTCCACATACACTCCGGGCGCCTTGCGCGACCCGTGCGCCGTCACGCCCAGGCCGGCAACGTAGGCAATCACGGCGTTTTCGAGCGCCACCACCAGTTCGCGCACGCCCAGGGACCGGCGCCGCAAATCGATGAGCGGATAGACCATCAGCTGTCCGGGGCCGTGGTACGTCACCTGACCGCCGCGGTCGATTTGCACCACCGGGATGTCGCCGGGGCGGAGCACGTGCTCGCGGCCGGCGTTCAATCCCAGGGTAAATACCGGCGGGTGCTCGGCGAACCAGATCTCGTCCGGCGTCGCACCGGTGCGCTCGTCGGTGAACTTCTGCATGGCCCGCCAGGTGGGCTCGTACGCCGCCAACCCGAGGTGCCGGATCGCAGGGGCATCGCTCATGGGCCGCGGTTCGCAAGACCGACGTTGTTGCGTGCCAACGCCTGTTCGGCGCGGTAGCTCGAGCGCACCAAGGGGCCCGACACGCATTCGAGGAATCCGAGTGCCAACGCCCATTCGCGGTACTCGTCGAACTCGCCCGGAGTGACGAATCTCTCCACGTTCAGGTGGTTCGGCGTGGGGCGCAGATACTGCCCGAGCGTCAGGATATCGACCGCGGCGGCGCGCAGGTCCGTCATGGACTCACGTATCTCGGCGTCGGTCTCGCCCAGGCCGAGCATCAAACTGGTCTTGGTGAGCACCGAGGGGCGCCGCGCCTTTGCGGCGCGCAGCACGTCCAAGGTCTGTTCGTAGCCCGCACGCGGATCGCGCACCGGATGGGTCAGCCGTCTGACGGTCTCCACGTTCTGCGCGAATACGTCCAGTCCCGAATCGAGGACCGTGTGCACGTCGCGCGCCACGCCCTGGAAGTCCGGCGTGAGCGCCTCGACGGCCGTGCCCGGATTGCGGCGCTTGATCGCGCGGATCGCCGCGGCATAGTGGGCGGATCCACCGTCCGGCAGGTCATCGCGGTTCACCGACGTGAGCACCACGTAGTGGAGGCCCATCAATTCGACCGACCGCGCGACGTTCTCGGGTTCGTCCGCATCCAGCCAGCCACGCGGATTGCCGGTGTCCACGGCGCAGAATCGGCAGGCCCGCGTGCACACGGCGCCCATCAACATGATGGTCGCCGTCCCGGCGTTCCAGCACTCACCGATGTTCGGGCATTTCGCTTCCTCGCACACGGTGCTCAAGGAGTGCTCACGGACGATCTGCCTGACCGTGTTGAACTGCGGCCCCGCCGCCAGGGGCGCGCGCAGCCACCCGGGCAGGCGCCGCGCCGTGCGCATGGGCCCTGTGACAGCCGGCGCGGGGGCGCCCGGCGCAGCAGGCTCGGACGCCTCGGCGCGCGGCGTGGGCTTTGCCTTGACGCCGTCCTTGATCGCCGTAAACCCCTGGGCGGTGACGTATTTATCGCCGCTGCGCGCCGGCCGCTGCTCTTGCAGGATGGGTATGCCTTTGAATTGCGACATGCGGCAATTGTACTCCAGCCGGGCACAGGAACCCGGCTCAGGTGAGGCGGGCGTTCAGAGCCTGCAGCCGCTGCGCCGTTCCCACGTCCTCCCATACGCCCGTGTAGAGCTCCGCGGAACAGCGTTGCGCCGCCATGGAGCGCAGCAGCAGCGGCTTCAAGGGGAAGACGCCGTCGGTGCAGCCGGCGAAGAAGCCGCTTCGATACATCGCAATGCCGGAGAACGTGTAGCGGCTCGCAGCCTCAGGCACCGCGAAGCCCTGCTGCACTCCAAAATCTCCCGCCGGGTGCTGAGGCGGATTGGGCACCAGTACCAGGTGCGCGTCGCAAGCCTGCGGCAGCCTCAAGGTGTCGAGCGGAAAATGGGTGTAGATGTCGCCGTTGACCACCGCGAACGGTCCGGGCTCAAGGTGCGGCAATGCACGGAAGATGCCGCCGGCGGTCTCGAGCGCGCACGGCCGCTCCTCGCTGTAGACGATGGTCACGCCGTAACGGGCGCCGTCGCCGAGGTAATCACTGATCTGCGACCCCAGCCATGCCAGGTTGATCACGATCCTCTCGATTCCTGCCCGCGCCAGGGCAAGCACATGGTGCTCGATCAGCGGCTGGCCGCGAACCCGCAGCAGGGGTTTGGGCGTGGTGTCCGTCAGCGGCCGCAGCCGCTCGCCGCGGCCGGCCGCGAGGATCATCGCGGCGCGGGGCCGTTCCGGCATCACGCTCACGCGCGTACTCGTTGCTGCGCGCTCAGAAATGCCGGCTCGATCCTTTGCGCGATGAAGTGGGCGAAGGGTGCCGTCTCTGCGTAGTCCGCGGCCGCGTCGCGCGCGTAGCGCAAGACCCGCGGCAGATCCTCGAGGTACTGGGGTTTACCGTCGCGGTAGTAGAGCCGCGCGAAAATCCCCAGCACCTTGATGTGCCGCTGCAATCCGGCCAGGTCGAACCAACGAATGAACTCGGCCTCGCTTGCGCCCGAAGGCAATCCTCGGGTCAGCCGCTGCTCGCGGTAACCGAGCGCCCAGTCCCGTACACGGGCCGCGGGCCAGGCGACATAGCAATCCTTGAGCAGGGACACCAAATCGTAGGTCACCGCTCCCCACACCGCGTCTTGAAAATCCAGGATGCCGGGATTGTCGGCCGCGGTCACCAATAGGTTTCGCGAATGATAATCGCGATGCACGAAGGCGGCCGGCTGCGCCAGGGCGCACTGCGCCAGCGCCTCGAACAATCCCTCGAGCATGGCGCGCTCGGCGTCCGAGATCGGCATGCCCAGATGACGGTGCAGGAACCACTCCGGCATGAGCTCCATTTCACGCATCAAGAGCTCGCGGCCGTAGCGCGGCAACCCGCGCACGGCGGCGCTGTCGGCGGCTTGCATGGTGCACAGAGCGGCGAGCGCATCCGCGTAGAGCCGATCCGCCGCTTCGCCGCCGTCGAGCTCGTCGAGGTATTGCCGCGTTCCCAGATCCGACAGCAGCAGAAAACCGCGCCGCGGATCCTGCGCCAGTATCACCGGCACATTCAGGCCGGTCTGCAGCAGCAGCCGCGCCACGTTGACGAACGGCGCGAGATTTTCCTTCTCCGGCGGCGCGTCCATCACGATGTAGGAATCTTCGCCGCGGGTCACGCGAAAATATCGTCGAAAGCTCGCATCGGCCGACGCCGGCGCGATCCGGCTGCCCGCGAATCCCAGGTCGTCGGACACCCATCGAGTCAAATCCGCCAGGCGGGAATCGCTTGCATCCGATAGACCCATGCTTGACCATTCGCTTACCGCAAATGCGGCTTCACCATTATACCGACTAAGGCGATGCATTTTGTTCATGGCTTCTGATGTTCGAGCCGCGTTCGTGCTCTCCTGCCTCGCGGCCGCGTCCGTGGTTCGCGCCGGAGACATGTGCCCCGCACCGCCGAAGTACCACCCGGCCATCGCTTCCGACATCGCCGCGGACGACCACCGCATCCACATCGACAGCGACGATGCCGTGCTCGACGCCGACGGCAATGCCGTTCTGCACGGGCGCGTGAGGGTGCGCCAGGATGCGCGCAGCGTGACCTCCGATACGGTGGACTACGACGACAAGACCGGGCGGGTGGCGGTCAAGGGCAGCGTGGATTTCGAAGATCCGAAATTGCGCGTGCGCAGCGACACCGGCAGATACGACATCGACGGCGCCGCGAATTTCGATCAAGCCAACTTCCAGCTCATGGACCGCGCCGGCCGCGGATTTGCCAAGGACATCGACGTGCTGCCGGAGGGCAAACTGGCGCTGACCCAGGTGCGCTACACCAGCTGCCCGGTGGGCAACGACGACTGGATGCTGCAGGCCTCCTCCATCAATATGGACACGAAGCTGCAGGAGGGAGTCGCCCGCAACGTCACCATGCGCTTCAAGGACGTGCCGGTGTTCTATACCCCGTATATCTCCTTTCCGCTGGGCGACGAGCGCAAGAGCGGCCTGTTGTTTCCGAGCTTCGGCCACTCCGGCAGCAACGGTTTCGAACTCGAGGTGCCGTACTATTTCAACCTGGCGCCGAACTACGACCTGACGCTGACGCCGGGCCTTCTGTCCTCGCGCGGCGTGCAGCTCGCCGAGCAATTCCGCTTTCTGACGGCGAGTTCCCGCGGCCAGGTCGATGCCACCTTCCTGCCGGACGACAAACAGGAGCACGACAACCGCAGCTATTTCCGACTGACCGACATCACCGACCTGCAGCACGGACTGCGCTTCGACACCGACATCGCGGACGTGAGCGACAGCCAGTACTTCGAGGACTTCGCCGTAGGCTCCGAGCAGACCAGCGTCACCTTCCTGGAGCGCCGCGCGGATGTGCTTTATTACGACGATGTCTGGCGCATCCGCGGACAGCTGCAGAACTTTCAAACCATCGACATCGGGGTGCAGACGACGTGCACCGCCTCGGAGCTTGCGCAAACGCCCACACTGACCCCGGCGCTCTGCGACGAGCGGCCCTACTCGCGCGTGCCGCGCATCGAGGCGAACGCGCTGTGGCCGGTGCCGGAAACGCATTTCGAACTTGCGCTCGAAAGCGAGGCGGTGAATTTCCTGCGCGAGATCGGCCCGACGGGGGTGCGCCTCAACGTCTCTCCGGAGCTGCGCTGGTCGACCCGCGAGTCCGGTTATTTCTTCGAGCCGGCCGTCGGCTACGACTTCACCCAGTACGATCTCAAGAATGCATCGGTGGGCGATCCGAGCACACCGACCCGGGCGCTGCCCTATGCGCGGCTGGATGCGGGACTGGTATTCGAGCGCAGCGCGGGCTCTCAGGGACAACGTACCCAGACCCTGGAGCCGCGGGTGGTGTACAGCTACGTGCCCTACCGCAATCAGAACCAGCTGCCGATTTTCGATACGGGGTTGCCCGACCTGAATCTCACCGAGCTGTTTCGCACCAATCGCTATGTGGGCGAGGACCGGATCGGCGATGCGAACCAGCTGGCGCTCGCCATGACCACCCGGCTCTTCGACACCGCCTCGGGGGCGCAGTATCTGTCGGCGACCCTGGGCCAGATCCGCTATTTCACCATCCCGCGGGTGAGTCTGCCCGTGGAACCCGTGTCCGCCGCGTCGGGAGACTCGCTGGTGAACGTGGCCGGGGTCAATCCTCTGGCGCTGCCCGGACAGGCGCTGGTGGACTCGCGCGGCCGGATCCTTGCGGTTTTTCCCGGACAATATGTCTCAGGCATCCCCTACCAGGCTCCTCAGGCGCTGCAAGCCGCGCTGCTGCCGGGGCAGACCGCGTCCTCCTTTCCCGCCTCGGACCTCGTCGCCGACGTGGCGGTGACGGCCTACAAGCACGTGAGCTTCGATTTCGACTATCTGTGGAACCCGTACACGTCGCAAACCGATAAATCCGAGGTCTCGGTCCAGTATCGCCCGGACCCCACCCGGGTCGTGAACATCGGCTACCGGTTTCAGGAGAACACCCTGGATCAGCAGCCCATCCTGAAGCAGTGGGATGGGTCGTTCGCCTGGCCGATCGGCGGTCACTGGAACACCGTCGGGCGCTGGGTCTATTCGCTGCAGGACCGCCAAACCATCGAGCAACTGGCCGGTTTTGAATACAAAAGCTGCTGCTGGAAGATCCAGGTGGTGCAGCGCCGCTATGTGCGCGTCACCAACGGCCCCTCCGGACCCATTGCGGGACTGGACACCTCGTTTGCATTACAATTGGAACTCACGGGCCTAAGTTCGGTCGGAAAACCAGCGAATACCTTCTTGGAACGAGAGATTCGCGGCTATTCGACCCGCGACCCGAACGCTCAAAGCGCCGATGACGCAAAGAACGCGGCCCCCTGACCAGGACGAATTCGACTCATGCGAAAATATGCCCTCATCTGTTTCAGCCTTACCGCGGCACTCGTGTCGCTGTCGACCGTGTCCCGCGCGCAAACCCGCGATATCGGCGTGCACGGTGAGTTGCTGGACCGGGTTGCGGCCATCGTCAATGACGGGCTGGTGCTGAAAAGCGAGCTCGACGCACAGATGGAGGCCGTCACCAAGCGCCTGCAGGAGCAGAAGGTCGAGCTTCCCTCGCAGAGCGTGCTGCGGCAGCAGGTTCTCGATCGGTTGATATTGCAGGAAATTCAGGCGCAGCATGCCAAGCGAGTCGGCTTGACGGTGTCCGATGAGCAGTTGAACGGCGCGCTGCAGGAGATCGCCAGCCGCAACAAGATTCCCTTCGATCAGCTGCCGACGGCCCTCGCGGCCCAGGGGGTCGACTACAAGCAGTATCGCGAAGGCATGCGCAAGGAACTGGTCTTGAGTACCTTGCGGCAGCGCGACGTGATTGCCCACATCAACGTCAGCCCGCATGAGCTCGAGCAATTCCTGACCCGCCAGCAGACCTCCGCCGCCAACGATGAATTCAACGTGTCGCACATACTGCTGTCGCTGCCGGAAGCCGCCACGCCGCAACAGCTGGAGGAGATCACCCGCAAGGCTCAGGATTTGGCGGCGCGCGCCTCCAAGGGCGAGGACTTCGGCCAGCTGGCGATCGCGAATTCCAACAGCCAGACGGCGCTCGACGGCGGCCAGCTCGGCTGGCGCAAGGGCACCCAGCTGCCGCAGTTCATTCTGGACCTGGTCACGAAAATGAAGGCCGGCGAAGTCAGCGAGCCGGTGCGCACCCCGAGCGGCTTTCACATCGTCAAATTGAACGAGCGGCGCAGCGGCGAGGCACAGGTCATCATCAATCAGATTCACGTGCGGCACATTCTGATGAAGACCAACGAGCTGGATGACGATGAGACGGTGCGGCAAAAGTTGGGCAAGCTGCGCGAGCGGATCCTGAAGGGCGAGGACTTTGCCGGCCTCGCGTCCACCAATTCGGCCGATCCGGGCTCCGCGCCGGATGGCGGCGACTTGGGCTGGAGCGGCCCCGGTACTTTCGTACCGGAATTCGACAAGGCGATCGCCGACCTCAAGGTCAACGAGATCAGCGAGCCCTTCAAGACCCGCTACGGCTGGCACATCGTGCAGATGCTGGGCACCCGCACGTACGACAGCACCGACGACGTGCGCCGCCAGCGCGCGTTCGCCGCCATCCGCGAGAGCAAGGCGGACGAGGAAACCGAGCTGTGGCTGCGCCGATTACGCGACGAGGCTTTCGTCGAAATCAAGATGTAGTGTACAGACCGCGGATCGTCATCACGTCGGGCGAACCCGCAGGGATAGGGCCGGATACCTGCGTCGCTCTGGCGCAAGTCGCCTGGCAAGCCGACATCGTGGTGGCCGCCGACGCGGGATTGCTGGCGGCCACGGCCAAGGCACTGCGCCTGCCGCTGATCATCGAACCCTACGACTCCTCGCAGCGGACGGATACGGATTCCGCGCCGCCTGGCACCGCGGCGGGCCTCCTCAAGGTCCTGCATATTCCAACCGCCCGAGCAGTGGTCGCGGGACATCCGGACACGGGCAACGCCGCCTACGTCATCGCCATGCTCGACCGCGCCTGCGACGGCTGCCTGAACGGTGAATTTGCGGCCATGGTGACGGCGCCCGTGCAGAAGAGCACCTTGCTGGACGCCGGTTTCGCGTTCACCGGCCACACCGAATATCTCGCGGCGAGGACGCGCTGCGCACTGCCGGTCATGTTGCTGGTCAGCGGCGGGCTGCGCGTGGCGCTGGTGACGACGCATCTGCCGCTCGCTCTGGTGCCGCATGCCATCACACGTGAGCGGCTGCGGGCCACCCTGCGAATCGTCCATATGGACATGGATCGGCATTTTTCCCTGGGCAGACCGAGGATCGCGGTGCTGGGTCTCAATCCGCACGCGGGAGAGGCCGGACACATGGGTCGCGAGGAAATCGAGGTGATCCAGCCCGTGATCGACGAGCTGCGGGCGGAAGGCCTGAGTGTTCAAGGGCCGGTGCCGGCGGACACCGCGTTTACCCCCCGCTTCCTGCAAACCGCCGATGTCATCGTCGCGATGTACCATGATCAAGGCCTGCCGGTGATCAAGCACGTGGGCTTCGGCAATGCCGTGAACCTGACCTTGGGACTGCCGATACTGCGCACCAGCGTCGATCACGGCACCGCCTTGAGCCTGGCGAGAACCGGTGATGCCGACGCGGGGAGCCTGCGCGCAGCGTTGGAATTGGCGATCGAGTTGGCGGGCACGGGCTCCGCTCATGCCGGTTCGTAAGAGGTTCGGGCAGCATTTTCTGCACGACCCCGGCGTGATCCGACGGATCATCGACGCCGTGGCGCCCTTGCCCGGCGAGCGCATCGTCGAGGTGGGGCCCGGCCGCGGCGCATTGACATGGGGGCTTCTCGAACGTGCCGGGCGCCTGGATGTGATCGAGATCGACCGCGATCTGGCCCGCATCCTAAAGGCCGATCCGCGCGCCCGGGGAGGCCTTCGAGTGCACGTCGAGAACGTGCTCGACACCGACTTCATGCGCCTTCGGGGGACGGGCGCGCCCCTGCGCGTGGTCGGCAATCTTCCCTACAACATCTCGACTCCCCTGCTGTTTCGGCTGCTCACGCAGCGCTCCGCCATATCGGAGATGTACTTCATGCTGCAAAAGGAGGTCGTGGACCGGATGGCCGCGCAGCCCGGCACGAAGGACTATGGCCGGCTGACCGTCATGCTCGCGGCCGCCGCCGAAGTCGAGTGGCTCTTCGATGTCGGACCCGGCGCATTTCACCCCCGCCCCAAAGTGTGGTCGGCAATCGTGCGCTTGCGGCCCACCGAGAAGCCTCCTTTCGATATCGGCAAGGAGGGCGCGCTGCGAACCCTGGTGACGGCGGCGTTCTCCCACCGGCGCAAGACCTTGCGCAACTCACTGAAGGGGCTGCTGGGGTCGCAGGATATTGAAACCTGCGGTATTGATCCGCAATTGCGCCCGGAAACGCTCGCGCCGTCGCAATTCGGCCTGCTCGCCGCCCATTACTCCCGATTGGTCGGCTATACTTGAATACGCATGGCCGGATACAAGAAGCTGCTGGTATTGTTGGATCTGTCGCAGGACAGCGAGCAGGTTGCCGTTGCCGCGCGGACCATCGCCGCCTGCTCGAACGCCCCGATGGTGGTGCTGCACGTCGTGGAATACGTTCCGGTCGAGCCCATGGGCGAATCGCTGATGCCGACGGTGCAGATCGAGGATGAACTGATCAACCGATCGCGCGAGAAGATCGCCGATCTCATCACGAGGCTCAACCTGGCCCAAACCACCGGTCGGGTCGAAGCCGGCAACACCAAGGCGGAGATTCTCCGCGTCGCGGAAGAGGAGCGTCCGGATTTGATCGTGCTCGGCAGCCGCGAGCGCCACGGTCTCGCCATCCTGATGAATTTTACGGAGGACACCGTCCTGCACGCCGCGCACTGCGACGTGCTGGCGGTCCGCCTGAAGTAATGCGATGCAGGCCATGACATCGGAGCCGGCGAACCCCAGAATTCGAGTCGAGGTTGAGACTTCGTATATCGAGGAGCAATCCGATCCGCGGGACAAGCGCTTCGTCTTCTCATACACCATTACCATACGCAACGAAGGCGAGGTGCCGGCGCGTCTGCTCACGCGCCACTGGATCATCACGGATGCGAACGGCAACGTGAAGGAGACGCGCGGCGACGGCGTGGTAGGCGAGCAGCCCTACCTGAAGCCGGGTCAGGGATTCCGCTACTCGAGCGGCGCCGTGATCGAAACTCCGGTGGGCACCATGCAGGGCAGCTATCAGATGGTGGCCGACGATGGACAGCAATTCGACGCGCCGATCGCGCCGTTCAGGCTGGCGATGCCCGGAGTGCTTCACTAGCCCGATGGAACGCTGATGGCGCTGTACGCGATCGGCGACGTGCAAGGCTGCGACGCCGAACTCGGGGCCCTGCTCAGCGCCGTACGATTCTCCGCCGATCGCGATCGGATCTGGTTCGTGGGCGACCTCGTCAACCGCGGACCTCAATCCCGGGCGGTGCTGCGCCGGATCCGGTCACTGGGCGACGCCGCGACGGTCACTCTGGGCAATCACGATCTGCACCTGCTGGCGGTGGCCTACGGATTCGCGCAGCTGCGGTCCGACGATACCTTGGGCGAGCTTTTGGCCGCCCCGGACCGCGATGCGCTTCTCGAGTGGCTCGCGGGCCGGCCGCTGTTTCACGAGGATGGGGCGCTCGACGTGTGCATGCTGCACGCGGGTTTGGCGCCGCAGTGGGATATCAAGCAGGCGCGGGAGTGCGCGCGCGAATTCGAGAACGCCCTCAGGCGCGATCCCGAGAAATTATTCAGCCGCCTTTACGGCGATCAACCCGACCGGTGGGAGGACGTGCGCGAGGAGCCGGAGCGGCTGCGGTTCATCGCCAATTGCTTCACGCGCCTGCGTTATGTCGACGCGGCCGGCCGCTTGATGCTGCGCGCCAAGGGATCGCCGAAGAAACCGCAGACGAGATTGCTGATTCCGTGGTTCGAGGCGGCGCAGGCCCGCTGGCGCGGGCCGCGGATCGTCTTCGGCCACTGGTCCACGCTGGGTTTTTTCAGCAATGCCGATGTCACCGGACTCGACACCGGCTGCGTTTGGGGAGGCGCTCTGACGGCGCTGCGCCTGGACGACCCCGAGGCAAAGCCCATACAAGTGCCTTGCGCGCCGCAACCGCTATAATGCAGCGATGCAGGTAGTCCCGCCGTTCAATCTCATGCGATGGATCGAGCAGAATCGAGATTTGCTCAAACCACCGGTGGGCAACAAGCTGCTGTTCCAGGACAGCGGGTTCATCGTCATGGCCGTTGGCGGCCCGAATTCGCGCAAGGACTTTCATCATGATCCGAGCGAGGAATTTTTCTTCCAGGTCGAGGGCGACATGCTCCTCCGGACGGTGCGGGACGGCCGGTTGACGGACGTGCCCATCCGCCAGGGCGAAGTATTTCTGCTGCCACCCGAAGTGCCCCATTCGCCGCAACGCCCCGCGGGCAGCGTCGGGATCGTGGTCGAACGGCGCCGCAATCCCGATGAATTGGACGGCTTCTCATGGTACTGCGAGCATTGCGGGCATCGTCTGTACCTGGAACGAGTCGCCGTACGCAACATCGAAACCGAGCTGCCGCGGATCTTCGAGCGGTTCTACTCGAGCGAGTCGCGCCGCACCTGCGACGTCTGCGGCACCGTCATGCAGGCTCCGGGCAAGTGACGCCCGACGCGGCAGACGCGCTCGAGCGGGACGCGATCGATCCGCTCAAGTGCTTCGCCGAGCAATTCCATCATCCCCGGGACGCCGCGGGGCGAAAACTCGTGTATCTCTGCGGCCACTCGTTGGGGCTTCAGCCAAAATCGGCGGCGCTCCATGTCGAGCAGGAGCTGAAAGACTGGCAGCGGCTGGGCGTGCTCGGACACCACCACGCGCGGCGCCCGTGGATTCCTTACCACGAACAGGCTTGCGCTCCGCTCGCGGCCCTCGTCGGCGCGCAGGAAGCCGAGGTCGTCGCGATGAACTCGTTGACGGTGAATCTGCATTTGATGATGGTGAGTTTCTTCCGGCCGGACGCGGCCCGCAATCGGGTGCTGATCGAGGCGTCGGCGTTCCCCTCGGACCGCTACGCCGTCGTTTCACAGCTCGCATTCCACGGACTCGACCCGGCGCGGCATCTGATCGAGATCGAGCCGCGTCCGGGGGAGAGGACATTGAGGACGGAGGATGTGATCCATCGCATCGAGCGCGAGGGGCCCGCTCTCGCGCTGGTTCTTCTGCCCAGTGTGCAATATCTCACCGGACAATCCCTGGATTTGCCGCCCGTCATCGGCGCGGCGCGGCGCGCCGGCGCCGTGGTGGGCTTGGACCTCGCTCACGGCATCGGCAACACGCTGCTGAGCCTGCACGAGTGGAACGTCGACTTCGCGGTGTGGTGCAGCTACAAATATCTCAATGCCGGCCCCGGTGCCATCGGCGGCTGCTTCGTGCACGAGCGGCATGCGCGCCGCTTCGATCTGCCGCGCTTTGCCGGCTGGTGGGGCCACGACCCAGGCTCGCGGTTTCAGATGGGACCGAGCTTCGACCCGATCGCCGGGGCGCAAGGATGGCAACTGAGCAACCCGCCCGTGCTTTCCGCCGCGCCCCTGCTGGCATCCTTGGATATCTTTCAGCGCGCCGGCATCGCGCGCCTGCGCGAGAAGTCGATCGCGCTGAGCGGTTTCCTGCAGGGTCTCATCGACGCCTTCTTGCCGGGTGCGGTCGAGATCGTCACGCCGCGCAACCCGTCGGAGCGCGGCTGTCAATTGAGCTTGGTGGTCGCGCGGCCGCCCGCCGCCGCCAAGCGCTGCCACGACCTGTTGACGGCGGCCGGCGTGGTGGCCGATTGGCGCGAGCCGGATGTGCTGCGCCTGGCCCCGGTTCCGCTCTACAACTCATACAGCGACGTGTATGCCGCGGTAAGCGCATTGTCGCAAGCTCTGCGCCAGTGACGGTGCGGCAGTCCGTGGTCCGCATCGTCGGCGCAGGGCCGAGCGGCGCGCTGCTCGCCATCCTGATGCAGCGCCGCGGCCACCGGGTCGAGCTCTACGAGACCCGTCCCGATCCACGCGCTGCCGCCGCGCAATCGGGCCGCTCGATCAATCTTGCGCTGGCGGATCGCGGCATCCACGCGCTGCGCGCTGCCGGGGTATTTCAGCATCTGGAGGCGGCGCTCAAGCCGATGCGCGGGCGGCTCATTCATCACGCCGAGGGAGGCACTTCGCTGCAACCCTACGGACAGCGGCCCAATGAACTCATCTACTCGATCTCGCGGCACAAACTCAACCAAACTCTGCTTGACGTGGCGGCGCGGCAGCCCGGCGTGAGCTTGTTTTTCGAGCACCGCTTCGAGGCGGCTGAATTCGATCGGGGAACGGCGCTCATACGCGATCTGCGCCATGACCGCCCGATCAGCGTGGCCATGCAGCCGCTGCTGGCGACCGATGGTGCCGGCTCGTCGATGCGCCGGCGCATGAGCTCGCTGCGTCTGATCGACGCCCACGAGACCGATCTGGAACACGGCTACAAGGAGCTGTCCATTCCGCCCGGCGCGGAGGGACGCCACCGGCTGGCCGCCGACGCCCTGCACATCTGGCCGCGCCGCGATTACATGTTGATCGCATTGCCGAACGAGGACGGCAGCTTCACCGCCACCTTGTTCCTGGCCAAGCACGGCGAGGTCAGCTTCGAGAGCTTGACCGGGGCCGCCGCCATCGACGCATTCATGTCGCGGAATTTCCCGGACGCGCGCGAATTGATGCCGGACTGTATCGCGGAGTTCAAGGATCATCCCGTCGGATTTCTGGGTACGGTCTCGTCCGCCCCCTGGCATCATCGGGGCATGGCGGCATTGATCGGCGACTCGGCCCACGCCATCGTGCCGTTTCACGGTCAGGGCATGAACTGCTGCTTCGAAGACTGCTCGCAATTCGACGCCTGCGTGAGCCGGCACGGCTCATGGGAGCGGGTGTTCGCGGAATTCGGCGCGTTGCGCAAGCCCAATACGGACGCGATCGCCGCCATGGCGCTCGATAATTACCTGGAAATGCGCGAACGCGTCGCCGACCCCAAGTTTCAGCTGCAGCAGGCGCTGTCGCTCGAGCTCGAACGGCGCTTCCCGCGGCGCTTCATTCCCCGCTACTCGATGGTGATGTTCCACCATGAGATTCCGTACCTGACCGCCCTCGAGCGCGGCGACGTGCAGGCCGCGCTGCTGGCCGAATTGACGGCCGGTGAGGTGTCGAGCCTCGGCGATGTCGACTTCGAGCGCGCGGAGCGCGAGATCCGCGCCCGGCTCGCGCCCGTCAATTGACGCGGCCGCGGCCCGTTCGCTCCAGCGTGATGAAGCTGTAGGCATACGCATTCTTGCCGTCCGCCTCATGGCGTTCGCGGGACGAGGCATCCCACTCCGCGCCGCGCCAGCCCGCGAAGATCGTGTCGCCGTCGTCGATCCGGGCATGTACCAGCGTCAGATGGATGCGGCTGGCGAGCGGCAGACATTGCCGGTAGACCTCGGCTCCGCCGATCACCATCAATGCGGACTGCGCTCCGGCTGCAATCCGCGCGCCGTCGAGGGTCTTCACCACCACGCAGTCGCCCGGCGAAAATTCCGGCGAGCGGCTCAGCACGATATTCGTCCGTCCCGGCAGTGCCTTGCCGATCGACTCGTAGGTCTTGCGGCCCATCAGCACGGGCTTGCCGAGGGTGAGCGCCTTGAAATGCCGCAAATCCGCCGGCAGGTGCCATGGCAACCGGTTGCCGCGGCCAATGACGTCGTTCTCCGCCACGGCAAGAACCAGTTCGACGGCCGCCGCGCCGGCCTCCGCATTCGATGCGATGCCCATGGCGAATTTATACGCCGGCGGCGGCGAACCCGCCAGCCGGCGCCGCGGCGGACGCGCTCGCCGGATCAGAGCTGGGCGGCGAGAGTCGGGCGCACCGCGTTCAGCGGGATCTGCGACAGCGAGACGACGGCGCCGCGCCTGTCGGTGGAGCAACTCGCACGTGCAATCGGCAGTCCGGTCTTCGGGTCGGCCGCGTGCAGATCAAACGTGTACTCGCGGGAGTAGAAATCGAGCATCGACCCCGAGTACAGGTTGCTGCGGTAAGAGACTTTGAACGCGGGGGCCGTGGCACCCGGAGCGGTGAGGCTCGATGCCAATGCGCGGGCGCAGGCATTGAGCGCTTCGGTTTCCGGCGACGCGTTGCTGATGACGGGAGCCAATACGGCGAGTGCCGCGGCGGCGAGAGTGAGCTTGCGAAAGTCCATGATGGTATTCCTCGATGGCAAAATACCAACGCCCCATGCACACCCTAGGCGGTGCGGGGGCCGCGGACAAACGAGAAATATTTCCCGATATTGAAATTTCCCTCATCTGTAAGGATTTGCCGACAATCACGCCACCCGGCACTCGCTCAAGATCCACTGCGTGAGTTCCTGAAGATCCTCGCGCCCGCGATCCTCGGGTCTGTGCAACAGAACGTAGCTCTCATTGGTGGTCAGTTCGGCTTCGAACAGCTTCACCAGGCCGCCGGCGATGAAGCGATCGGCGCTCAAGCGGGAGGGAACCAGAGCGACGCCGACGCCCTGCTCGGCGGCCAGCACCACCGCCGACATGGTATCGAGACGCACCAGGCGATTGGGCTTGATGGGTTCGATTCCCAGCCCGACCGCCCACCGCTCCCACGCTTCGCGCCGCTCTTCGTGCAGCAGCAGCGTCTTGCCGTTCAAGTCGTGGTAGGAATTGATCGGATTCTCGAGCAGGAAGGCCGGCGAGCAGGCGGCGATGAAGCTCTGCGCGAACAGCTCGTGCACGGTCAGTCCCTCCCACGGACCGCTGCCCACGACGATGGAAAGGTCCGCCTCCGGCGGATGTGTCTTGGGCGCGGAAAAGGTCGTCTCGATGCGGATGTCCGTCTCTTCGCGGGCCTGCGAAAATGATGCCAGCCGCGGCAGCAGCAATTCGTTGGCGAAGAACGGCGGCACATTCAGCCGGATGATGGTGCGCCCGTAGCGCACTTGAAGCTGCTCGGTGACCGATTCGAGCTTGGAGAAAATATCGTTGATGTGCTCCAGGTAGTGGGCCCCCGCGTCGGTCAGCGTGAGCGTGCGCACGCCGCGCTCGAACAGGGCAACCCCGAGCTGCTCCTCCAGCGCCTTGATCTGATGGCTCACGGCGGACGGCGTGACGAACAATTCTTCAGCGGCGGCCTTGAAGCTTTGCCGCTTGGCCGCGACCTGAAAGGTCTTGAGAAATTTGAGCGACGGCAAGCGCATAGGGTCAACCAATACCTGGGATAGCGGCGGGACTACCGTTGCGGCCCCTCATGGCATATTCAAGTCATAGTACACTATGTAAGCGAAGCAATATTCGTGCCAAGCAGTGGAAACGCCTTATTTCAGCGCCGGTCCGGACCCTAATTACACTGCTGCCATGTTCGCGGGCGCCGGGTCGGCCGCCCCGCACGATACTAGCGCAGGGATTATTTCAATTTGATTGCTTTAATCGCCGTCTCAAGTGTTGCGCGCGGCCGCGGCAGCTTCCTGGTCGCGGGTCCGGAACCAGCCGGTGATGCTCGAGCGCACCCGCTTCGTCGGCAGCACCGCATGCTCGAGGCCCGGCGTGAAAAACCACACCAGGCGGCCGGCAATCGGCTCGACATCCCGATGACCGCCGGCGGAGTCGAATATTCGCAACTCGCCGCCCGCCGCCGGCGTCCATCCCTCATTCAAATAAAGCACCAGCGACACCTGGCGTTGCGCACGCCCCTGCGGCTGATCGACGTGGCGCGCATAGCCGGCGCCGGGCGGATACCATGCATAGTGCAGCTCGAGCTCGAACAGTCCGAGCAGCGCCTTGCGATTCAGCTCGAGCCGCAGACACTCGAGCGCGTCCATCAGTGCCTGTTCCGCCGGGAGCAGCGGCGGCGTCAGCCAACAGATGGAGTCGCCGCGAATCTCCTCGCGGCGCTGCAAATTGCGGTCGCCGCCGATGCGCGCCGGCGTGAAATCACCGCGTCCGCGCCGCAGCTCGGCACATTGCACCAGCGCGCGGATCTGCGGTGGTTCCAGGAACCGATCCCGTACGGACAGGTCCACCGCCGTCACGCGCCCTTCATGCGGAGCGCGCCTTCCTAAGGGTGGCGCCCTGGTCCTTCCTGCGGCCTACGCCCTTCTTGCGCGCCGCGTCTTTCTTGCGCTGCGCGCCCTTCTTGCGCTGCGCGCCCTTCTTGCCCTGCGCGTCTTTCTTGCGCTGCGCGTCTTTCTTGCGCTGCGCGTCTCTCTTGCGCTGCGCGTCTTTCTTGCCGGCTGCGCCCTTCTTGCGGCCTGCCTCCCTCTCGAGGACGGCGCGCTTCTCACCACCTGCGCCTCTCTTGAGAGCCGCGCGCCGCTGGGCAGGGCGCGCGGGCCTGCGCGGCCGCTTCCTGGCCTCCAGCATGCTGCCGCGGCAGTTCCCGGCCCCGCAGCGGCAGGCATAGACCTCATCGACGTTGGGCGCGTCGTCGCCGTCGCGCTGGATCTGATAGTCGTAGGACAATTCTTCGCCCGGCTGGATGGTGCGAATCGCCTCGATGAAAATGCGCCTGTTGAGGGTGGTGCTTTCGCAGTTCGGATCGCACCCGTGATTGATGTACCGCGCCTCGTTGCCGTTCACGCCGGCGTCGATCACGGTTCTTGAATCCACCGTGAACAGAAAGGTGTGATTGTCGTTCGGCTCCCTGCCCTCGTAGCGAGCATCGGCCTGCGCATGACTCACGCGCTCGCCCAGGTATTCAATGACGGTCGTGCCCTTGCGGATGCGGCGCGCGGCGAACACGCCATATCCATGGATGGGAGAATGTCGCACTTCGAACAGGGGAGTGCGGCGCCGGGAAGCCTTTTCTTTCATACGGCGATGGGAGCTCGGATGGCGGGGTGGTGGCGGTAGTCGATGATCTCGAAATCATCGAATGAGTAGTCGAACAAGGTTGGCGGCCTGCGGCGGATATGCAGCCGCGGCAGCGGGTACGGTGCCCGGCTCATCTGCAGATCGGCCTGTTCCAGATGATTCACATATAGATGGCAATCGCCGCCCGTCCATATGAACTCGCCCACGTTCAGATCGCATTGCTGTGCCAGCATGTGGGTGAGCAATGCATAGGAGGCGATATTGAAGGGCACTCCGAGCAGAGCATCCGCGCTGCGCTGGTACATTTGACAGGACAATCGGCCGCCGGCGACATAGAACTGCGACATGACGTGGCAGGGCAGCAGTGCCATCTGATCCAGTTCCCCCACGTTCCACGCGCTCAAGAGGATGCGCCGCGAATTGGGATTGGTCTTGAGCTGCTGGACCACGCCCGACAGCTGATCGATGGTGCGGCCGTCGGCGGTGGGCCAGCTGCGCCATTGCTTGCCGTATACCGGCCCCAGATTGCCGTCCTTGTCCGCCCATTCGTCCCAGATGCTGACGCCGTGCTCGTGCAGGTACTTGACGTTGGTGCCGCCGGAGAGAAACCACAGCAGCTCGTGGATGATCGAGCGCAGGTGCAATTTCTTGGTGGTCACCAGCGGAAACCCGGCCGCGAGATCGAAGCGCATTTGATAGCCGAACACGCTCAGCGTGCCGGTGCCCGTGCGGTCGTCCTTGCGGGCGCCGTGCTCCCTGATGTGGCGCAGGAAATCGAGATACTGTCTCATCAAGCCTTCACTGCGGCCAGATTGCCGCTCGCCGCATTGCGCCGATACGCATACATCATCATCCCGGCGCCCACGAAAATCATCGGTGTCGTCAGCAGCATGCCCATGGTGAGCCATTGGCCGGCCAGGTAACCGAGGTTCGCATCGGGCAGGCGGACCCACTCCACCGTGAACCGGGCGCAGCCGTACACGAGCAGGAACAGGCCGGTCGGCGCAAGCCGCGGCCGCGGCTTGCTCGTGAACCACCACACCAGCGCGAACAGCACCAGTCCTTCGAGGCTCGCTTCATAGAGCTGGGAAGGATGCCGGCCGATCAGTACGCCGTCCGCATTGGGCACGCCGAAAGCCCAGGGCAGATCCGTGGGTTTTCCCCACAGCTCGCCGTTGATGAAATTGCCGAGCCGGCCGGCCAGCAGTCCGATGCCCGGCAGGGGCGCCAGAAAATCCAGCACGTCGGCGATTCTCTTGTGCTTCACGCGCGCAAAGACGCACGCCGCCGCCAGCACTCCGGTCATGCCGCCATGGAAGGACATGCCCCCGTCCCAGATATGGAACACGTTCAGCCAACTCTCGGCAATCACATCATGGCCGTAAAAAATGCACCATCCCACCCGGCCGCCGACGATCACGCCGATGGCGCTGTAGAATATAAGGTCATCGATATCCAGCGACGACCACGTGGACTCGGGTTGCCTCGCGCGGTATCGCGCCAGCCACCACGCCGCGACGAATCCGATCAGGTACATGATGCCGTACCAGTGGACCCGCAGCGGTCCAAAACCGAACACCGGGCCGATCGAAATGGCAATGGGATTGATGTGGGGGTAGGTCAGCATACGGCTACTTTAAACTCTCGTTCACCCGGCAGAAATAGGCTTTCAGGTAGCGGGTCTCCGGGATGGCGGGATGCACCGGGTGATCGGGCGCCTGGCCGCCCATCTCCAGGATCTGCAGATGCTTGTTGGCCCCTCTGGCCGCCTTGGCGATGGCATCCTGCAGCTCTTCGGGGCTCACGTGCTGGGAGCATGAACAGGAGACCAGCAGGCCGTCGTCCACGATCAGCCGCATTGCCAGCTGGTTCAAGCGCTTGTACGCGGCGAGCGCCTTCGGAACGTCCTTCTTGCGCTTGGCGAATGCCGGCGGATCGATGACGACGATATCGAATCGAGCGCCTTGCTTTGCCAGCTCCTCGAGCACGTCGAAGGCATCGCCCTTGAGTGTCGTGAATTTGCCGCCGCCGCTTTCATTGATGCCGTTGCGTTCGGCATTGCTCGCCGCCAATTCGAGCGCCGCGGCGGAGCTGTCGACGCAGATCACCTCGTTCGCGCCGCTGCATGCCGCACGAACGCCCCAGGCGCCGACGTAGCTGAACACATCGAGGACCCGCGCGCCCTTGCGCACGTATTTCACCAACGCCCGGCGATTGGCCGACTGATCGAAAAACCATCCGGTCTTCTGTCCCTCGGCGAGCGGCGCTTGAAATTCGAGGTCATCCTCGAGCACCCGGCCCACCTCGTCGAAGCGGCCCTTGGCCGCTTGAACATAGGCGGGCAGTCCCTCCATCTCGCGGGCGGCGCTGTCATTCTTGAAGAGCAGCGCCTCGCAACTCAGTACCTGCTCCAACGCCTGTTGAATCTGCGTTTTGAGCCTCTCCATTCCGGCGGTTCCGATTTGCACCACGCAGGCTGGCCCGTAACGGTCGACCACCAGACCGGGCAACCCATCGGATTCGCCGTATACCAGGCGATAATAGGGCTTTGAATACAGCCGGTCGCGCAAGCTCTGCGCCGCGCGTATGCGCGCCGCCAGCCACTTCACGTCGGGGGATTTCCAAGTCTCCAGCATGCGCGCGCTGATCAGCGACTGCGGATTGACATAGGCCAGTCCCATTGCCCGGTCGTTGTGCGCCAGCACGCGCACCAGCTCGCCTGCCGCGAACCTTGCCAGAGGAGTTTGCTGAGTATCGACTTCGTTGCTGAAGATCCACAGATGTCCGGCGTGCAAACGCCGATCTTCGTTGCGTTTCAGGCGCAGAGCCGGCAACTCTGCCGCAATACTGGAATCGGACATGGGAAGCACTTCAGCTATATTGATGAGCATTCTAACCGACGCGGAGCCCTCCCATGCAGCGCAATCGCCTCGCCGCGGAAACCAGCCCCTATCTCTTGCAGCATGCCGATAACCCGGCGGACTGGTATCCCACCGGCACGGCGTGTTCGGCGCCGTTCACCGCCTTGGGCGTCATTGCACGCGAACTCGAGCCGCGCATCGGGTAGTCGTGAAGGCCGCCGCGAAATCGAAGCTCTCGCCGGCGCGAAACCGGCCACCAGCCGCCGACAATCCGGCGCTGCAGGCGATCTGGCATGCGGTCTGCGCCATTCCGCGCGGGCAAGTGTCCACTTACGGTGCCGTCGCGCGAGCCGCAGGATTTCCCGGGCGTGCGCGCCAGACGGGCTTTGCTCTGAAAGTGGCGCCTGAAGCCCTGCACCTGCCCTGGCATCGCGTGGTCGGCGCCGGCGGCCGCATCGTGTTTCCGAAGACCACGCCCGAACACAGGGAGCAGGCGCGGCGCCTGCGCGCCGAAGGGGTTTTGGTGCGCAATGGCCGGGTGGAGCGCTTTTCCGCAGCGCGGGTCGCCGAGCTTTAAGAGCCAGTCGGGCCGCCCATGGCGGTCAGCCTGCGTTGAAGATCCGCGGCGATGCGCCTTTTCAATTCACCATGCAGCGCTTCGGAGTAGCCCGGCGCAGCCTTCCAGTCGAGAGCCCATGGCTGGGCGGTGCGCGTCACATCGGACTCCGCCGAGTGGCGCGGGAAAATATGCGCGTGCAGCGCCGGCTCGACGTTGCCGAAGATGGCGTAATTGATGCGCAGACCCCCGGTGACGGCCAGCAAGGCATCGCCCACCAGGCCCAAGTCGGACAGAAATTGAGCGCGCAACTCCGACCTCAGCGCATTCAAATGCGGCACGACGGGATCCGGCAGCAGCAGGCAGTAGCCCGTCAGCACCTGACGCTCGCCCATCACCACCCAGCCGGAGCGAAGTTTGATCACCGCCGCCGCGTAGTCCGCGGCGCGGCAGCGATCGACCATGGCATGGATGGCGGTGGGCGCCGTCATTGCCCGAGTGCCTTCGCCACTGCCGCGGCATCGACCGGCGCGGCCGAGTTGCCGAAGCTCGAGCGCAAATACGAGAACAGCGCGGCCGCGTCCGCCGGTTTCATCCAGCCGAACTGCAGCATCTGGGTCGAATACCGGCCGGCCGGCATGGACGCGGGTCGCTGGCCCTTGAGCACCCACAGCGCCAACTCCGCCGGGTCTCCGAGCACCACGGGCGATCCGGCCAAACTCGGATACACGCCGGGAATTCCCGCGCCGTTTTGCTGATGGCAGGGCACGCAATTGCCGCTGTAGATGCGCGCGCCGGTCTCGCCGCTGGAGGCAGCGCCGTTCGCCGCCGGGACTCCGCCGGCCGGCGGCGATGCTCCCGAATCCGCCTGCGATGCGCTCGGGCTTGTCGGGGAGCAGGCAGCAAGCGCACCGGCCAAGGCGCCTGCGATCGCCACCAGTGTCAATATGCGTTGGGACAGCACAGCTGGGGGGTCCGTCAGGAGCCTAGGCTCCTAGCCTTTCCAGATCCTGAACGCGCCCGTATCCAGGTGCACGAAATCCGAGGCGCGGTAGTATCCAACGCCGCCGCGTTTGAGATCTTCGGCATGCGCGGCGAGACTGGCGCAGTCCACGCCGTTCATGCGCACATCGATGGCGCGTCCCTCCATGTGCAGACTGTGCTGCGCGACTCCCGTGCTCCGCTCGCGCAGCTGGGCGTTGGTGTGCGGGGACCGGTACCCCGAGATCACTTTGAAGGACGGATCGACCTGCAGAGTGCCGGCGACGTCGACCAGGTAATCCATGAGAACGGGATCGATGGGATGCCGCTCGCCGGTGCGAAAGTCCCGCAACAGCACTTCAATCGAGGCGAGCGCTTCGGAAAGGTAGGCGCCGTCCCGATAGTATTCGATGTCCACGCGCTCGTCGGTGTGCAGATTTTTGAGTGCGATACGCCTGGAACTCTGCGCGCCGTGCGCGGCGGCATCCCGGCCCCGGGCGCTTGCGGCCAGCAAGGCCGCCGCGGAAACCCCCGCCAGCGCACCGCCCGCCTTCAGTACCCGGCGCCGGCTCCAGCTCATGGAGCGCTCCCGTCGGTGAGCAGCCGTCCGCGGTCGAGAGCCAGTACCGTGGCGCGCGGAAAGAAATTGAACTCCGAGGCCGAGGCCCAGGTGTAGGCGCCCATCGAGCGGCCTACGATGAGATCGCCCATGTCGAGCATGGGCAGCTCCAGGTGCTCATTGATGACGTCGATGCTGTCGCAGGTCGGGCCCGCGAGCACCGATGGGTACGTCTTGCCGGCGGGCACCAGCGCCTGCACCGGGTAGCTGGCGTGATCGTACACCTGTCCGCTGTAGCTGCCGTACAGACCATCGTCGAGGTAGTACCACCAGCGGCCGTCTCGCAGGGCGCGGCCCATCACCGAGGTCACCGAGATCGCCGCCGGCGCGCACACGTAGCGGCCCGGCTCGGCGATCACGCGCAGCGAGGCCGGCAGCGTCTTCAATGCATCGCGAATCGGCGCGCAGAATTCCTCGATGGGCATCGAATGCTGCAGGTAATCCACCGGAAAGCCGCCGCCGATGTCGAGGACAGCGGGACTGTGTCCGGTCAGCTGCAGCGCCTCCATCAGCCCGGCGCATCGTGCGATGGCCTCGGCGAACATGGCCGGAGCGGCCGCCTGCGATCCGACGTGAAAGGACAAGCCGCAGATCTTGATGCGCAAATCGGCCGCCAGCTGCGAAAGGCCGCCGACCGCCTCGGGCTCACAGCCGAACTTCCGCGACAAGTCGCACTTCGCGTCGGGGCTTCTGAAAGAAACCCGGATCAGCAGCGTGGACCGGGTGCGGTACTTGACGAACTTGCGCAGCTCGTCGGGATTGTCGATGACGAATCGATCGACCCCATAGGCCAGCGCAGTGCGGATATCGCTGTCGCGCTTGATCGGGTGCGTATGAATGCAGCGCTCGGGCGCCACCTTCAGACGCCTCACCAACTCCACTTCGCCGTTAGTCGCCAGATCGAAGCAGGCGCCCTCGGCGTGCAGCGTATTGATGACCGACGCGTGCGGCAGCGGCTTGAGGGCGTAGTGCAGATCGACGCCGGGCAGCGCGGCGGCGAGGCGCCGGTACTGCGCGCGCACGCGCTCGGCATCGATGATGAACAGAGGCGAACCGTAGCGGGCCGCGAGGTGCTTGATCGAGTCCTGCGCGAACGGGTCCGCCGCGGGGTCGAGCTCCAACTCGGCGGCGCCAGGCCGCGGACCTAGCACGGTTTTTGCCATCAGCTCACGCTCAGCTCGAGGGAATCGTCGCCCATGCCGCTGGCGCGCTGCAGACGGTCGAGGATCGCCGCCCAGCGTTCCTCCGGTGGCAGGCTCTGCACGTAGATTTTCACGCAGCCGGCGCGGTCCAGCGTTCGCAGATGGTTGTAGAGGTTGTGCGCGTAGGTGTCGGGCCTCTTGCCCGCATTGATCCAGGTCATGTGCCGCTGGGCCTGCACCGGCGGACGCATCGCGAGCACGGCCACCTTTTCCTCGCGCGCCGTCACTTCCCCGGCCCGCACCTCCAGCTCATCGGACTCCACGATCTCGAGAGGCGTGGACGGCGCATAGTGCAGGGCGCTGCCGCCGGGAGCGCGGGGAGTCTTGCCGCCGATCGCGAGCTTTCCGACCACCTGCTCGAGCTGGGAGCGGGTGATGAATCCGGGCCGCAACAAACGCGCCTCATTATCCAGACACGAGACGATGGTCGATTCCAATCCGATCGGCGAATCCCCGCCGTCCAGCATGACGCCGACGGCGCCGCCCAATTCGTCGCGGACATGTTCGGGCTTGGTCGGACTCAATCGCCCGTAGCGATTGGCGGACGGCGCGGCGATACCGCCGCCGAAGGCGCTCAAGAGCTGCTGAGCCATGGGATGAGAGGGCACGCGGATACCGATGCTGTCCTGGCCGCCCGTGACGATGTCATTCACGTTGTCCGCCTTCGGCAGAATCAGGGTCAGGGGCCCCGGCCAGAATTTCGCCGCCAGCTGTTCGGCGACCGGCGGCAGCGAGGACACCCAGCGATGCAGGTAGCGCGGATCGTCCAAGTGCACGATCACCGGGTGATCGGGGGGACGCCCCTTCACCTCGAAGATCTTGCGCACGGCGGCCGGATCCGCGGCGTTCGCCCCGAGTCCATAAACCGTCTCGGTCGGGAACACCACCAGATCGCCGGCGCGCAGGGTTCGCACGGCTTCTTCGATTTCTGTCTGAGTAGCTCTTACCACCTCCGCATGATATCAAGACTGCGATACCAGCAAAGCTCACCGACGCGCCCGGGTTGCCGATCTGTGTCGTAATGCCGCTTTTGCCGAAATTTCCGCCGCTTTGCGTTATTGCGCGATGGCATCAACTGTCGGCGGAAGGATACATTGCATGAATTTGAGGTCGAGCCAGCGCCCGAACTTGAAACCCACCTCGCGAAAATTCCCGGCGTCGGAGAACCCTAAGCTGCGGTGCAGGCGGATCGAAAAGGCGTTGTCCGCGTCGATGCCGGCAATCATGACATGCTTGTGCAACTCGACGGCGCGCTTCATGAGTTCGATCAGCATCGCCCGGCCGATGCCCCGTCCGCGGCGGTCCGAGCGCACGTGCACGCTGTGCTCGACACTGTGCCGGTAGCACGGCCAGGCGCGAAACTCGCCGAAGCTTCCGAACCCGGCGACGCCCGACTCATCGCGCGCGACGATGAAGGGAAGACCATGCGCCGTCTTGCCGTGGAACCAGGCTTCGCCCCGCTCGGGCGTGAACTCTTGCTCCGAATACACGGCGGTCGAATTGCGGATGACTTCGTTGTAAATCGCCAGGATCTGCGGCAGATCGTCGTGGGAAGCGTTGTCGATCACCGCTTGGATCACCGGGATGAAACCGCGCCGCAGCATGATGGTTCCGCCGGAGCTGCCGCCGTGACCTCCGGCGGGTCCAGAGCCGTGCGCGTCCAACTGCCGTCCTTTTGCCGATTGAGCTCGTATGCCGGCCAGTAGTGCTTGTCGAGTTTCAGCGTGATCACATCCGTTTGACCGTTCCAGCTCACGGTTTTCAGGCGCAGCGAGGCACGGTCCGGCTTGCCGCCGACTGCCTTGATGAAAGCATCGAGGTCAGGGGTGGGTTGGCCGTCGACCTCCGTGATGCGCCGGCCCGCGTACAGTCCGTAATGCGTCGCCGGCGAGCCGTAGAAGAAAAAAGATACGAAGACGCCATACGGCGCAATGCCGCGCTGCGCGGCCATCGCGCGATGCGGGGCCTGCAGCGTGGCCCCGGCCCAAATCAACACGCGGTCGATATCTCGGCCGTCCAGCGCCACCGTCTTCAGCTGCAGCGTCTTTTCCGCGCCGTCGCGCCACACGCTCACCTTGACTGCGGGGCTTTGCACGGCTCGCTCGACCTCGCGGAAGCGATTCACCACCTTGCCGTCGATGGCGAGCACCAGATCGCCCGGCTCGAGCAACGCGGCGGCGGGCGACCCCGCCACCAGCCTGTCGATGCCGAGTACCTGGCGGCGCTGCGGATTGTGTTCCTCGAAGCGGCGCACCCAATCGTCCGGCAGTCCCAGTGCGCGGGCGGCCGCCAGAGACTGGACGTCGAACTCCGCCTCGAACGAGTATAGCGGCCGGCCGCCGGCCACCACGCCGATCATCTCCGAGACCAGCTCCGCCGGCATGCCGCGGTTCACCTGCTCGAGTTCGCGCTGCGATTCGAACGCGAAGCTCGACCATAGCGCGAGCACATTTCCACTTTCATCCGCCAGCACGCCGTCATAGTCGCCCGGCGGATTGATGAGGCTCACGGCCTCCAGATTGCTGTCGCGAAAACGCAGCGTACGCGACAGCGGGAATTGCACCACGTCCACGCTGGAAATCTGCGTCTTTTGCGACAGGATCTTCGAATCGGCGCGCTGACCCACGACCCACACGTCGTCGCCGGCGCCCAGCGGCTTGGTGAGCAGCGTGGCGGCCCGCACCGGCGTCGTGCCGATCGATTTCGGATCGTAGGAGACCATCGCAAGATTGTGCAGCGGGTGGATGAACACGACCTTGCCCGGCACCTCGACCGTGCCGGCGAAGGTGATCCGCACGTCCCCCATGGCGATCGGCACGGTGTTGCGGTCGATCGCCACCAGGCCGCGCTCGGCGTCGACCACCACTCCCGTGCCGTGATAGTTCTTCTCCGTTACGCCGGACGCGGAATAAGGCATGTCGAAGTTCACCATCACCAGCGACGGCGCGAGGCGATCGATGCGCACGTCGCCGGTCTTGGCGAACCGGGTCGAGGCGGGCTTGACGCCGGCGGGGGCGGGGCCCTGGCCGATGGCCGTGCAGGGCCAGGTTCCCAAAGCGTCGTCGCGCTTGCATTTGCGCGCCGGAAACCACCGTCTGTCCATGCGGATGACCTTCAATTGCGCGGCGCGCGGATCCTCCAGAGTCACGTAGCGGACCGGCGCTCTCGCGCCGTCGGCGAGATCGGCAAGCGCCGCCTCGAAATCCTTAAGATTCTCGATCTTCTTGCCGTTGAAGGAACTGATCAGGGCCGCGCGCGAAATGCCTGCGCTGCCGAACACGTAGCCCGGATTTGCGACGTACACCCCTTCGATGGGCACGTTGAAATGCCGCGCCTGCTGATACGACAGAGTGTGCACCACGGCCTCGCCGAACTCGATGTACTCGTCCGCCGTGATCGCGTTCAAGGAATGGACGTCGAGCGAATGCTCGAGAGTCCCGGTGCCGCGTTGCACTTCCACGCTGATCTGCTGCCCGACGTGACTGTCGAGCACATCCTCGAGCGCGAAGAATTCCGGGATGGGCTTGCCGTCGATGCTCACCAGAATGTCGCCCGGCGCCAGTACCCCGTCGGCTCCCGAACCCGGCTGAACGTCATCGACCACCAGCATGCCGGTCAATTTCGGGTATGCGCTGCGCAGCCGCGCTTCGGTATCGGGGTTCAGCCCCAGGCGCCTGAGCTCATCGTAGGGAGTGTACTTGAACACCGTTTCCAGAGTGCCGCGCGGCACCGGCTTGCCCGCATCGATGAACTTCAACGCCCGCGTGACCGCGGTGAGCGGCAGGTAGAAGCTCGAAGCGGCGCCGGTCGCTCCGCCCGCATTCAGAGCCACGACCCGGCCTTCGATGTCGATCACCGGCGAGCCGGAGGATCCGCCCGAGGTGCTGGAGGCGGCCTGGTAGTAGAACGTATTGAAATCGTTGTACTTGCCGTAACCGTATTCCGGTGCCTCGCGGTCCAGGCGGGCCAGAGTGCCGGCGAGAATCGATAATTGCTCTCCCGCGTCGTTGCCGACCACGCGAATCTCGCGGCCGATGACCGCGCCGGCCGGATACAGCGGCAGCTCGGCCGGCTGAATGAATTTGAGTTTCGCCGGGTCGTAGCGGTAGATGCCGAAGTCGTGAATGGGATCGCGGTACACGGGATAGAGCTGCACCTCCTCGCGGTTGAGGAAAATCGCCTGTGCAGTCACGGGTCCCGGCGTCACGACGTGCCGGTTCGTGAGGATGAGGCCGCGCTTCGCGTCGATGACGAAACCCGTGGCCTGCGCCGTGGTGTTCCACTCGGTGTCGAACGCGCGCGTGCTGTCGATTTGAATGGTGACGACCCCGCTGGCGATCCGTTCCAGGGTTTGCGCCCAGGTGGCGGGAGAGCTGGGAATACCGGGTGCCGGAACCGGCACGGCGGTAGTGGCGGCAAAAACTTGGGCAACCGACAACACGAATACGGACAGAAACAAGGCGGTACGCGACATGCCGATCCTAGGTTTTAAAGGGTGTCAGTGCCCGTGATCGGACAAGATCAGGAGCCAAACGGTTCCTAACAGGGCAAAACTCAGCATCACCGCGGCGGACCCCATGTCCTTGGCCATGCCGGCAAGCGGATGACGTTCGGTGCCGGACCGGTCCACCACCGCCTCGACCGCGCTGTTGAGGATTTCGACCACCAAAATCATCAACATGGGACTGACCAGCAGGGCCCGCTCGACGCCAGAGCGGCCCAGGTACAGGCCCGCAGGAATGACCAGCAGGGATAAAGTCACCTCCTGACGAAACGCCGCCTCCTCCCGCCAGGTGTGCCGAAATCCCTGAAAGGAATAGCCAAAAGCACGCAGCAGGCGGGTGATCCCCGTGGGTTTGTGTCTATCGCTCATTCAAGCGGCGGGTTTCCATGCCAGGTCCAACTGTTTCGCTGCGCGTACGTCGTCGAGCCGCCGCACCGGCATTGTATGCGGAGCCGAGCAGAGTTTCTCGGGGTCCTGCTCCATTTCTTGGCGGATGGCCGCCATCGCCTCGCAGAAACGGTCAAGATCCTCCTTGGCCTCCGTTTCCGTGGGCTCGATCAACAGGCATTCGGGCACCAGCAGGGGGAAGTACGTGGTGGGCGCATGAAAGCCATAGTCGAGCAGGCGCTTGGCCACATCCATCGCCGTGATCTGGTAAAGCCGGTTTTCGCGCTTCAGCGTGATGATGAATTCGTGACTGGCGCGGCGCGCGGGAAAGGCCGCTTCGAACCCTGCCGCCTGCAGCCGCTTCAGCAGATAGTTCGCGTTGAGCGCGGCAAATTCGGCCACTCGCACCATGCCTTCGCGCCCGAGCAGCCGCATATAGATATAGGCCCGTAGGTTGACTCCGGCGTTGCCCGTGAAACCGGACAGACGGCCAATGGATTGGGGCAGATCGCGCTCGGTCAACCACCGAAACCGCGCGCCGTCCTTGCCAACCACCGGGATAGGCAAGAATGGCCGCAAGCGCGCGCCGACGCCCACCGCTCCGGATCCCGGACCTCCGCCGCCGTGCGGCGTCGAGAAGGTCTTGTGCAAGTTCATGTGAATGACGTCGAAGCCCATGTCGCCGGGGCGAACCTTGCCGAGAATGGCGTTGAGATTCGCGCCGTCATAGTACAAAAGACCGCCGGCTTCATGCACGATGCGCGCGACCTCCGTGATCCGGTGCTCGAATACCCCGAGAGTGGACGGATTGGTCAGCATGATGGCCGCGGTGGCAGGACCCACGGCGGCTCTCAAGGCCTCTAGATCGGCATTGCCGTTCGAATCGCAGGGTATCTCCTTGACAGTGCAGCCGCACATCGCCGCGGTGGCGGGATTGGTCCCGTGCGCGGCCTGCGGCACGATGATTTCCGTGCGCCCCGCGTCGTTGCGCGCCCGATGATAAGCCCGAATCATGGCGACGCCCGCGAACTCGCCCTGCGCGCCCGCCATGGGCGTGAGACTGACGGCCTGCATGCCCGTGATCTCCTGCAGCATCTGCTGGAGCTCGTACATGCAGGCCATGAATCCTTGGGGCTCGGGCCCGAGCGGATGCCGCCCGAGGAATTCCGGCAGCATGGCGAAGGTATTGCAAGCCTTCGGGTTGTACTTCATGGTGCAGGAACCCAGCGGATAGAAGTGCGTGTCGATCGAGAAGTTCATCTGCGAAAGGCGCGTGAAATGACGCACCACCTGCAGCTCGGACACCTCGGGCAGCGCCGCGGGCGCCGCCCGGCGCAAGTGCGCGGGAATTTCCGCGGAGCCCGCGGCGTGCGGCGGATACTGGGTGCTCGCGCCGCGTCCCGGCTTGCTCAGCTCGAATATCAGAGGCTCCCGCAATTGCAATTCCGGCATGATCGGTCCTTTAGGTTGGATTGCGTTCGTCCTATGCGGCGGCGCGCGATGGGCTCATTACATCGGCGAGCGCGCGGGCATAGGTCTCGATATCGGCGTCAGTCTTGGTTTCGGTCGCGCACACCAGCAGCGCATGGCCCAGTTCCGGATAGCGCTCGGCGAGGTCGAGGCCGCCTAAGATTCCGCGCCCTGCCAGCGCCGCGAGCACCGGCGCCACCGGCCGATCCAGAAGGAGCACGGCTTCATGAAAGCGCGCCGAGGTGAACGCCGGTTCGACACCGGCGACTCGGCCGAGCGCCGCCGCCAAATCGGCCGTGCGCTGCAGACTCGCCCTGGCCACTCGTTCCAGACCCTGTGCCCCCAGCAGCGACATGTAAATCGTCGCGGCGGTCACCATCAGCCCCTGGTTGGTGCAAATGTTCGACGTCGCCTTGCTGCGCCGTATGTGCTGCTCGCGCGCTTGCAGGGTCAGGCTGAATCCCGGCCGGCCCTCCGTGTCCACCGTGCGTCCGACGATACGCCCCGGCATCTGCCGCACGTACTGCATGCGCGTCGCCATGAATCCGAAATACGGTCCGCCCGCCGCCAGAGGCACGCCCAGCGGCTGTCCCTCGCCGCAAACGATGTCGGCGCCCTGGTGGCCGTCGGCCCACGTGCCCCATTGCCCGGGAGCTTTGAGCAGCGCCAGTGATGTGGGGTTGACGACCGCGATCAGCAGCGCCTTGTTGCGATGCGCCCAGTCGGTCAGCGCATCGATCTCCTCCAGGTTGCCGAAGAAATTCGGCTGCTGAATGACCAGTGCGGTGACATCCTGACCGCTGTAGGGTTGCAGGGAGTCGAGCAGCGTGCGGCCCGCCGCCCGGTCGAAATCCACCGTCTCGAACATGATGCTCTGATTGCCCGCGATCGCTTGCGCCACCTGGGCGTAGATCGGGTTGACGGCGCGGGGCATGAGAATGCGCCGCGAGTTCGCCGCGCGATTGGCGCGCACCGCCATCAGGCAGGCCTCGGCCAGGGCGGAAGCGCCGTCGTAGAGCGAGGCATTCGATACCTCCATGGCCGTCAGGGCGCAGATCATCGATTGATATTCGTAGATCAATTGCAGAGTACCCTGGCTCGCCTCGGCCTGGTACGGCGTGTAGGACGAATAGAACTCGCCGCGCGTGGCGATGGCCCACACCGGCGCTGGAATGTGGTGCTCGTAGGCCCCCGCGCCGATGAAGTTCAAAGGACGACCGTCGCTCGCCGCGCGTTCCGTCAACAAGCGTCCCAATTCCATTTCGCCCATCGCCGGCGGCAGGTCCAGCACACCGGCACGAAGTTCAGCCGGGATTTCGTCGAACAGATCGTCGATCGAGCGCACGCCGATCGCTTCCAGCATGCGGGCCACGTCGGCGGCGGTGTGAGGAATGAAGGCCATGGGTGGGCTCCTACGCTTCGTCGGCCAGATGTTTCGCATAGTCCGCGGCGCTCATGAGAGAGTCGCCGTCGGCCGTCGAATTCCTCTGCAGGCGAAACAGCCATCCGGCCCCATACGGATCCTGGTTGAGCAGCTCGGGCTGCGCCGCGAGCGCGGCGTTGCCGGCGATGACCGTGCCGCCTACCGGACTGTAGACGTCGGACGCCGCTTTGACGGATTCGACCACGGCGCACGCCTCGCCCGCGTTCAATACACGGCCCGCTTCCGGGACCTCGACGAACACCAGATCGCCGAGCGCGCTCTGCGCATGGTCGGAGATGCCGATCTCGACGGCGCCGTCCGGCGCCGTGCGCACCCACTCGTGGCTCTTGGTGTATTGCAAATCACCCGGTATGTTGCTCAATGTATCCCCCTTGCACTAGATTGGAATCAACGCCTTTCCATGACGCACGAACGGCGGCTTGACGATTCGCGCGGCATGCAGCTTGCCGCGAATCTCGACCTGTACGGTTTCAGCCGTTGTTATCGGCACCCGCGCGAGGGCGATGGACCGATTCAAGGTTGGAGAAAAGGTTCCGCTGGTCACTTCGCCCGCGGCCTCGGGCGCGCCCGCAGCGGCGGCCGCGGCAGCCGCGCCGGCCTCGGTCACGACCACCTTCTGGTGACTGCGCAGCACGCCGCGCTCCTCGAGCAGCAGACCGACGAGTTCACGGCGCGGGGCTTGCCGCAGTTGCTCGAGCGCCCGGCGTCCGATGAAATCGCGGTCGCCGGGCTCGAACGCCACCGTCCAGCCCAGGCCCGACTCCAAGGGATGATGATTTTCATCCATGTCGCTGCCGTAAAGATTCATGCCGGCTTCGAGCCGCAAGGTATCTCGCGCGCCCAAGCCTGCGGGCCGAACTCCCTGGGCGGCCAGAGCATTCCATGTCCCGGCGGCTTCGCTTGCGGGCAGCATCACTTCGAATCCGTCCTCGCCGGTATAGCCGGTTCGGGCGATGACCCACGAATCGACGGCGGCGGCGCAGAAGGGCGGCAACTCCTGCGCCGCGCCGCGCCGCGCCGGAGTCAGCAGCGGCAGAGTTTTCTCCCGGGCATGGGGGCCCTGAATCGCGATGATCGCCAGATCGGGCCGCTCGGCGACCGTCACGGCGAAGCCAGCCGCATGCCGGCGTATCCATGCCAAATCCTTGTTGCGGGTTCCCGCATTGACGACGGCGCGGAACCAGGTGTCCGACATGGAGAAGACGATCAAATCGTCGATGACGCCGCCCGCGGGCAGCAGCATGCAGGAATACAGGGCTTTGCCGGGGGCTTTGAGCCGGCCCACATCGTTGGCCAGCAGCATCTTCAGGAACTCTCGAATCCGCCCGCCCTCAAGATCGATGACACCCATGTGCGACACATCGAACATGCCCGCATCGCGGCGCACGGCGTGATGCTCCTCGATCTGCGATCCATAGTGCAGCGGCATTTCCCAGCCGCCGAAATCGACGATTTTCGCGCCCTGCAGGATATGCGTGTCGTAGAGCGCGGTCTTCAGGCCCATCGCAACCTCGCGGCGAAAGAACAAAGAGACACCGGCACCTTCGTGCCTGCCCCTCTGTCCTTTGAACCTGAGAGATCGCGCGCCTTGAATGGGCGCTGCTCCCCTTCGGTGGATCGCCTCGAAGCGCGACCGCTCTCCAGAGATCGCGAGAGTCTGCCGTTCGTGTGCCTGAGCGTTTCCGGGCGGTTGCGCCTTCGGCGGTCCTCATCGCAAGGACTCTCTCCAGACAGCTCTTATCGCGATGGCGCATCATACACAATTCACCTGACCGCGGCCTAGGCGCGAACGCGGCACGGATCAAAGAGCCAAGTGACAGCCGTGAACGCTAATGGCGCATCGTCCTGGATGCGCACGACCCGATCGCCCGGCGCATCCGCCCGGCCTATCCGCCCGACCCATCCGCCCGACCTATCCGCCCGACCTCTTCGCCGGCCATCCCAGTTTGATCAGCTCCGCGACGATGACATCGCGGTGATCGCCCTGAATTTCGATGACCCCCTCGCGCACCGTGCCCCCCGAACCGCAGCGCTTTTTCAGCTTGGCGGCCAGGGACTCGATGTCGGACTTAGGCAACGGCAGACCGCTGACCGTGGTTACTCCCTTGCCCGCCCTTCCCTTGGTCTCCCGGCCCACGCGCACGGCCATCGGCCTGGCGGCGCCGGGAGCGCCCGTTGGGCATGCGCATTCACGCACCGGCCTGCGGCAATTGGGGCAGAGGCTGCCGAGCCCGGTTGAGTAGATGATTCGCGCACCGCCCATGGCCGTATTATGCGGGTTCGGGTGTGTGTCGCCAGCACTCGAGGCGCCTGCAACTTTTCCCGGCCTGCGGTGTTTTGGATCTAAACGAACACACTCCAGTGCAACATCCATCCACCGAGCCCGACCGCTCAACCGAGTTCACGGCCTTCATGCGCGCGTATCAGGATATGGTTTTCTCGACGGCATCCCGCCTGACAGGCAACGACCGGCAGGCAGAGGATATTGCGCAGGAAGTGTTCCTCAGGGCCTATGAGCATTTCGCCGATCTGCGCGGCAGTCCGGCGGCGGGCGGTTGGCTCAAGACGGTGGCCACCAACCTGACCCTCAATCATTTGACCCGGTACCGCAAGCGCTGGCGCCTGTTCTCGGAGCTGCAGCCGGCGGCCGCCGAGGAGGATTCGCCGCCGCCCGAACCCAGCGCGGCACCGGATGCTCTATTCGCAGAGCTGTCCGCGGTACAGCGGCGCGCGCTGATCGAGGCTGCGTTGCGCACGCTTCCCGAGCATCAGCGGCTGCCGCTGGTGCTGTACCACTTCGAGGATCTGTCCTATGAGGAAATCGCCGCGGCGCTGCGCATCTCGCTCTCCAAGGTCAAAACCGATATACGGCGCGCTCGCGCGGCGCTGCTGCCCCTGCTCGTGGCCGGCGGCGTCGCCGCCGGCGATGGATGAGTGAAATGACCCCGCGCGAGACCGATGATCCGAACGTCGATCCGCTGGAGCGGCTGCTCGACCGCGCTCTGCGGGAGCTCCCCCTGCGCCCTGCGCCGCCGACGCTGCAATCGCGTGTGTTCGGCGAACTCGAACGCCGCGCCTCGCTGCCCTGGTGGCACCGCGACTTCGGGCGCTGGCCGCCTCTCGCGCGCGCCGCCTTCCTGGTGATTTGCGGCGGCCTGATCGAGCTGGCGTTCGTGGGCGGCTCACGCGTGGTCGAGGGCGTCAATTCACTATCGTGGGCGCGGCAGGCGCAGGTGCTGCTGGGCTCGGTGGGGAATCTGGCCGCGCTGCTCTTGCGCTCGGCGCCGCCCGCGTGGCTCTACATCGTGATCGCCGCGTGCGCCGTGCTGTACGCGGTTCTGTTCGGGCTCGGTGCCGCCGTGTACCGCACTCTTTACCTTCAGCCTCTCAATGGCAGGTGAGTCCATCCCATGAGTATTCCCTTGATGCAGCGACTGACCCTACTTACCGTGTTGCCGCTCTGTACCTTGATCGTGCTGGCGGCCGCGCAGGCGGCGCAGCCGCCCACAACGCCCAACGTGGCCGCCTCCAGCGCCGCGCCCTCCGCCGCGCCTTCCGCCGCGCCCTCCGCCGCGCCTTCCGCCGCGCCCTCCGCCGCGCCTT
>Ga0181534_10000286_pt1 | contig 36297 bp, 32 predicted proteins | sample PEATcosm2014_Bin_37_FD_119758 | JGI IMG/M metagenome (GOLD analysis project Ga0181534, IMG submission 119758) | Peatland microbial communities from MTU Mesocosm Facility, Houghton, MI, USA - PEATcosm2014_Bin17_10_metaG | ecosystem: Environmental > Terrestrial > Soil > Wetlands > Peat | place... | reverse complement strand
GCCGACCGCCAGCAGGGCACGACAGCCTGGATCGGCAAATACAACGGCTTCTGGAGCGGTCTGCAGGCGCAAATCGCCGCCATCTTCGGCGCCCTCGGTTCACTTCAGTTAACAGTGCTCAAGTATCTTCTGGCCGGCCAGAAGATTGACGGAAGTCAACAGGAGTAATCCCAAAGCGACCCGCCCGGCGACCGTTTCGGCTATCATGTGAGTAGTGGACGCTATTCTCTGGATTCTGTTACCGGGCTTCGTGGCTGTCGGTTCCGGCCTGTTGGCGTTCTACATCATGCAGTCTCGCATGGAAGTGGCGTTGGCCCGCGAACGGGAAGCCATGGCGCAGGCGCGCGGCACTCTGGAAGCCGAGAAGAGCTCGCTCGAACAAGCCCTGCGCGGCGCCAAAGACTCCGCCCGGCGCGAAGCGCTGGACGAGTTCCTGGCCGACGTGCACGTCGAGCAGCGGCACTACGTCAAAGACAACAAGCTGCTGTTCCAGAACCGCAAGGCGCTGGTGTTGCAAGAGCGCATCTTCTTCCGCAATATCCCGCTGTCCAACTGGATAGAGCACGAGGTCGTTCTGCAGGAAGGCGAGGATGCGGACAAGGCCGCCCGCAGCCTCACTTCCTTCGTCGACGCCGTGGGCGTGGCGCAGCCGCTTCCCAACGGCAACCGCCTGCTGCGCTGATCGCGCGCCCTTAATTCAATCTCCCGCCGCCGGGTATCATGTAGCTTCTCATGCCCATCCGCTGGCTCCTCATCTTCTGGATGTTCGCCATCAGCGCCATCTCTTTCCTGGACCGCGTCAACATCTCCATCGCCGCCGGCTTCCTTCAGCAGGAGTTTCATATCACCGACCTGCAACTCGGACACGTGTTCAGCGCCTTCCTGGCAGGCTACGCGCTGTTTCAGGCGCCCGCCGGCCGCCTGGCCGACCGCTTCGGGCCCCGCCTGATCCTCACGCTCGGCACGCTCTGGTGGGGCGTATTCACTGCGCTTACCGCCATGGTCTCGGCGCGCATGGCCGGTCTGCTGCTGGTGCTGCTGGCGGTACGCTTCTCGCTCGGCGCGGGCGAAGCGGTGCTCTTTCCCGCCTCCAACCGCTTGGTTGCCAACTGGATTCCCTCACGCGAGCGCGGCCTGGCCAATGGGATCATCTTCGCCGGCGTGGGCGCGGGTGCGGGCATCACCCCGCCGCTAGTCACCTTTATCGTGATGCACTACGGATGGCGCGCGTCGTTCTGGATTAGCGCGGCGATCGGCCTGGCGGCCGGCGGCGTGTGGTATTGGCTGGCGCGCGACCGGCCCGAAGATCACCCCTGGGTTACTCCGCAAGAAACCGCGCTCATCGAGCAGGGATTGCCCGAACCGCCCGCCGAACTTGAAATCGGCAAGCCGCTGCCTTGGCGCACGATATTTGGCAGCAAGGATGTGCTGGCCATCGCCTTCAGTTATTTCACCTACGGCTACGCCGCCTGGATTTTTTTCGCCTGGTTCTTCCTCTACCTCAGCAAGGTGCGCGGCTTGGATCTCAAATCCAGCTCCTATTACGCCATGCTGCCCTTCATCGCCATGGCCGTCGGCTCCACGCTGGGCGGCCGGATCAGCGATATCCTGACGCGGCGTTATGGCAACCGGATCGGCCGCTGCGGCGTCGCGGTGGCGGGTATCGCGCTGGCCGCGGTCTTCATCGCCTCGGGAACCCAGGTGGAGAGCGCGCGCCTGGCCAGCGTGGTGCTGGCGGGCGGCGCAGGCGCATTGTATCTTTCGCAAAGCTCCTTCTGGTCCGTTACCGCCGATATGGCCGGCGCATCCGCGGGCTCGGTGTCCGGCGTGATGAACATGGGCGGCCAGATAGGCGGCATCGTCACCGCTTCGCTGACCCCGCTGATCGCCCACCAATTCAGTTGGACGGCGTCTTTCCTGGTGGCCGCCGCCCTCTGCGCGGCGGGGTCCCTGGCGTGGATCGTGGTGGATCCCGGGGTGGAACTGGGCCGCTAATCAAACGCCCGTCAAATCTGCTACATTCGTCCTAATACGAAAGCGATGAAGCCCCCCATCCCGCTTAACGAACACGCGCGCGTGGATCTGTTGCGGCAGTACGGCGTGCTGGACACGGCGGCGGAGCCCGCCTTCGACGAGATCGCCCAGCGCGCCGCCGATATCTGCCAGACCCCTATTGGCCTGATCGCCTTCGTGGACCGCGACCGGGCATGGTTCAAGTCGAACATCGGCTTTGAGTTTCGCGAGATTCCCCGCGATAATTCTTTCTCCGCATACGCCATCTGCCAGGACCAACTGTACGTAGCCCCGGACTTGCTCGCCGACGAGCGCTTTTCGCACAACCCGCTGGTGACACAGAAGCCGCACCTGCGATTTTACGCCGGGATGCCGCTGCTTTCACCCGAAGGGCTGGCGCTGGGCACACTCTGCGTTATCGACCGCAAGCCTCGCGAACTAACCCCGGAACAGGCGGACAAGCTGAAGGAACTGGCCAAAGGCGCTGTGCTGCTGCTCGAAATCCGCCGTGCCGGCGGCCAGCCTCCCTCGCGTTCCTGAAAGCTCTGCCATGTCCTTCACCGGAATGCGCGTCCTGTCTCTGGAGAGCCGCCGCTCGGCGGAGATCGCCGAACTGATTCGCAAACAGGGAGGCGACCCCGTAGTGGCCCCGTCCATGCGCGAAGCGCCCCTGGAGCGCAACGAGGCGGTTTTCGAGTTCGCCGAGCGCCTCTTTGCCGGCGAGTTCGACATGATGATCCTGCTTACCGGCGTGGGCACCCGCCTGCTCCATCAGACGCTCGCGACGCGCTATCCGCCGGAGCGCTTTCCCGACGCTCTCCGCCGGATTACCGTGGTCGCCCGCGGACCCAAGCCCGCCGCCGTCCTGCGCGGACTCGATGTGCCGGTCACCATCGCCGTGCCGGAGCCCAATACCTGGCGCGAGTTGCTCGCCGCTATCCACGATCGTCCCGAGCGCCGCATCGCCGTCCAGGAATACGGACGCCCCAACCGCGAGTTGCTCGAAGCCTTGCGCCAGCGCGGCGCGGAAGTATCCACCGTGCGCGTTTACCAGTGGGACCTGCCGGAAGATACCGAACCCCTGCGCGCCGCCGCCCGCCGCCTGGCCGCCGGCGAACTGCAGGTGGCGCTGTTCACCACCTCCATCCAGATCGAGCACCTGCTGCGCATCGCGGCGGAGACCGGCATCGAAGCGGCCGTGCAATCGGCCTTGAACAACATGGTGGTCGCCTCCATCGGTCCCACCACCAGCGAAGCGCTCGAAGAGGCCGGCGTACACCCCGACCTGGAGCCCTCCCACCCCAAGATGGGCTTTCTGGTCCAGGAAACGGCACAGCGCGCCGAAGAGATCCTGCGCGGCAAGAACCGGGGGCGGGAGGGATGACTGGGATGCTGAAGTGCGTGGTGTGTGGCGGAACGAAGGAACTACCGTGCACGCGATGCCGCATGCCCGCATCGCGCGACATGGAGCGTCACGCGAAGATCTGCGAGGGCTGCAAACGCAGGGGGAAAATCGAGTGTCCGGCGTGCGGTGGCACCGGAAAAGCTCGTCCGGACCGTGGTGTGGCTGCCCCCTAAAGACTGAGCGGTACGGCTGCCGTTTCCCCTACCCATTCCAGCATGCTCAAAGCGATCTTTTCGACACAGCACGATAGCACATGGTCCAGATCGCTGTTCCACAAGCCGGTACCGATGGAGAACACCAGCGCTTCCGACGATTCAGATTCCCGGATGGCCGCCTCCATCTGATCGTGAACGGTCAGAGCGGCCTCTTCGCTCAGAGCGCCCAGGAACCGCGCGAATGCCACGAACTCGAAGGCGAAGTCGGCCCGCAACCGCGCGCGCATCTCCGGCGGAACGACGGCCACGATCTCTACCGGACCGGTGCGCGAATCGTGGCAGTAGATCGTCGCCACCGCGCAGTCGCACAAGGCGTGAATGACGCTGAAGAACCGGGTGGGCGCCTCCCCGGCGCTGCCGCAGTTCACCGGGCCGTACCACGACCGGCCGGGCGCGGCTTCGAGCGCTTGCACCAGGCGCCGGGACGCCCTTGGGGAGAGGCTCAATCCTGTCGGCCCGTTCCAGGACGCAGTGCGCGAGTCCCAGCCATATAGCTGGATACGGCCTTCCTCGCTGCTCTCGGACACATGTGCGCGGTCAGCCTGCATGAATGCCACAGGTCAAGTATAGCATAACAGATCCTATTATCTGTTTAAGGCTGAATCCCGCAATGACAGGCTCAGGACCTCTCGAGTCCCACTTGGGTACCGTAACCCAAGCCTTCTCAAGGCGACATGAAAAAGGGTATCGATGACTGCAGATTATGCACCCGTGCAATTGGCGGATAGAAGCGCTCTAAAAGCGTCGCAGCCGCCGGCCTGATCGGGCCGAGGGCCTTCCAGGGAGGCGCCGCCGCTTATGTTCTGGGCGTCTTCCTGCACTTCTTTATCGCCGTCTCGGCCGCGCCGTTTTACTACATGGCAAGCCGCAGGATGAGTTTCCTTGCAGGAGCACGTACTGGTCTGCGCCTTGCACACCAGGGGCCCGTGCCAACTTCATGACCTGATTCAAGAGCTGCTGGTGCACATGGCCGTGGTCGGACTGCCGATTTCATTCAGCGTGCGCCGGTTCGCGAAATAGGCGCCAGCCGCAGTTACTTTTTCGGGAACGTCAGTTCGCCCGACGGATCCTTTTGCTTCATGCCGGTCACCCGCCCCTCTTGCACCACAAACTCCAGCGTCGAGTCGGAGAACTGCGGGGTCCGGAATACTAGCCCCTTCACCTGGATCAACGGAATCACAGGTTGGCCGGGTAAGACCAGCGACAGCTTGCCGTCCGGCGCCAACGCCACCTGAATCTTCACCCCTCCCGGTGTTTCGTAAGAGCCCGCGATCTGCGGCATCAGCTTCGCGTCAATGGTATCGGGCTTGCGTGCAAATACGGCTTCCGCCTCATCCAGCGACATCACCGCTTGGTCGATATCCCCCTGCGGGTTCGTGCGGAAGTTCACCGACCACTTGCCGTCCTGCTCGTCATCCGCCGTATCGAAACGGTCGTAGTGGAAGCGCGTCATGGGCATTCGTATCTTATGAAAGTCAAATTGAAGCTGGTTGTCCCTCAATCCGATGCGCATGACCCCGTAAGCCGGGTGCTCGTAGACGCCCGTATAATCCGCCAGCCCGTGGGATGCCTTTGTATCCGGAACCCGGCCGTCGTCGGCTTTTGTGCGCGATTCGGTCCCCGCCTTCTTGTTCTTCAGGCGGATGGCGAGCTGGCGTTCGCTCCAGGGCGTCTGATCCATCCCTAGCAGTCTCTCGTACACGTTGTAGCTGACGATGTTATAAAGCGGCTGGCTATGATTCCCAATTTCAAAAACGATCACGCCGATGTGGTCCTGCGGCATGAACGAAACCTGCGTATGGAAGCCGGGCAAATCGCCGCCGTGCATGGTGAGCAGGTGCCCCCTATAGGAAGCGGTCTGCCGTCCCATGCCGTAAGCCGCGTTCAGCACTTCGGACCAACCCCTGGTTTCGAGCGTCGTGTTGGGCAGCGCGATGGCCGGCTGTAAAGTGGCCTTCAATACCTCGGCGGGGAGCACCTGTTTGCCTTTGTATCTCCCCTCGTTCATCAGCGCGATCAGCCAATGCGACATGTTCTCGATGTTGGAAACGATGGCTCCGCAGGGCGCCACGCCCGCTATGTCTTCGTAATAAGGAATCCTGTAGATCTCGAAGGAATCGCGCCTCTCCGTGAACCCCACGCCGAATTCCGGGCGTTTCAACATTTCCCCGACGCTATAGCTGGTGGAATTCATCTCCAGCGGATCGAGGATTCTCTGCTTCACGAACTGTTCCCAGGTCTTTCCGGACTGCAGCTCAATCAGATACCCCGCCGCCGCGAACATCAGGTTGTTGTACAGGAAGGTCGTGCGCATGGGCTCCTGCGGCTCCAGGTACACCAGCTTCTCGAACAGTTCCTTGCGCGTGAAGTCGGATTTGTACCAGATCGTGTCGTGCCGCGTGATTCCCGTGCGGTGCGACAGCATGTCGCGCAGGGTTACGGCATTGTTGAGCTGGTCGTTGTAAAAGCGGATGGCCGGGACGGATTCGCGCACCGGCTTGTCCCAGGTCAGCTTTCCCTCTTCCACCAGCATGCCCGCGGCCACCGCGGTGAACAGCTTCGTATTCGATGCGATAGGGCTCATGGTGTCGGGCGTATACGGGAGTTTCTTCTCATAATCCCGGAACCCGTAGCCCTTGGCGAAAACCAGCTTGTCGCCGGCCACGATGCCCACCCCCACACCCGGCGCGTTCCAATCTTTCAAGATTTTGGCCATGTAGGCATCGAAGCCATCCAGCTTCTGGGTGACGTCGATAGACTGCGCGGCCGCGCCCCACGCCAGCGCGAAGAAGAGCAAAACTGTTTTCATGGTGTGTCCTTTCCTGGTAGAAATACCGCTACCCACCTTCGCTTGGATCGCATTCGGGGAAGCGGAACAGATTCCACTTTCATTTCACCCCGCCAGTGGTGGCCGTGTTCTTCTCGCCAAACCCTCAAAGATCCGGATTCCAGATGCCTGCCATCTCCAGCACAAAACTGTCGATGGGAGGTTCGCCCTCGACGCAGCGCGCATCGACTAATCGCTCGGTCGTTTGACCCGGGCGGTAGACGGAGACGGTGCGCGTGGCGGGATCGATCAACCAGCCCAGCTTGGCGCCGTTGTCCATCCATTCCCGCATCTTGGCCTGCACCCGCGGCAGCCGGTCTGACGGTGAACGCAACTCCACCACGAAATCGGGACACAGCGGCAGGAATTCCTTCTTTTGCTCCGGCGTCAGCGTGGCGAGCCGGGATCGCAGAACCCAGGAGGCGTCCGGAGAGCGTGCCGCGCCGCTGGGGAGAATGTACTCCACATTGGAGTCAAAGTCTTTCCCGCGGCCCTCGCGCCTGGCCCAGGTGTACAATTGACCCGTCAAGCTGGCGTTCCGGTGGGAGGTCTCGCCTCCGGTGGCCGGCATAATGACTATCTCTCCTTCCGCTGTCCGCTCGATCCGAAGGTCGGGATTAGCCGCACAGAAGCGATCATACTCCTCGTCGTTCATCGGCCGCGCGGGTTGGATACGGATAGGCGAGTCCGTCTCGATGCCGTTCAGAACCATCTGCATTGCTTCCATGATATACGATTGTCTTAGGCGGGAGGCATTATGGAACGACGAACCTTTCTCATGGGCGCCGGTCTGGTTGCGATGGGTGCGCGCGCGGCCAACGATACGGTGGGCATTGGCGTGATCGGCCTCGGTGGACGCGGGCGCGATCACCTGAAGTATTACAGCAAGCTACCGAACGCGCGCGTGGTGGCCATTTGCGATGTGAATCAGGCACAGACCGAGCGCGCCGCGCAGATCGCCGGGAAGCTGCAGGGCGGCCAGCCGCACATTTACCAGGATCTGCGCAAGCTGTTCGAGGACAAAGATGTGGACGCGGTGTCCATCGCCACGCCCAATCATTGGCACGCGCTGGCCACCATTTGGGCGTGCCAGGCGGGCAAGGACGTTTATTGCGAGAAACCGGCCTGTTACAACATCTTCGAAGGCCGCGCCATGGAGGCGGCAGCGCGCAAATCGAAACGCATCGTGCAGATCGGGATGCAGGGCCGCACCATCGCGCACAAGCAGCGCGCCGTGGAACTGCTGCGCGCGGGCGCCATCGGGCAGGTGTATATGGCGCGCGGCATCTGCTTCAAGCGGCGGCCTTCGATCGGGCGCACACCCGCCGAGCCGGCGCCGGCGGGGATCGATTGGGATCTTTTCCTGGGCCCCGCGCCCATGCGCGAATACACCAAGAATCGCTATCAATACAACTGGCACTGGTTCTGGGACACCGGCAACGGCGATATCGGCAACCAGGGGATCCATGAAATGGACTTGGCCCGGCGGGGCCTGGGCCGCGACCTCCCCAAAGGCGCGGTCTCGACCGGCGGGAAGTATGTTTACGAGGACGATCAGGAAACACCCAACACCCAGATCGCCACGTTCGACTACGGCGACGCCGAACTGGTCTTCGAAGTGCGCGGTTTGAACACCGGCGGAGAGCCCGGCATCCCAGCGTCGGGACCAAATTTCGTGGGCGTAACCTTTTTCGGCAGCCAGGGATTCATGCCGGTGGACGAACACGGCTTTCAGATTTTCCTGGGCGACAAGCGGGAGCCGGGCGAGTCGATGAAGCATGTCGAGGCGGAGATCGACGACACCACCCAGCACATGGCCAACTTCCTGAAGGCGGTGAAGAGCAGAAACCCCGCGGACCTGACCGCCGATGTCTCGGTCGGCGTAACCTCCGCCGCCCTGGTACATATGGCCAACATCAGCTACCGGTTGGGGCGCAAGGTGAATTACGACTCCGCGACGGGCACCTTCACGGACGATGCACAAGCCAATGCCATGATGACGCGGCCCGTGTATCGCAGCCCCTACATCGTGACGTAGCGACGTGGCGCGGGCACTCCTGCCTGCCGCGACCGCACTCCTGCGGTCGCCTGGCGCCGTTCCGGTAGAATAAGCGCGATATGGGCTACGATCCCGTCGTCTTCATTTCGTCCACCTCCGGCGACCTGAAAGAACACCGCGAAATGGCGGTGCAAGCCGCGCAAGCCAGCGGCTTCTCGCCGCGATGGATGGAGTACTTTCCGGCCAGCGGCCACTTGCCATCGCTCCCCGCGTGCTTGGAGAAGGTCGATGAAGCCGAGGTCGTCGTGGTGCTCGTAGCGCACCGCTATGGATGGGTGCCGGACGATCCATCGAATCCGGATCACAAGAGCATTACCTGGCTGGAGTGCGACCATGCGCGGCTGGTGAACCGGAAAGAGGTGCTCGCCTTTCTAGTGGACGAGTATGCTTCGTGGCCCCCGGAACTGCGCGAGGATTACCGGCTGGTGAAAGAGCGGAAGACGCCGGGAATTGGCGAGGAGGTCGAGCGCAACGAGAAGAAGCTCGATGAATTCAAGCGACAATTGAACGCGTATTTCCGCGCTTCGTTCACCAATGCCGCCAGCGTGCGTCCGCTGGTCTCCGAAGCTCTCGCGGACTGGCGCAGGCGCCACCAGCCCGCGACCGTGGCGGCCGCGCCGCAGGACCCGGAGGCCTATCTGAGGGCGCTTGAGGACAAGACCCGGCAAATCCGCATCACCGGACTCAGCACGAAGCGGCCCGAACCATACGTATTCCGAATCGATGAGATATATATTCCGCTCAACACGCCGGCGGATCGCGACATGCCGGGCAGCGGCGACGAGGAGCGCCGCATAGTCTTGGAACAGACGCTATCCCATCGCCGGCTGGTTCTGATCGGCGACCCCGGATCGGGCAAATCCACGTTCCTGCGGCGCACGGCCTTCGAACTCTGCCGCGCCAATCGCGGCACCCGCCCCCCCGACGCCCCGCCGTTCCTTTCCGCGGACGACCGGCGGTTCCCCATGCTGATCGCCGTCTCCGATTTTGCCAAGCTGCTGGATAGCGACCGCTCGCCCAAGGCCTCCGATTCGCCGGACTGGATCCCGTATTTCCTCGGCCGCCAGAGCGAGGAATACCGCTGGGGCATCGGCGAAGCCTTCTTCCGCCGCAAGCTCGACCAGGGCGATTGCCTGCTGATGGTGGACGGCCTGGACGAAGCGCCGAACCGCCACGTGCGCGAGCGCATCGCCCGCATCTTCGAAAGCGCGGCGCGATCTTTCCCCAAGGCGGACTTCCTGGTGACTACCCGCCCGCAGACCAACGTGGGCGACGCGGTGCTCGATCCAAGCTTCCATCCGGTGCGCATCGGCGCGCTGCAGCGGCCGGAAATCGAAGTGTTCTTCGATCACTTCGCCTGTGCCCTGGCATTCACCGAGGCGGAAGCGGGCGCCTTCAAGGCATCGCTTGAAACAGCGCTCGATAGCCGCCCGGAGATTGCCGAAATGGCAACCAATCCCGTGATGCTGACGGCGCTCGCGGTCCTCCAGCACAACGACCAGCGGCTCCCGGAATACCGCGTGGACCTGTATGGTTCGATCCTCGGATGGCTGGCCCAGGCGCGGAAGGAGCAGCCTGGCCGCCACGCGCCCGAGAAGTGCCTGGAGTACATGCGCAAGCTGGCGCTGCGCATGCAGGACGCGCCCACCGGCCGCTTGACGCAAATAGGCAAGCGGTCCGCGGCCGAGTTTCTGGCGGGCGAGTTCGGCGGGAGCGTGGAGGCGAACGACGAACTGCTGGAGCGCGAAACGCAGGACAGCGGGATCTTGTCGTCAATCGGCAGCGATTTGAGATTCTGGCACCTCAGCTTTCAGGAATATCTAGCGGCGCGCGAGCTTGCCAGCCTCACCGAAACGCAGCAGATCGAACGGCTGGTAGCCAGCGGCAGGCTGTACGGCGGCGAGTGGCGGGAGACCATACGGCTGCTCGGCGGCCTGTTGCGCCAGCAGGGCGAATCCAAGATCGAAGCGTTCATCCAGGCGATTCTGGCCAATGCTGGCCAGGGCGCCGCGCTGGCCCAGCGAGTGGAATGCGTGGCGGCGCTAAGCGCCATGATGCAGGATCTTTCGCGCATGGGCTACTGGCCGAAGACCGCGGATTTCGCACGGACTGTGCTGAGCATCCTGGAGATCTTTCAGCATGGCGTGGCGGACGATATCGAGATCGGCAAGCGCGCCGAAGCCGCGGACCTGCTCGGCCAGGTGGGCGATCCCCGCCTGAAACAGGGCAATTGGGTAACGATTCCGGCATGTACCTTCCTCATGGGTGCGCAGAAGCAGAACGATGGGGCGCCGAATTACGACCCGCAGGCGTATGGCAACGAGTCGCCGGTCCATGAGGTGAGGGTGCCGGCGTTCCGCATCCAGCGTTACCCTGTGACGGTGCAGGAGTTTGCCGAGTTCATCGCAAACGGCGGCGCGGAGCCCGAGGATTGGGAGCGGCAGAGACAGTATCCGAATCGCCCGGTGGTGGGCGTCAGTTGGTTCGAGGCTGCCGCCTACTGCTCCTGGAAGGGGGGACGATTACCGTCGGAAGCCGAGTGGGAGCGCGCCGCCAGGGGACCGCAAGGCTCGCGGTATCCGTGGGGCGACGGACCGCCGCTCGACCTATCTCGCGCCAACTACGAAATGAGTGTAGGGCATCCGACGTCCGTCGGGCTGTATCCGAAGGGGAACACCACGGAGGGTCTATGCGATATGCTGGGCAATGTTTGGGAGTGGTGCGAGGATTGGTTTGGCCCGTATCAGGCGCGGCCGGGACGGTCGGAGGGTCACAAGTCCGGGGATAGCAAAGTGATTCGCGGGGGTTCGTGGAACAGCGACGCCAGGTACGTCCGGGCCTCGAACCGTTCCGGGGTCGAGCCTACGGGCCGGCTCATCATCATAGGGTTCCGATGCGTGGGGGAATTCCGTTAGGAGTTTAGTGTTTTGAGTTTTACGGGGGATTCCAAAGGGGGCTGGCCCCCTTTGGGGAAATTGTTTTTTGGGGGGGGCGCAGTGGCAGAGACGGCAATTGTAGTTCAAAAGGCGTATGACTGGAACCTTTGGATTCTTCCCAAGGTGGAGAAGTTCCCGAAGTCGTACCGGTTCTCGGTGGGCCAGAATCTGGTGGCGACGTCGCTCGACTTGCTGATGAATCTGGTCGACGCGACTTATCAATCCAGGAACAGCGGCACGCTGGCCGCCGCGGTCAAGAACGTGAATCGGGCGCGTTACCTGGTGCGGCTTGCCAAGGATCTTCGGCTTTTGAACGTCAGCGGCTACGAGTTCGCCGCGCAAGGGCTGGACGAAATCGGACGCATGGCGGGCGGGTGGTGGAAGAGTGCCCGGACGGCGGCGGACTAAGAAAGCAACAAAGGAAGCGGGGAGGGCGATGAAGCGTGCGGGCAATCTTTGGCCTCAACTGACGAGTTGGGAGAACCTGCTGGCCTCGGCGCTGGCCGCGGCGCGCGGCAAGCGGAAGCGTCCCGATGTGGCGCGGTTCCTCTTCAATCTCGAACCCAACATATGCTCGCTGCAGCGGGAGTTGCTGGCCGGCACATGGCGGCCGGGCGAGTACCGCACGTTCTGGATTCGCGATCCGAAGCCGCGCATGATTTCAGCCGCGCCGTTTCGCGACCGGGTGGTGCATCATGCGGTAACCCGGGTTCTGGAAAGCGTGTTTGAGCCGCGGTTCACCGCCGCTTCTTTCGCCTCGCGCAAAGGCTTTGGCCAGCATAAAGCCCTGCGCAAAGCTCGGGCGGCCTGCGCGCGGTATCGATATGTGCTGAAGTGCGATGTGCGCAAGTATTTTCCTTCCATGGATCACGCGATTCTTAAGGAACTTCTGGAGCGGGCGATCAAATGCAGGCCGACGCTGGATTTGGTTGCGGCCATCATCGACGGTTCCAACGCGCAGGAGGAAGTGAGCGCGGTGTTCCCCGGCGACACGCTGCTGACGCCTCTCGAGCGACGGAAGGGGCTGCCGATTGGAAATCAAACATCGCAGTTTTTCGCCAACGTCTATCTGAACGCATTGGACCATTTTGTGTTGCGGGAATTGCGCCCCGCGCTCTATCTGCGCTATGTGGACGACGTCGTAATCTTCGGCGACGACAGGGCCGGCCTGGCGCGGATGCGGCTGGCCATCGCGGCGTGTCTGGAACGGCTGCGCCTGGAATTGAACGAGGGCAAGAGCCGGGTGTACCGTTGCGCGGACGGTGTGACGTTCCTCGGCTGGCGGCTGTTCCCCGGCCGTACCCGGCTGCCTCGCCGGAGTGTAGTGCGCATGGGACGGCGTTTGCGCGCGATCGGCGAAAAGTTCCATCGCGCGGAACTCGACTTCGCCGGCGTGAGGAAAAGGATTGCGGCATGGCTGGGCCACGCGGCGTTTGGCGACACCTGGGCGCTGCGGCACAAGCTATTCGGGAAGGTTATCCTGATAGGAGCGGAGCGCCGCCGCAATTCGCGGGGGTTCGTGGAACAACAACACCAGGAACGTCCGGGCCTCGAACCGTAACAGGAACGAGCCAACGAACCGGAACAACAACATAGGGTTCCGATGCGTGGGGGATGGGGAAACTGGCTGGAGCCGTGGCTTTCAAGGAAGCTGTGGGCGCGCGTTTCCACTTCCGGGCGGCGATCCGGACGCTGGGCGGCAGAGCCGGCGTCGAACACTAAACAGGTCCGGGCCTTCTGGTAGCCCGCGGGCGAAAGCCGGCCCGGCACACCGGCCCAGCGGGTTTTCCGGCGCATCATAGCGCGTCGGAAACCAAATAGTAGCGGCGATGGGGATCTTGGGGCCCGCTGCCTATTTCCGCCACCAGGCCGCGCTCTACCAGCGACGCCAGACGCGTTCGGGCAGCGCGTGGAGACAGCTTCATCCGCCGGGCTATCTGGGACGTTGAGAGTCCGCTCCCGGAACTGTCGGCTAGCGCGCGGAGGATAACCTGGTCCCGTTTGTCCTTTGCCGGCGCGCGCCGGCGCGTGGCGGACAAGGTGACTCGAAAGTGCGTTCCGATTTCTTCAAACCGGGGAGCGTCCAACCCACTTTCATGGCACGCAGCCGTCATTCGTTGGATCCCGCTACCCCAGTGCTCGATCAGCCCCAGTTCCTGAAATACCCGGCCGATGACGCGGTTGCGGAGTTTGGAAATGCCTTTCTGGATGTCTTCAATCGTGAGGCCGAAAGGGAGCAGGCCGGGGTTGTCGACCTCCAGGCGATCGTCAAACAGGGCGATGCGGATGGGCGCGCCTTGTTGCGCATAGTCGGCATGCACGATCGCGTTCATGATCGCTTCGCGCACTGCCACCACCGGAAACGTCCACAGGTCGGAGCGTTTTACCGATCCGATGACTGCCTCGCGAGTCATATGCTTTCGCAGGAACGTAATAGCTTCCTCCGCGGCTGCCGGCAGATAGGACCGGACTTCGGCGGAATCCAGTATGCGGCGGCGGTCGCGGCCCGCGAACCGTCCGGCTTGGATCCAGGCATCCGGGAAATGCTGGAGCCGCGCGGCGCCGAATAGAAGGACTCCGCCGACGGTAGGCACCATGCGGCCCTGGTAGCCGGCCGTTAACTTGAGACTCTGCAGCCCGTGGGGAGTCAGTTTCCGGATGGGCTTGAAGTACTCGGAAGCAACTCGGAAGTCGATGGCTTCCGAGTTCAAATCCGGCATCGGTTGCTCGTCGAACGAGGAAACCTGGTTGTAGCGCCGCATCTCCTCGATCAAGAAGGGGTCGGCCCTCCGGTTCGTGGAACCCACGCGAACCAGGGCGCCCGCCGCCGGGCCCAATCGAGTGAGGTGATGCGGGCGATTAGGGCTTGGATAGATCTCAACCGCCAGGACCTGAGTCTTCCGCCAAGGCAGCACTTCCATGGAGGGAACCAATCTGGGGGTGATCGAATCGGCAATCAAGTTGGCGAGGCGCTCCTCTTCCGCCAGCACGTCGCCGATGCCTCTGACCTTCCTGGTGCGATCCTCGACTCCCAGAACCACGACGCCGCCGGAAGTATTTGCGAACGCCACGATAGCTTTTAGCACGCCTTCAGGGGAGGACAGATCGCGCTTGAACTCCAGCGTCTTGCCTTCGTGCCGGCTGAGGAGGGCGACTAGATCCACAACTCTGCATTTTACTCGGAAGTGGAGCGGCGCGCAAAGCTTCCGAGTACGCAGGGAAGGAACGGTGCAAACCCTACGCCGGCACCAGCATGGGCTGCTTGTGCTTACAATCCGCGTTGGGACATTGCAGCACCGGTCCGGCCTTCAGCCACTTCTCCACCATATAAGGCCCGCCGCACTCCGGGCATTTCTCCTCGACCGGCTTGCCCCAGGTCACGAAGTTGCAGTCCGGCCAGCGGTTGCAGCCGTAGAACGTCTTCCCCCGCTTGGACCGCCGTTCGATCACTTCGCCGTCGTTGCACTCCGGGCACTTCATCCCGATGGTCTTCTGCTTCACATGCTTGCATGTAGGATAGTTGCCGCACGCCGTAAACTCGCCGAAGCGTCCGGTCTTCAGCACCATGTTGCTGCCGCACACCGGACACTTCTCGTCGAGCTGCACGTCGGGCTTCTTCTGGGTGCCGCCGATCTGCTTGGTCGTCTTGCAGTCCGGGTAGCCGGTGCATGCGAAGAAGGTGCCAAAGCGGCCCTTCTTCAACACCATGGGACGCCCACAGTTCTCGCAGTATTCCCCCTCTCCCTGCTCGCTCAGGTTAGCTACGTCCAAGTCGGGTAGGTCGACCTCAAGTTCGCGGGTATACGTGCAGAACCCCTCTTTTCTCTGCCAGACCAAGGTGAGGCCATCGGCCGTGTCTCGCAGATCCAGGGAGTAGAACTCATCGATTTGAGGATACCGGGCCTGAATCTTGCTCAGCCGCAATCCGATCTGCTCGCGATCCTTCAGCCTCCGTTCCGTCAAGGTCTGCGCATGCCTTTCAAGATCGGCTTTCAGCCGCTTTGGAAGGTTGGGGCCGCCGGCGTAGACCAAGTCGCCGTGCTCACCCAGCTTGATCGCCACGCTGGGATACCGGGCCTGCATCTTACTCAGCCCCTTCTGAATTTCCTCGCGAACTCCCCGCTCCCGCCGCGCAATGTCTTTCTGCAGCTTCTCAAAGTCGGATTCCGCGCTTCTGGAGGGGAAGTCCGGATAGCCGGTGCAAGCCAGAAAGCTGCCGTGCTTGCCCCATTTTACGACCAGGGGCTTCCCGCACTTTTCGCACATCAGTTCGGTGGGCTTCTCCATCCGCTTGATGTCGGTCATGTGCTCTTCGGCGTGCTTCAGGTCTTTGTCGAAGCGTTCGTAGAACTCGCCGATTGCCTCGCGCCACGCCACCCGCCCGGCTTCGATTTCATCCAGCTCTTCTTCCATGCGCGCGGTGTACTGGATGTCGAAGATATCGTCGAAGTTCTCCAGCAGCAGGCCGGTAACGACCTTGCCCAATTCGGTTGGGGTGAACCGGCCGCCTTCCTTCTTCACGTACTCGCGTTCCTGAATGGTGGAGAGGATGGAGGCGTAGGTGGAGGGACGGCCCACCCCGTCGGCTTCCAGTTTTTTCACCAGCGTGGCTTCGTTGTAGCGCGGCGGCGGCTCGGTGAAGTGCTGCTCCGGCAGCAGGCTCCGCAGCTTGAGCTGTTCCCCCTCGGTCACCGCGGGGAGCTTGTGTTTGGTCTCTTCGTCTTCCTCGTCGGACTGATCCTTGCCTTCCTCGTAGACCTTGAGAAAGCCGCGGAACTTTTCCACCGACCCGGTGGCGCGGAACAGATACTCGCTGGCGTCCTTGCCGCGCGCCGAGATGTCGATGGTGGTCTGGTCGAAGACGGCGGGCGTCATCTGCGACGCCACAAAGCGGTTCCATATCAGGCGGTAGAGCTTCAGCTCGTCCTCCGCCAGGTACTTGGCCACGTCGTCCGGGCTGTACTCCATCGATGTGGGGCGGATGGCTTCATGCGCATCCTGCGCGTCCTTCTTGGATTTGTATATGTTGGCCGAATCGGGCAGAAACTCGGGCCCGAACTTAACCGCGATGTAAGCGCGCGCTTCCTGCAAAGCGTCCTCGGACACGCGCGTGGAATCCGTACGCATGTAGCTGATCAGGCCGACCGCGCCCTCTTTGCCGAGTTCAATGCCCTCGTAGAGCCTTTGCGCCAGGATCATGGTGCGCTTGACGCTGAAGCGCAGTTTGCGCGAGGATTCCTGCTGCAGCGTGGAAGTGATGAAAGGCGCAACCGGATTGCGGCGCTTCTCGCGCGTGCCCACGGATTTGACGAAATACTCCGCGCCATCGAGCTGCGCCAGAGTATAATCGGCGGCCGCCTGGCTGCCCAGCACCGGCGTCTGGTCGTCAATCTTGATCAGATGCGCGTTCAGCGGCGGCGGTTTGCGGGCGGTCAATGCGGCGTCGATGGTCCAATACTCGTCCTTGATGAACGCGGAGATTTCGCTTTCACGCTCCACGATCACGCGCAGCGCCACGGTTTGCACGCGGCCCGCGGAGAGGCCCCGCCGGACCTTGTCCCACAGCAGCGGCGAAATCTTGTAACCCACCAGGCGATCCAGCACGCGGCGCGCCTGCTGCGCGTCCACCAGCTTTTCGTCCACCATGCCGGGGTTTTGAAACGCCTTCTGAATGGCGTTCTTGGTGATCTCGTTGAACATCACCCGGTAGATGTGCGGCCCGCCGTTCTTCTTGCCTTGCAATTCTTCTTGTAGGTGAAAACAGATGGCTTCGCCTTCGCGGTCGGGGTCGGCTGCCAGGTAAATGGATTCGACGCCCTTGGCGGCTTGTTTCAATTCGCCGATCAGTTTGCGTTTGCCTTCGATGATTTCATAGCGCGGCTCGAATCCGTGTTCCACATCCACGGCCAGATCTTTCTTGGGGAGGTCCTTAATATGACCCAACGAAGCTTTGACGATGTATTGCTTGCCCAGATATTTATTGATGGTTTTCGCCTTGACCGGCGATTCCACGATTACAAGAGCTTTCGGCATAATGAGACTTCAACAACCTTTATCGGATACCCCAGAGGCTACCACACTTTCACGAAGTTCTTTCCGGGAAGCTGCTTGACCAGGCCCAGCATTTCGAGCTCGAAAAGCGCGGCGATCAGTTCGGAAGCCGAGCTATCTTCCACAATTTGAATGAGATCGTCCAAATGTATGGCAGTATCCACTTGCAGGACTGCGAGCAGCCTGCGGCCGACCTCGGGCAGAGATCCCTCTGTCTGGGATGTCTGACCAACGTCTGGGGATGCACCGGCGTTCCCCAGCAGACGGGTCCGGCCACGCTCGATTAACTGACGGCGGACCTCGGCGGGAAGTTCCACGATTACGTCGTTCCAGTCCTGCACCAGCTTGGCGCCCTGTTTTATCAACAGGTTAGGCCCCCAGCTCGCCTTGGACGTAATATTTCCGGGTACGGCGAAGCACTCCCGGCCCTGGTCCAACGCGAGCTTTGCGGTAATGGCCGATCCGCTATATTGGGCGCCCTCTACCACCAGGACGCCCGAACTCAGTCCGCTGATAATCCGGTTGCGGATGGGGAAGTTCTGGGGAAACGCGGTGGATCCCATGGCGAACTCCGACAGCAGCAATCCCTTGGCGGCAAGGTCGGCGGCCAGCTTGCGATTCTCGGAAGGGTAGACCACGTCCACGCCGCAACCCAACACGGCTACCGTGTCGCCGGCGGCGGAAAGCGCGCCCTTATGGGCGAAGGTGTCAATGCCGCGCGCCATTCCGCTGACGATGGTGAGTCCGGCGCGCGCCAGGTCGGCGGACAGCCTTTCAGCAACCGCCAGACCATACGGAGTGGGCCGCCGGGTGCCCACCACGGCGAAATGGAAGGGCTGCAGGAGTTCCAGGCGGCCGCGGGCAAACAGCAGAATGGGCGGGTCGAAGATTTCGCGTAACAGGGCCGGATAGCGCGCGTCGCCGCGGGTGATCGCGACTGCCCCGCGCTCCGCCATCTTGTGCTGCTGGTCGAGGGCGTCCTCGAACGAGCAGCCGCTCGAGATGCTCTGCGCCACCGCGCCGCTAATGCCGGCGGCCTCCAGCTCGGTGCCCGAAGCGCGGAACACGGCTTCGGGCGAGCGGAATCGGTCCAGCAGCTTTCCGGCCAGGCGGGTGCCCAGGCCGGGGACCAGGGTCAGCGCCAACCAGTGCAGTTCCTCTTCCCTGCCAATCGAACACACCGCGGGGTCTGCCATTATGATCCTTCCCTCCAAATATCTCCTAAGATGGTAAAGATGGCGGCGCCCGCCGCTTCTCTCAAGGAAACATGCGCCAGGAAGCGTCGTTTTTTGAAGGCAAGGATTCCGTGCTGCTTTATATTGCCAAGAAACTGAGCGAGGCGTTGCGGCTGGAAGCTATCCTCAGTACCGCCAGTATCGACTACGGAGTGGAACCCGATGAGTATCGCGGCGGGTTCATCTTCCAGCGGGTGCGCACGGGCGCGTTCTTTTACGTGCTGCCGGATGCGGCGGAGACGGCCCGCAGCGTGCTGCTGGAAAACGGTTACCGGCCGGCTGAGCCGGAGCGGGGTTGAGCGATCGGCGAACTCGTCCGGCGGACCTCTGCCAGCCAAGCCCGGTACTGCTGGCGAAGAACTTTCCGGTACGCCGCCGGCGCCACGCCGGCCGTGGCGGCGCGGCGCGCGAAATCCTGTTCCCCCAGTGCGACACCGTCGGCCATGCGGCTCCCGCTCCCAGCCAGCCAGTCCGGCGCGCAATCGAAGCCGAAGGCCCACAGCGATGGCAGCGGTAGCTGGTAATTGTCCGGCAGACCTAACTCGGCAAAGGGGAAGCCCGCCGCCCAGTCTTTGTGATATCCCACCAGCATGTTGGATGGGTTCACGGAGACTTGCGCGTGAGTGACGCAGTTTCCGGCTGGAATCCGATAACGGCTGCGCAGCATTTCAGTTAACATGGCGGCGCTGCGCACCTGGGCCGGGCTCACCACGCCCTCAGTCGGGCCGGGATGCGATTGAGCCTCAAACGAAATTCCCAGAAAACTCTCGTTGAGATTCAGATAGAACCATTCGTCGTCGGCCCAGATCGAATACCCGGCGTGGTTGGCGGAATCGGACTCCGCCACCACCCGGAACACGCGGCCGAAGCGGTCGATCAGGTAGTGGTAAGCGCGCTTTCGGCGCACGTAATCCAGCAGCGATTCTCCCAAGCGCTTGAGTACCGGCGTATCCTCCGCGTCAAATGGCGCCTGGCAGCTCTCCGTGGTGTGGTAGACAATGCCCGCCGGTTCGGTGCGCTGGACGCGATTGATCGAGGCTGCATTCCGCTGGAAAGCGGTGTAGAGCCTGGGACGGTTGGCCACCGTCAGGCTGGTATCCACGCGCAGACCGTTGCTGTAGAACTCCGCATCGCCTGCCTGTTCGACTTGCCAGACCGAAACGGCTTTTGGCGGGTCGCCGGCCGCGGCTCGACGGAGAGCGATCGGCGCCGTGTGCGGCGGTTCCGGCTTCCCCGCCGCCAGCTTCAACAGAATGGGGGTAAGCAACAGCAATATCATGCACGCCCCCAGGATCCAGTGGCGCAGATGCAGTTTGGATAGCCGTTGCAAAACCATACTCCGCGGGGCCATGGCTCTCAGGAATCTCAGACGCAGAACCGGATCCACGATGCAATCCGCGATGCGGCCCACGCCTGCTTCATGCACCTCGCGCTTCAACCGCCATCCTATCCAGGGCATATTCATGCTTCTGTCGTAGATTACGTCGTCCGGCAGGCCAAAAAATCTTATGCCTTTCGTCCTTTTTGCATCCCATTAAAAGACGTGAGAGAAATTCTCCAAAAGAGTACTTCTAAGGAGATACCGGAAATAAACAGAATAGCGATGTCCGCCGCGGAAGCGAATCTTTTCCGCTAGAGCGGCGTGGCGGCGTCTGCTAGAGAGGTGCGTATGTGGAAGCGAATGCTGCAGCTATCGAATGGGAGCTCTGCGGAGTTGTCCGCAAGTGGCAACGGGAATGGGTCCAACGGCCGCATACCGGCGGTAATGGAGCCTGAAGGGCCGGACGCGCGGCTCGCCGGGCTGGGCGCGGAGCACGCTCCGGCTTTGCTCACCGACTTCGAGCAGATCTACCAGGGCGGAGCGGTGAAGCCGCCGCGTATTTCGTACGGCGTGCTGAAGGTGGCGGAAATGCTGAATAGCTCGCACCTTTGCGGCATGCCCGCGGAATCCAAGCGCGCCGCCCTGCTGATGGCGCTGGAAGCGGGGGGCGCGAAGATGGAGGACATCCTGCAAGACGCCATCGTCCGGCAGAGAGTGCTCAACGAGTACGAAGAGGCGCGCCAGCGGGACCTGCAAAACTTCGAGGCGGCCATCCAGGAACAGAACCGCGCGATTCAGGCGGAGATGGACCGCGTCACCAGCCAATTCATGGCGCGGATGCAATGCAATCTGGATGAAGTGGCCCGCGTGCAGGACAATTTCCGGGTCTGGCAGAAGCGGAAACTGCAAGAGGCGCAGCGCATTGCCGACGCCGCGGACTGCTGCGTACCGGAATCCACGCCGGGATCGGCCGGGCTGACGGTAGTGCTGGAACGGGCGTCGAGCGCGGCGGCGCGGTGAAAGGGGATTTTCGTTGCTGTTGCTTGGCATTTGCGGAGTGGCGCTGCTGGCCTGGTTGTGGTGGGCCGAGCGCAAACCTCGGCCTTTAGGTGGTGGCGAGTTGCAAAGATTGCAGCGCACTGCCGAGGCCATGCACCGGGAACAAGTCCAGCCTTTCGACTGAGTATGAAACGGGAGAGAACTATGAGCAATCTCGAACAGGAGTACACGCAACCGCTAGGGCTGGACGTGGGCACCAGCCGCGTGGTGGTGGCGCGCGCGAAGGACAAGAAACAAGAGTACGATTCCCAGCTCAACGCGTTTATGACCTTGCCCTACTCCAAGTTGGCGGAGAGCCTGCTGCAACGGGAGAACGTTTTTCATGAGGTCCACGGCGCGGACATCGTCGTGGCCGGTGACGACGCGGAAAAATTCGCCGAAGTCTTTCACGTCGAAACGCGGCGGCCGATGGCCCGCGGAGTGCTCAATCCGGACGAGCCGCACAGTCTTGCCGTGGTACGGCGGATTATCACCAAATTGGTTGGACGGGCGGCGGCCGAGGGACAGAAGGTCTTCTTCAGCGTGCCAGCGCAGGGCGAAAGCCTGAACGGCTCGATTCGATACCATGAAGCGTCTATCAGGCAAATTCTGGCGGATCTGGGCTACGAGGCCATCCCCATCGAAGAGGGGCTGGCGGTGGTGTATGGCGAGTTGGCCGCATCGAATTACAGCGGCGTCGCCATTTCGTGCGGCAGCGGGTTGTGTAACATCTGTCTGGCGGTCTTGTCTGTACCGGTAATCAGCTTCAGCGTCCCCAAGGCCGGCGATTTCATCGATGCCAACGCTGCCCAGGTGACCGGCGATCGCGCCAACCGGTTGCGAATCTCCAAGGAGAAGGGCTTCCAATTGAACGGCTTCACCGGGGATCGGGTCCACAACGCGCTGACGGTTTACTATCAGGAAGTGATCGGCAGCCTGATTGGATCGCTGCGCTCGCACATCGCATCGGCTCAGAAACTGCCCAAGCTGGAACAATCCGTGCCGCTGGTGCTCAGTGGCGGCACCACCATGCCCAAAGGCTTTCTGGATCACTTCATGCGAATCCTGCAAGCCGAGGAGTTCCCATTGCGGCTGTCGGAAGTCCGGGTGTCCGGCGATCCCTTGCATTCCACGGCGCGCGGGGCTCTGATGGCCGCACAGTGCTAAGGTTTAGGATCCAGAGACGTTAACCGGCCACCCGAGACTGACTGGCGCGGGCGGCGACATCCTCCAGATACCGCAGCGCTTCCCGGGCGACTTCGCCCACCACCGGATCCGGGTGCCGCAGCAGCGCGAGCACAAGGCGCAGCCACTGGACTTCGTGCGGATCCAGCCCGATCATGCAAACATTTTGCATAACTTCTCGTTCGGGGGCGGGAGAACGGCTTGGGTGAGCAACGCCGGGCTGGGTTGGCTCCAGGCGGGCGGGAGGTGGCAAGCGAGCAATTGCCGCGCGGTGGCGGCCGGCGACTCGCTCCGAAGCAGGCATGTCTGGGATCCGCGCCGCCCTTCCAGGCAGACGCAGCCGCCGTTCCGCGTGACCCGATAGGCGGTTTCGGACCCATACTGAGCAAGCAAACTAGGCAGCGCCCAGCCGTCGGCATCCAGCATACGGATGTCCCCATGCGGGCCGATCAGGATGGCCCAATCGCAATCCGGCGATCCGGACTGGGAAGCCCGGCGGGCAGTTTCAAAGAGGTTTTCCGCATCTGCCCAAAAAGGTCCCACGCCGATCTTATCGGGCGCGCGCGCCCGAATGTGCGGCCTGGGTCGGGCTTAGGGGATGGAGAGATTGCTCAGAATCTGCTGCACGTAGCGGATGGTCTCCGGATTCTGCGGCACCCCGCCGCTTTCCTCCACCCGGCCTGGTCCGGCATTGTAAGCGCCCAGAGCCAGCGCCGTGTCTCCGCCAAAACGCACCAGCAGTTGCTTGAGGAGACGCGCGCCGGACAACAGGCTTTCGGCCGGATCGAAGGGATCTTTTACCCCCAGTTCCTGGGCCGTGCCGGGCATCAACTGCATCAGTCCCATGGCGCCCTTCTGCGAGACGGCGCAGGAGCGGAAGCCGGACTCCTGGCGGGCGACCGCCCGCAGCAGATTGGCGTCCAGCCCCTCATGCTGCGCGGCCTGTTGGATCAGCGGCGCCAGCTCGATCTCGGGCAGTGGATCGCATTCCGGCCCCATGGCGGGCCAGGACAGCGTGAAGAACGGCTGCGCGGGAGCCTGCACGGCTGCGCCGCCACCGGCGGCATCGGGGTGGGCCGCCGCGATCGCCGCTCGCTGCCTCTCGATGGGAATCTGCATGGCCGCCACCGCCTGCCTTTGGCGGGCTACGGAGGCTTCCATGGCTTGGCGCGCCGCCTCCTGCGGAGTCTGGGCCGCCGCTAGGAACATCCCCTGCCCCAACCACAACGTCAGCCAGGCAAATTCTTGCCGCGCGCTCATTTTTCGCCGCCCGCGGGACTCTCGATCAGACGATCTAAAAGGTTGCGCAGCACGGTCACCGAACGCAGCTGAGCCGCGGCCAAATTCTCCTGTCCCACCAGCTTGACTTCCTTCATGCTGACCGGCACCGACCTGGGCGCGGTGATCCCAATCTTGATGCGGGACTCTCCAATATGGATGATCTGGATTTCTATATCTTCGCCAATGAGAATCGACTCCCCAGCGCGCCGCCGCATTACAAGCATGCAGCCCCGCGCAACGGCAACACCTCCCGATGGGAGTAGGGTGAATCCGTTTGAATCGCCTGCCGCCCGTTCAGCGTGTGAAGATTCACGACGATGGGGGCCAGTAAATTGGCCGTGGGAGGCGCATTCTCCTCAAGCGAAAGGATTATCAGGCAAAGCACGTCGCGGCCGATGGCCGGTTGCCCGCCTTCCAGTCCCAGGGCACGAAGATCCTCTGGCGTCATGTTGAGCCGGTAACCCGGACAGGCCGACAGTGCCGGCAGCGTCGCGAAACAGAGATTCGGGTTCGTCAGGCTTTGCAGGAAAACCAGCGGTTCGTTGATCGGCTGGCGCAGTGCCAAAAAGCGCCGCTCCTGCTCGAAGGCAGGGATACCGTCGGGGAATACCATCACGGATTCCTCGTTATATTCGACCGGCCCGAAGTAGCGGGTGTCGCAGCGTTGTGGGGGAGTTTGAGTCGTAGCCATATACAGCGGCCCTAAGAGCAATGTGAGTTCCAAACCTTCGTTAGCCTGTGTATTCCCAGGTGTGGCGCGGCGGCGAAGGCTCCCTGTAGAGCGGGCGAACCTGGCGCAACCGGGCCAGACGCGCCGCGGCATGCGCGCGCCCCGTCAGCAGGCGGCGTCGGGTCTCGTCCCGCAGGCTCTGCCATTCGGCCCCCAGGCGGCGCACGCCAGGATCGCCGGGGGGCAGGCGGGCCACCGAATTCCGCAGCACCCCGCAGTATTGGCGCAGGGCGCGCTGCGCCTCCGCGTACCGCCTTTCGGAAATCCGCGCCCGCAGACGGCCCGCCAGGATGTCCAGTTCCCTTTCCGCGGCCGTCATGCGAGGGTGCTCGCGATCTCGCTGTCCTGTTCGGCGGTGAAAATACCCTGCATCTGGGTAGTTTGCTGTTGCAATTCGTAGATCGCGGCGTCCGCCGACGACATCTGCTGCGTGAGATTGGTCTGCAGTTGGCTCACCACCGATTGCTCGGTAGCGATCTGCGTATTCGTGCTGGTGATGCTCGCTCCGACGGTGCTGATTTCATTGGTAAGCACGCCGCTGGTGGGATCCACGAAGCCGGTCAGGGTGCTGGTGGCCATTCCCAGAAACCCGCCACCGGTCGCCGAGCCCAGAAATTGCACCAGCGCGTCGGTCTGGCCGCTGGTGGCGGAGTCGAAGGCGCTCTGATTGAAGGACAACTGCCCGGTGGTGTCGTTAAACGTCACGCCCAGCGTGGCCAGCGAGTTGACGGCGGTGTCTCCGGTGGAGTAATTGGCGAGGCTCTGCAAGCCGTCGATCAGCTCGTAGACCACGCTCTGGCCGTCTAGCGCGCCGGTGCCTTGCCCGGTGTTGGTGCCCAGTTCGGTGAGCGCCGCGTTGTAAGCGGTCACGAAAGACTGCAGGGCATTGCCGATGCCGGAAGCATCCGCCGCCACCGTAACGGTGGTGGTGGCCCCCGTGTCGGTGCCCGTCAACTGAAGCGTCAGCCCGGGCGCCAGCGTCACCGAGTCGGAATCGCTCTCGACGGACTGCCCGTCCACGGTGTATTGCGCCAGGGCTCCGGGTGAGCCGCTGGCCGTCAGCAGATTCTGGCTCCCATCGTTCAGTTGCATGGTCACCGGGCCCAGCGAATCGCTCTGCAGCGAGAGCAGGTAGTCGGGCGCGGAATTGCTGCCCACGTTAACCACCGTGGCTTGCACGCCCGCATTGGCGTCGTCGATGGCCTGCGCCAGCCCGTTCAGGTTTCCTCCCGTGTAAGAGATGGCAGTGGTAGTGGTGCCTACGGTGAGCGAGTAGCTGCCGCTGGTGCTGATGTTCTGGGTAGCTGGATCCGACACCGTGGGCAGGTCCGCGTTGCTGAGGGCGTCGCTGAAAGATCCCAGATTGGTGACCGCCAGCGTATAGCTGCCGGCGGTGGCCCCGCTGCCTATGGTGGCGGTCGCCACCGAGCCGTTCGATACGCTCGCCGCCAGCATGCTGCCGGCCGCCGACGACAGCCCCGCGACGGCGGTTTGCACCGCCCCCACGTCGTTGTCCAGGGTTTGCAGTTCGTTGGATTGGCTGGTCAGCGTCGTGACGTTGTTTTGGAGCAGTTCGTAGGGTAGCGAAGCCAGTCCTACTTCCTGAGAGATCTGAGCGTTCAGCGACGACGAGAATGTGCTCAGTCCGTTGAAATAGCTGCCTGCGGAAGCGACGCTACCCATGTCGTTCCCTTCTTTTCCAGTGAAGGCTGGCCCCATGCGCCTTTTGGTTGCTCATGCTACCTTATCGGCCGCAAAGCCATTAACTTTAGCGGCGGGCGCGCGGTCCGGAAACTCAGGTTTTGCCCCGGCGCCCCTAAGTATAAATCGCCGTTCCGCCGATAGAAAACCGGCGGCAGCGCAAGCCGCCGTCCCGGCAAGACGCCGGGAAATTTCAGCATAAGGATTATCCATGATTTCGATTCAAACGAATATCGACTCTTTAGTCGCGCAGCAGAATCTGAACGTCAACAATATGTTCCAAAGCAACACCATTCAACAGTTGACTTCCGGTTACCGCATCAACTCCTCGGCCGACGACGCCGCCGGCTTGTCGGTGGCCAACGGCTATCGCAACCAGATCGCCGAGCTGAACCAGGGCGTGCTGAACGCCAACCAGGGCGTCAGCCAGTTGCAGATCATCGATGGCGGCCTGAGCAACATCTCCGAGATGCTCGACCGCCTGCAGACCCTGGCCACCGAGTCGGCCTCGGACACTTTCACCGGCAACCGCGCCACGCTGAACAACGAGTACCAGTCGTTGTTGACCGAAATCGACCGCCAGGCGAACAACGTGGGATTGGGCGACGGTAACGCCGTCAACGCCACGGACCTGCAGGTTTTTATCGGCGGCGGCCAGAGCGCCGACGCGAACTCTTCAGTGGGCGTAGACCTGGCCAACCAGTCCGTGAGTGCCACGGGCCTGGGCCTGGCGGGCACCAACGTGCTTACCACCGGCGCGGTAACCATAGGCGGCGCCAACGCTGCGGCCGCCACTGCGATTCAGGCCGGTCAGACCGATACCTTTGTGGTGAACACCGCGGAGGGCCCGCACACCATCAGCGTCGAGGGCGAAGTCGGCGATACGGTCGAGGGACAAGTGAACGAGTTGAATGCCCAGCTCAACGTGTTAGGCATCTCCGCCAGCCTCAACCAGAGCGGAGAACTGCAATTCCAGTCGAGCAACGCTTTCAGCGTGAGTGCCGTCTCGAGCGGCGCGAACCCCGACCTGGTCAGCAACGTGGCCAACACCAGCGTCGCCAACAACGCCGGCTTGGTCACTCAGGGCATCAACACCGTGACCAATACCGACGTCCTCACCGTCACGGTAGGCTCGGCCACCGCCAGCTTCGCCTTCGTCGGCTCCGGAGACCAGGCCGACGTCACCGGCATCAACCAGGCGCTTGCCTCGCAGGGCATCACGGGTGTCACCGCGGTGCTGGACGCCACCAACGGCGCGCTGCCGGAGACGGCGGCCGACCAGATCAGTCTGCAGGGCGCTACCGCGTTCACGGCCAGCGTGGCCGCCAACGGTGGGGGCCCCGCCACCACCGTCCTCGACACCTACCAGGCAGCCTCCGGCGCCACCGGATCTCCCAATGCGGCCATCAACGCCATCACCCAGGCGGTGCAGAATCTGGGCAAGGTGCAAGGTATCGTCGGGGCGGGCGAGAATACCCTGAACTATGCCATCAACCTGGCGCAATCCCAGATCACCAGCTTTTCCTCGGCCCAGTCGCAGATCCGGGACGCCAACGTGGCCGCCGAGGCCGCCGACTTGAGCCAGGCGCAGGTGCTCGAGCAGGCTTCCATCGCCGCCATGGCGCAGGCCAATCAGGAGCCCCAAGCCGTGCTGGCTTTGTTGAAGCAGTAGGCCCGCCGTCCACCAGCGTGTAAGTGCATCCGCTGCCAGCGCCGATACCTCGCGCAGCTGGTCATACCGATCTACAAGTTCCAGCGGACTCGAGTTTTACGAATTCTTCAGGTGTGAGATCTCATTCGCGAGATCGTTGCGAGATCGTTGCGAGATCCAGGAGCGGATCAGCCGGGCGAGCCGCTCCCGATTCGCTGCCGTTCGATAAGAGCCCAGGCCCGCGCCTACTGCTTCAGCAGCGCCAGGATCGCTTGCGGTTCCTGGTTGGCCTGCGCCATGGCGGCGATGGAAGCCTGCTCGAGCACCTGCGCCTGGCTCAGGTCGGCGGCCTCGGCAGCCACGTTGGCGTCCCGGATCTGCGACTGGGCCGAGGAAAAGCTGGTGATCTGGGATTGCGCCAGGTTGATGGCATAGTTCAGGGTGTTCTCGCCCGCCCCGACGATGCCTTGCACCGCGCCCAGATTCTGCACCGCCTGGGTGACGGCGTTGATAGCCGCGCTGGGAGACCCCGTGGAGGCAGACGCCGCTTGCTGCGTATCGAGTACGGTGGTGGCGGGGCCCCCACCGTTGGCGGCCACGCTGGCGGTGAACGCGGTTGCGCTCTGCAGACTGATCTGGTCGGCCGCCGTCTCCGGCAGCGCGCCGTTGGTGGCGTCCAGCACCGCGGTGACACCCGTGATGCCCTGCGAGGCGAGCGCCTGGTTGATGCCGGTGACGTCGGCCTGGTCTCCGGAGCCCACGAAGGCGAAGTTGGCGGTGGCCGAGCCCACCGTGACGGTGAGCACGTCGGTGTTCGTTACGGTATTGATGCCCTGCGTGATCAAGCCGCCGTTGTTGGCGACGCTGGTGTTGGCCACATTGCTGACCAGGTCGGGGTTCGCGCCGCTCGACACGCCGCTGACGCTGAAAGCGTTGCTCGACTGGAATTGCAGTTCTCCGCTCTGGTTGAGGCTGGCCGAGATGCCTAACACGTTGAGCTGCGCATTCAGCTCGTTTACTTGCCCCTGGACTGTATCGCCGACCTCGCCGGCGACGCTGATGGTATTTGGCCCCTGCGCGGTATTCACCGTAAAGGTATCGGTTGACCCGGCTTGGATGGCCGAGGCGGCCACGGCATTGGCCCCGCCTATGGTTACCGCGCCGGTGGTGAGTACGTTGGTGCCCGCCAGGCCCAGGCCCGTGGCGCTGACCGACTGCTTGGCCAAGTCCACATTCACCGTGGAGTTCGAGTTGGCGCTCTGACCGCCACCGATATACACCCCCAGGGTGACGGCGTTGGCCTCATTCTGATCGCCCAAACCGACATTATTTGCCTGCCGGTCGATTTCGGTCAACAGCCCCTGGTACTCGTTGTTCAGCGTGGCGCGGTTGCCGGTGAAAGTGTCCGAGGCCGACTCGGTGGCCAGGGTTTGCAGGCGGTCGAGCATCTCGGAGATGTTGCTCAGGCCGCCATCGATGATCTGCAACTGGCTGACGCCCTGGTTGGCATTCAGCACGCCCTGGTTCAGCTCGGCGATCTGGTTGCGGTAGCCGTTGGCCACCGACAATCCGGCCGCGTCGTCGGACGAGGAATTGATGCGGTATCCGGACGTCAACTGCTGAATGGTGTTGCTTTGGAACATATTGTTGACGTTCAGGTTCTGCTGCGCGACTAAAGAGTCGATATTCGTTTGGATGGAAATCATTGAATAATCCTTATGCTGAGATTTCCCGGCATCTTGCCGGGGCGGCGGCTTGCGCCGCCTACGGTTTTCATATCGGGCGGAACAGCTAAACCGTGCGCGAAATTTTCAAACCCCTAAAGTTAATGGCCGCCAGGCCGATAAGGTTAACGAGGAGCAACAGATCTCCAGGCTATGCGAGTCGACGACAACAGTCTCTCTAATCAGGTTTCCTCCACCGCCACCCGCGCGGCGGAATCGCAGCGCATCCAGGTAGACACAGCCCCCGCTTCGGGTGCCGGTGCCTCGGCCTCGGATCGCGTGGATCTTTCCGGCCTCGCCGCGCGGATATCGCAAACCATGCAGGCCCTCTCCGGCCAGTCGGCGCAGCGGGCCGGCCAGTTGCAAAAGGCATTCCGCGCGGGCAGCTACCAGCCGGACACCCAGCGCCTCGCGAGCGCCTTGGCGAAGGCCTGAAACCATGCGCGAGCGCGATCTACCCGAGTTGCTGGCGGCGGCGCAGTCGCGCGTCCGCGGCGCGTGCGCACTGCTCGCGCGGCCGCGCGCCTGCCATCTGGAAGAATGCGTCACGCTGTTTCGCGAGACGCAGGGTTATTTGGAGTGGCTGCGGGACAACCTCTCCCACGCGGGGCCGCCCGGCCGGGACTTGCGCCGCCAGGCCACCGCTCTGGCTGGCGAGATGCGCCAGGCGGGCATCCTGCTCGAGCTGGCCGCGCGTTCCGGCCGCCGCTGGTTGGAGCGCCTGCGGTCCATGTCCCCCGAGTACACGGCCGCCGGCAGCCGCGTCCCGCTGCAGATCCGCGGCCGCATTTCGTTCCTGGGGTAAACGCCATGAGCAGTTCGCTGAGTGCCACTTTGCTGGGAGCGTCCGGGGCGCTGGACGCGTTCCAATACGCCTTGAGCGTCACCCAGAACAATATCGACAACGCCTCCACCCCGGATTTTGCCACGCAAAAGGTGGATCTCCAGGCGGCGCCCGACAATCCGGTGGCGGGCCTTTTCGGCGGCGTCTTAGACGGTCCTTTGATCGACACGCGCGATCTGCTGGCCGAGAGCGACGTGTGGCAACAGGCCAGCCTGCAGGGCGACGCCAGCGCCCAAAGCACGGCCCTGACCGACGTCCAGAATGCCGTGCCGGTAGGGGTGGGAGCGGGTATTCCGGCCGCCCTGAATACGTTTTTTAGCGACGTCTCGGCGTGGAGTGCCGCCCCCACCAGCGGCAGCGCCCAGCAGCAGGTGATGGTAGACGCCGGCACCCTGGCGCAGAGTTTCCAGACCACGGCCGCCGCCGTCGCCGGCGCTTCCGCTTCCGTCACCCAGAACATCGGCGACACGGTCGGCCAGATCAATCAATTGACCACCCAGATAGCCGCGGTGAACGCGGAGATACAGGACGGCGGCGCCGGGGACGTGGGGATGCAAGCCCAATTGTACAACTCGCTCGAGACCCTTTCCGGGCTGGTCGGCATCAATGTCCTCCAGCAGCCCGGGGGCAGTGTCGACGTCACTCTCTCGGGTGGTGCGGCGCTGGTCATGGGGAGCCAGTCGTACGCCCTGACGTCCGGCAATGCGCCCCCGCCACCGGCATCCACGGATCCCTTAGCATCGCCCGACATCGACATCCAGGCGGCGGACGGCTCGGTGGTGAATGGCCAGATCACATCCGGAACCCTGGGCGGCTTGCTGCAGGTCCGCAACGTTACCATACCCGGCTTGATCGGCGATCCCAGCCAGCCCGGCGCCCTGAATACGCTCGCCTCGACGCTGGCCGACGCGGTGAACTCGATTGTCAGTACGGGCTTCGTCTCGCTGGGTCCGCCGCCTCTGCCGGCGCCCACCGGCCTGTTCACGTACGATCCAAGCAGCGCCTCGTCGGCCGCCTCCACCCTGGCCGTCGATCCGAACATGACCGCCGGTCAATTGCCGCCCATCGACGCGGCCGGCATTGCCAATGGCGTGCCCCTGGATCTGGCGGCCCTGGCCGAATCGACCTCCGATGAAGCTGGCGGGCTCACCTACACCACGTACTATGGGAACACCGCGGCGGCCGTGGGGACGCAATTGAACACGGCCCAGAGCAATCAGACCCTGACTGCGCAGACCCTGTCCCAGGCGCAAAGCATGCGTCAGAGCGTGTCGGGCGTATCGCTCGACGCCGAGGCCACCAACGTCCTGGAATTCCAGGCAGGCTACCAGGCGGTCGCCAAAATGGTGAGCACCATCCAGACCCTGACCCAGGCACTGATCGACATGATTCCAAACGCAAGCTGAGCGCCCTATGATGATCCCTAGCATCAATCCGAGCTCCGATGTTTTCTTGAGCAACTTGCAGCAGATCCAAAACCGCATGAGCACCGCCGAGCAGCAACTTTCCTCCGGGCTGCGGGTTTCGATGGCCTCCGACGATCCCGACGAGATATCCAGCATTCTGCAACTGCGCGCCCAGATCGCCGGCGTCCAACAGACGCAGCAAAACCTTTCCAATGTCACGCCCCAGGTGGAAAGCGGCGAGAGCGCCATCCAGCAGGCCATCCAGGTGCTCGATACCGCCACCTCGCTGGCTACCGAGGCATCCGGAAGCACGTCCAGCGTCACCCAGATGGCGGACGAGGTGCCGCAGGTGCAGGGCATCCTGCAACAGTTAGTCGGCCTGAGCCAGACCTCCGTCAACGGCCAATACATCTTCAGCGGGGATGCCAGCGGCCAGCCGCAGTACACCCTGGCGGCCGGCGGCGCCTCGGTGCAGCAGATGTTTCAGGCCAACGCGCCCATCCAGATAACGGACCCTAACGGCGTCTTGCTCTCCACCGGATTGACCGCCCAGCAAATCTTCGACGATCAGGTGGGTGGCGGCCCCGGGAGCGGCAACCCCGCGCCCGATAACGTGTTCGCCGCAGTGAGCGGGCTGCTGACCGCGCTGCAGGCGGGCAGCAGCGCCAGCGTACAGTCGGCCTTATCGAACATCCAGGCCGCCTCGGCGCATCTAAACGACGAAAGCAGTTTCTACGGAGCGGTGCAGGACAACCTCACCGCCGCCGGCAACACGGCCAGCCAGACGCTCATCCAATTGCAACAGCAACTCAGCAATGAGCAGGATGCGGACGCCGCCCAAGCTTCCATGGATTTGACGCAGGCATCCACCGATGAGCAGGCCGCCATGTCCGCGCAGGCTTTGCTCAAGCCCCAAAGCCTGTTCGACTATCTGGGGTAGGCGCGGCGATTCACGATGGCTAGCGCTTGGCTAAAGGTGCCTAAAGGCCGCCCGCTTTGCGTTCCTTGTCGGCGATGAGTTGCAGGAAGGATTCGGCTTCGGCGTATCCCGGGCGGAGCCGCAGCGCCCGCTTGAAATCGGTTCGGGCGCGGTCCGGATCGGTCTTGCAGAGCAAGTGATAGACGCCCACGAACAATTGGGCCCGCGCGTCGGCCGGCCGCGCCCGCGCGATACGTTCGGCGATTTCGGTGGCCTGGTCGAACATTTCAAGCTGGTGATACTCCGCGGCCAGAAAATCGAGCCGCGCGTCGTCGCTGGGGTCGGCGGCAATCTCCTCCTTCAGGATCTCGATGTACCAAAGGTTCTTGCGCCGCCGCGCTTCCCGATCTACGGAAAAGCTGTGATCGAGACCGATTCCGGTTTGTTGCAGCCGTCCGCCTCCGGACAGAATTGCGGCGTCGATCGTCTCATGCACGCGGCCGCGGTACCGGTGGTGCGCCCGGTTGGAAAACAGCCGGACCACGTAATCCGTGGTTGGAGATGAACCGTCCGGCCATCGATTGTGCCGTTCCAGAAAATACCCGGCGTCTTCGTCGCCGGCGGCCAGCACTTCGATCAGCGGCGCGCTAACCGGCTCCAGGCTCTCGTCCGCGTCGAGCATCAGGACCCACCGGCCCCTGGCGCGCTCCAGGGCGTGATTGCGGGCGGCCGCGAAATCCACCACCGTGAAATCGAAGGGGAACACCTGCGCCCCGTAGCGCGCCGCGATGCCCGGTGTGCCGTCCGTCGAGCCGGTGTCCACCACAATCAACTCGCCGGCCAGATCCCGCACGGAATCGAGACACCGCGAAAGGTTGCGCTCTTCGTTCTTTACAATCAGGCAAACGCTAAGCGCCCATGGGTGATGCGGCATGGCTCTGTGGATCACATCGCCGCCGGTCCGGGCCATCCCGTGCCCCCCCGGAACTCGATGCCGATCAGGTATTTTCCCTTAACGAAGGTGCAGTAGCGGACCGTGCCCCTGCCGGAGATTCGCAGCTTCGGACCCTGGCAAGTGACACAGGCGCGAACCGGAATGGCCTCGGATGCCTGCACCTGCAAACCCTCCGCCGACGCGTTCATAATCGTCGCTGGGACGGCCCTTTCGCGGCCGCCGGGCTCCTGCCACCGGAGGCGCAGCTCGCCCGCGGCCGCGTAGCGCACATGCCGCCGCACGTTGGTTTTTCGAGAGGTGGCGTGCAGCGCCTGTTGGGCCCAAAAGGCGGATTCCGCGTAAGCTTCGGCAAGTTGGGAGGCCTTGATCCCGGACGTCGCAGCCCGTGCCGCCGCGGCGTCCCAATCGCCCGCCTCGTAGCGGCGCGCTATCTGATAGACGTCCCCATAGCGGCCGCCGGGCGGCGCGGTCTCAGTCAGGGCGTCCGTAATCGCGGGATCGGCGTGGACTTTGGCCAGAGCTTCCCGCAGCGGCAGGTCAATGAGCCCGTCGAGCAGGGAAAACAAGCCCATCAGGAACGCGCGATCGGGATGGGGGACGCCCGCCAGGCCGGCAATGCGTTCGCAGAAGCGCGCGCGTACCAGCGATAGGGTGACCAGCTCGCCAGGCTTGTCCTTGGCCATCATAGGCAGGGCAGCCAGCACGGCCCAGTGCCGGATGCCATCCTGGCCCAGCACCGCGATGGCTTGCCGGATGGAGCGGATTTCATTGGCGCGCGAAAACAGCGCCGAGTTCACATAGATCAGCAGGCTGTAGGAGAGCGACACGTCGCCTGAGACCAGCTTCTCGAAACGCTCGAAATCAGGTTCGGTCTGTTGGGCCTCCGTGAGCAGGCGTATGCAGGTCAGTTTCGACGCCGGTATGCGCCGCCCGCGCACCATCTCAGGGCGCGCGAAGAAGTAGCCTTGAAAATAATTGTACCCGGCGTCGAGCGCCCACTGGAACTCTTCTTGCGTCTCGACTTTTTCGGCGAGCACCTCTATTCCCAGGGGCTGGTACTTCCGCAGAATGCGCTCCTGGTCCGGGCGCGCCGTGGCCCGCAGGTCCACTTTGATCAGGCGGGCCAGGCGGGCCAGCGGCTCAAACCGGGGATCCGGCACAAAATCGTCCATCGCCAGGGCATATCCTTGTTCGCAGAGCTTCTGGCAGGCGGCCAAGACCTCGCTATCCGGATCAACCGTTTCGAGAACCTCGATCACCAGAACCTCGGGCGGGAGAACCGAGTGCAATCCGCCCAGCAGCAGGCTGCGATCGAAGTTGATGAAGGCCTTCTTGCCGCCCAGCAAGCTTTCCAGCCCGGTCGCCAGGAGCGCATTGGCAATCAGCCGGGTAGTGGCCGCCGCGCCGTCGACGCCATCGAAGGCGTTCTGGCCGGCGTCGGCGCGAAAGAGCAGTTCGTAGGCGCAAAGCTGGCGCTGACGGTCGAGGATAGGCTGGCGCGCGATGAAAACGTCCATTTGCTTACCGGTTCGCCCGCGCGGCGTCCGCTTTCGCTCTGGTATGCAGCCGACGGGCACCGCTGTCAGGCGGCACCGCGATCTCCTAGCGACCCTGGCTGTGTATCTCCGCCGGCAGCGGACGCAGCGCCAATCTGCCGCAGGGAGCGGATGGCGCCGCGGCGCACCAGGGGATCCCGGTCGCGCGCCATCTGACGCAACACATCGGCATAGCGCTGTTCGCCGGTTTGGCCGATAACCCAGACCGCCGCGGCCCGAAACAGGGCTTCCGGATGGCGGACCATCTTGCTCAAGTGCCGCATGACTTCGCGGCTCTCTCCGGCGCGATGCAAACCGACCAGCGCATTGCCCACCACGCGGTGGTTCGAATCGTCCAACGCCTGGCGAAACAGCGGGCGGCAATGGCTGGCTGAGCAGTTCCACAGGCCCTCCACGAAGTTGGCGCGCACCCGCGCGTCCAGGTCCCCCATCAGCCGTTCCACGATGCCGCGCGGGGGCAGGGTCTGGCCGAACATCAGGGCCGCTTTCGACCGGATGCGGCTGTCCGGATCCCGCAGGAACTGTATCAGTATAGGGGTCAGCCGGCCTCCGCCGCCCAGTTTCTGCATTACCGCCAAGCCTCGCTGACGGGCCGCATCGGTCATGTGATCGTCGTCCAGCAGGCTTCGGGCGAAGCGCGCATCGAAGTGCGGTTCGTATTGCATCAGGGCCTTGGCGATGCAGACCGAACCTTCTAGCGAGGCGGCCGGATCGCACAGCTTCGCGGCTGTCGGGCCAAGAGCGCTCAGCAAGCGCGCCAGAAGAGCCGCGGCCTCGCCCCAACCTCCTTGCTGGCACAGCGGCAGCAGGGCGTCCACCATCCGTTCCGGAGCCTTGCCAGCCAGTTCGCGAAGGTTGCGGGCGGCAAATAAGGGGTTGGCGCGGTAGTGGGTCAACCAGAAGACCGCGGCTTCCCCTGCATCTTCCGGCACAGCGGCCGGAACCGCCGCGGTCTCCGCCGCTATGGCGAGTTCGCCAGGTTCCGAGTCCGACTGCGTGAGCTGTTGGAAGGCCTCGTCCAGCGAGGCTATAGGGTCCGCCGGAAAATTGAGATCATCCGGCTCCGAGCACCCCTCCGCGGGCTCAGGCCCGCCGCCAAGTTCCGGTTCCGGCCCTTCGACCGGCGGGGAAGCCTGTGGCTCGGGCGACCGGAGGTTCTCGGGCACGGGCAGTTCCGCGGCGTCATCTTCGTTGAGTCCTAGTCGGAGAAGCACAGTTCTGGGGTCCTGTCCTTGCCGTTCCAAT
>Ga0181534_10000285_pt1 | contig 36326 bp, 27 predicted proteins | sample PEATcosm2014_Bin_37_FD_119758 | JGI IMG/M metagenome (GOLD analysis project Ga0181534, IMG submission 119758) | Peatland microbial communities from MTU Mesocosm Facility, Houghton, MI, USA - PEATcosm2014_Bin17_10_metaG | ecosystem: Environmental > Terrestrial > Soil > Wetlands > Peat | place... | reverse complement strand
GTGAACTTTTACCGGGCCACGCGCGGCACCCGCATCGCGACCGGCACCATCGCCGATGCGACGATCATTCACGCGCCGAGTTCGACCAAGAACGAGAAGAAGGAGCGCGATCCAGAGATGCATCGGAGGCGCAAAGGCAATCGGTGGTGCTTCGGGATCCACCCCACGGACGAGGACCTATCGTTGGGGACCCCGGGATGAAAGCGTACATCAGAGTGGATGAGCAACAAAAGCGGAAGAACCGGACCAAGGTAAAGGTGCGCGCCAAAGTCGAATGGCCGTTTCGCATCCTGAAGCGCGTGTTTGGGTTTATCAAGGTGCGTTACCGTGGCTTGAAGAAGAATCACGAGTGGCTGTGCGCAGCCTTTGCATCGATCAATATTTATCCGCACAGGCGCAGGCTGGGCCAGCCTCCGGCAGATAAAATGAGCCGTGAGACACCTATAATTCGGCGTTTTGTAACCGATGCGGACAAATGTCGGCCGAGACACTGTATAACTCAGCGATTTTCAGAGATTCTTTAGAGTCCCCTATAGGGATGGGTAAACCCCTCGCCTTCAGGCGAAGGATCGTATATTTCGCCACTATGCTGTCGGTCTGCATTTCGGCTATAGGCTTCGGCCTAAGCGGATGACAGCCGATGACGGATCGAGCTTTATCAGCAGAGGCTGCACAAATCGGCCACATGGCCGATCAATCCAGCTTCCAGCCGTAATCCGAAGCCACCGCCTGTTAGGCGGTGGAGAATTCACAAATCCATGGATGGAAATCTTCGAGATAAGGGGCCAGCGCCGGCGCTGCTCGCTCATTGTGTTTGAATGCGATTCACGCCGGGCTTGAGCGGCCAGCTCTTGCCTGCAAACTCGAATACGCCTGTGAGTTGGCCGGGGAGGGCGATGGTTGCGTCGAGACCTGTTTTCTGCCGGTGAATCTCTAGCTGTATCAAACCTGCTGGATGTGGATAGTTTGCTGTGAGTGATGGCAGGCTGCCGAGGTGAGGAGCAATGCGGACAGTGGCAAAGCCGGGGCTTGCCGGCTGAATGCCCGCGACCAGCGTGAGCAGATCGTAGATGGGGTGCGCGCTCCACGCATGCGAGTCGGAGCGGGTTATTCCGGGAGTCTCTGGCCAGGTGCTGAAGTGCAGCGGCAATAACTTTCGCCAGGGATCGATGGAGGAAAGATACTGATCTCCCATTCCGGCGTGATCGAGCGCGCGGGCAAGATAGAAGCGGAAATAGTAAGAGGCGCTGAGGATTCCGTCTGGTGTTGTGCCGGGTTCGATGGCGAGTATCTTGCGCAGCACCGGCGGCTGGTCGTCTTTGGGAATGACATCGTAGAGGACCGCAAGGGTGTTGGCCTGCTGGCTGAAGACCTTCTGATCTGGATTGTCGGCGATCAGGCCGCGCGCCGGGTTCCAGCATTGATCGTAAAGTGCAGTGCGGAGGGATGCGGCGTGAGCATGGTAGAGGGCTGCAAAGACCGGGTCACCGAGCGCCCGCTCCAGATCGGATGCATCGTTCAGCGCGCCGAGATACTGGAGCGAAGTCATGCAGGATTCGCCGCCCGCGCTGTAGGTGGGAATTGCACCCGATGGCACCCAGTCGATGAAGCTCCACCAGGGCAGTTTGCGCAACAGGCCATCGGGTGCTTCCTGGTTCGCAAACCAAGCCAGCACCGCGCGTGATCCTTGTATTGCAGAACGCGCGGGCGCAGGGTCCGGCCGGTACATCCAATAGTCGTGAACCATGCCGATCCACAGGAGCGAGAAGGTGGGAATTGTTTGGGGCAGGGAACTTGGATAGCGGCTTCGGGTTATCCCTTCCGGAATTCGCGACTGATCAAAAGCGTGGAGTGCTTGAACAGCCAGCCGATCGTCTCCTGCAACCGCATAAGAGATCAACGCCTGAATGCGCGTGTCGCCTATGTATTGAAGCTGTTCGTAGTAGGGCGTGTCCATGTAGGTTTCATGGGCATCGAGCCGCGCGGTGCGCCAACTGATCTCCCAAATCTTGTCCAGTTCCGCGTCGGGAGAGTGGAAGCTGGCGCGTTCTTCAAACGGGTAGGCGGTGAATTGCGCGGTCAGTGATTCGAGCGTGAGCGGTTCGTCGGCAGTTTTAATGTCGATGTCGAGGTAGCGCCAGGTGCGCCACCACAGAGGCTCAAATGCCCGGTGCGCGCCGCCATCGGGGAGAAAGGTATCTGTGATGCCAAGCGCAATACGATTCGCAACCTCGTCGCGGTCGCCTTTGTGCTGGTTTTTATCGTAGAGAGCTTCGGCGTAGGTGAAGCGGATCTTTGCGTCCTTGCCGCCCGAGACGGTGAGACGGGGGTAGGCGGTGGTGAGTGTTTTGCGGTCGAGAATGAAATGGAAGTGGCTCCTCAGAGGCAGGCCTGCCGCAGTGCCCGGAAAATGCGACAAACTTGGCTGCTCCGAGGCAACGCCATCGAGTTTCACGACTTCGCCCGGGTTGGTGAGTGTGGACTCCATGGCTGGAAGCTCGTCGGGAATCAGGCCCCAGGCATTGTCAGCGGTGGTGTCTGCGGAGTGCGCCCTGCTTGTGCCCGCGTAAATGCTCTCGCGCATGGGCGAGGCTGCCGGAACCCACGCGGCACCTGCGGAGGACGCAGATTGCCACTGCCAGTCGTAGCGCGCCCCGTCAATCTCCTCGCCGGTTCCCGAGGCTATGTAGTCCGTGAGGCCGCTGGCGACGCGCGGTACTGGCCGTTGGCCTTGCTCCTCTTCCACCATCCAGCCGGTGGGCGTGCTGATTGACTGAGCGCCTTCGGCCTCGCTCTCCAGTAGAAATGCCGTCCGGTCGGAGATCTGGGCGACCGGTGAATAGACGCCAAAATTCCAGACGGTTGCTGTGATCAGGTTTTCGCCGGTTTTGAGCAGCGACGCCAGATCGAAGCGTTCATAGCGCCAATGGGCCAGATCGCCGCGCGCTGGGCCATCGCCGACCCGTTGTCCGTTGACGAAAAGAATAAAGCGATTGTCTGCGCTGACACGGACGATGTAATGCCCGGGAACTTCCGTCAGTGTCACTGCGCGGCGGAAATGCAGCACCAGGGGCTCATGGAGTGGCGCTGTCGGGTGCGTGATCCATTGCGCCCGCCAATCCCTGTGAGGCAGATCGAGCGGTGTGGATTGCTGGCTGGCCGATACCAACGAAGCGGCGACAAGGACGGCAAAAGTGAGCAGTAAACGCATGAGGCAAGGCCTTTCGATTCTTCCGTTCAAAAGAATAACTTATTGGGGATGGCGTCGAAGAACGTCTGCAAGAGCAGGAAGAGGGAATTCCGGGTGAGTATTTTTGCTTGGAACAGCCTCGCCTGCTGTTCCCGGTTCCAATGTGAGGATACAATGGCAGCATGACTGTTACGGCGGAGAAAGACCGATACCTCTTTGGAGCACTGGAGAGCCGCGGTGAGAATCGCGCCAAGATTCAGGAAGTGAACTATGGCTACGAGCAGCCGGAGGGGGTTTTTCTCACCTCGCTCGACTTTGCCGTGAACTGGGTCCGCAAAAACTCCGTTTGGCCGATGACCTTCGGCCTGGCCTGCTGCGCCATCGAGATGATGTCGATGGGCGCCTCGCGCTTTGACATAGCTCGCTTCGGCGCGGAGGTCTTTCGCCCCTCGCCGCGGCAATCGGATCTGATGGTGATTGCCGGGCGTGTTTCGCAAAAAATGGCTCCAGTGATACGCCGTTTATACGACCAGATGCCAGAGCCGAAATGGGTAATTTCGATGGGCGCCTGCGCTACCTCCGGCGGGGTTTTTAACAATTACGCGCTGGTGCAAGGGGTCAACCAGGTCATCCCAGTGGATATTTATGTGCCGGGCTGCCCGCCGCGTCCCGAGCAGCTTCTGTATGCGATTACGCTACTCCAGGAGAAAATTCAGCGGGAGCAGCGCAGCCTTCGCAAAACGCTGAATATGGAATAAGCACACTCCGCGCGATAATTCTTTCGTAGGAGCTTTGAAGATAGTAATGTTACTCCAGTAATATTACGCATTCCTGAGAATTGAATGAATAAACTGTGCATCTGATTGAAAAAATTATGTTCCCCAGCCGTACCTATATGGTACTTTGGTAGTGTTGTGCCTCAGCCCCAGAGCATTCTCTTGCAAGAATGCCGCGTGAGCACGTTGACAATAAGCCGTGCTTGCCAGAATTCATCATGTCCTGTTCAAACAGTTTTGATTGCGGAGGATAAACGCATGTACTCACAGTTTACGAAATCTGTTGTCCGGGGAATCGCCCTGGCGATTGTGGCCTTGTCGCCCATCGCCTTGTCAGCCCAGGACTCGGCTAAAAAAGCCGCTGCCCCCTCGTTTGATTCCCCTTCCAAATGGGACATTTTTGCCGGCTACAGCTATCTGGCGCCTACCGGCCAGGTAAACGCTCTATCCGGAGTCTCTTCCTATAAGGCCGACAACTATGGCGGCATTGTGAGCGGCGCACGCTTTTTCAATAACTACCTTGGCGCGGAAGCAGTCGTCGATTTCCACCCGGAACAGAGTAGCGCGAACAATGATTTCACCGGTGGTTCGCTTGGCCTGATCTTCCGTTTCCCAACCGAGGACATGACGCCCTTCCTGCACGCGCTGGTCGGAACAGAGCGCATCGGCGGCCCTGACGACCAGGCCGACAAGATGGGCGAGGTGCTCACAGTTGGCGGCGGCATGGATTATCCTTTGCCCTTCTACAATCATCATTTTTCACTCCGTCTCTTCCAGGCCGACTTCCAGTATGACCATGCGAATTTTGGCACCGGAACTTTCGGTGGCCGCGCCAACGTCAAGGCAGCTCGCCTGAGCACCGGCATCGTCTACCATATCGGCACCATCGCGCCGCCTCCGCCGGTGACCGTGGCTTGCGCGGTCAGCCCGACCACACCGGTTTTCCCGGGCGATCCGGTTACGGCCACAGCCACCGCTGGCTCTCTGATCCCCAAGGCCAGCGTGGTCTATTCCATCAGCGGAGCCGGTTCGACGGGCACTGCGGCAACGCTCAACATCAAGACCGACAACTTGGTGGCGCCCAACAGCTATACCATTAATTGCGGCGTAAAGGAAGGACAGCCAGGCAAGGAGGGCGTGAAGCCTTGGGAGTCTGCCTCCAGCACTGCCACCTTCCAGGTCAAGCCCTTTGACCCGCCAACCGTTACCTGCTCGGTCAGCCAAAACCAGATCAAGACCACAGACACAAGCAGCGTTACTGCTGCCGGCGTCAGCCCGCAAAACCGCCTACCCCTGACCTACACCTACTCGGCTTCGGCCGGCTCGGTGAGCGGCAGCGGCTCTTCTGCGGTCTACACGCCCGCAGGCGCCGGTGACTCGACGATCACCTGCACCGTGACCGACAAGGACGGCAAGACTGCCAGCGCGACAGCTTCTGTCACTGCCACCGTGCCGTATGTGGCGCCTGTCAAGACGGCGGAAGAGGTTCGCCTGGAGAAGGTTCTTGCCCTGCACAGCGTCTTCTTCCCGACCGCACAGCCCCGCGAAAAGACGCCGGATATCGGCCTCGTACCCAGCCAGGAAGGCACTCTGGATAAGCTCGCCACCGACTTCAAGAGTTATCTCACCTACCAGCCTAGCGCTCACCTGATCCTGACCGGACACGCGGATTCGCGTGGAACCGCGGAATACAACAAAGCGCTCACTGACCGCCGCGTCGCCGACGCCAAGCGCGTGTTGGTTGCGAAGGGTGTTTCCGGCGATGCGATCGATACCCGCAGCGACGGCAGCTCACAGGAGTTGACCACCGACCAGGTGAAATCTCTGGTCGAGCAGAACACTGACTTGACTGACGCGGATCGCAAGAAGGTTCTCAAGCAGTTGGCCATCATCGTTCTGGCTCAGAACCGCCGCGTGGACATCACCCTCAGCACGACCGGTGAGCAGTCTGTGCAGCTTTATCCCTTCAATGCGGCAGATTCTTTGACGCTGCTCGACAAGAAGGCAATTGCTCCTGCCAAGAAGTCCGGCACCAAGAAGGCGCCGGTCAAGAAGTAGCCAATCAATGCCGCCAGAGTAACCTGCTCTGGCGGCATGAAGGGCCAGCCGGCGCGCTACTGAATGAAGTACGCTCGGCGAGCCAACCAGCCGCGAAAGTCTTTTGCGATCATCAGAGGTTGACCGGATTACCGGTCAGCCTCTTCTCTTTGCAAGCCAGTACCTTCAAATGGCCCCGGCGCGGTATTTGCGGAAAGCGTTGATTGACCACTGTATTGCAAGACGAGGTGAGAAAAGCGCCGGTATTCTGTATCATCGAAACATGACCGCAGCGACCGGCGAATCCCACCCTCAAGCCTCTTTTCGAAGTCAGCCCTTTCAAACGCACGACCGGCGTCTTGAACCGATTGCGGCTAAAGTGCTGGCCGGTGAGCGCCTGGATTTCAAGGATGGCCTGACGCTCTATGCATCCGCGGATGTGCTGGCCGTAGGCTGGCTGGCCAATTCTGTGCGCGAGCGGTTGCACGGAGACATAACCTATTTCAACGTCAACCGCCATATCAACCACACCAATGTTTGCGTCGCTGCCTGCAAGCTCTGCGCCTTTGGCCGCAAAAAGGGTGATGCGCTGGGCTATACGATGGCTTTGGAGGAGGCGTGGGAGACGGCGGCTTCCGGTTATTCCGAGGCTGTCACCGAGTTCCACATCGTCGGCGGGCTTCATCCCGACCTGCCGTTCGAATACTATCTTGATCTGGTTCACGGCCTTAAGGAGCGTTTCCCGAAAGTGCATATCAAGGCCTTCACGATGGTTGAGGTGGCCTTTCTTGCCCGCCGCGCCAAACTCACCATCGAAGAAACCCTGATCAAGCTGCGTGAGGCGGGCGTGGATTCTCTTCCCGGCGGCGGCGCGGAGATCTTCGCTGCCCGTGTGCGTTCGATTATCTGCGACCATAAGATAGACGGCGAGGAATGGCTGACGACTGCGCGGATCGCTCACAAGCTGGGCTTCAGATCCAACGCGACAATGTTGTACGGGCATATTGAGAACGATGAAGACCGCGTCGATCACCTGCTCAAGCTGCGCGCCGTGCAGGATGAGACCGGAGGCTTCCAGACTTTCATTCCTCTGGCATTTCACCCGGAGAACACGCCGCTCGACCATCTGCCCGTGACCACCGGACTGACTGATATTCGCCAGATCGCCGTTGGACGCTTACTGCTGGATAACTTCGCGCATATCAAGGCCTATTGGCAGATGCTGACGCCGAAGATTGCGCAGATTGCGCTACGCTTTGGCGCGGATGATCTGGACGGCACGGTGATTGAGGAAAAGATCTATCATGATGCCGGAGCGACAACACCACAAGGAATGACGCGCAAGGAACTCTGCCGGTTGATTACCGAGGCGGGCCGTGTGCCAGTCGAGCGCGACACGCTCTACCACGCCGTCACCCGCTCTGAAGACAGCTTTACCGTTGCAGTGTAGGCTTCGAGCAGGCAGCGCGAAAGAGGAAGCGATGGATACCTTTACTCCCGCCGCGCTGCTTGGGCTTTGCCTGGGATTCCTTTGGGGAATCGGCTGCTCGCTTGCGATCCTCTATTCGATTTTTCTTGGCGGCTATCGCAAAGGCATCGAAGACTCCTTCAAAGAACAGAAGCCCAAGCGCTATCTCGAAGCGCTCAAGAAGATTGAGGTCAAGCAAAGAAAGACGGCTCAGCTCGAAGAGTCGAAGTGAACCTGAAAAACGCGGGAACGATTCACTCATCTCACGCGTACAAGGCGGATAGATGAACGCTACTATGGCAAGTCCCCTGCCTGATACTGCCGCGCTGACCTCCGCGCGCGCGCCGCTGCGCTCTGCATTGCCGCTGGCAATTCTTTTTGCCCTGCTCTGCTTTGCGATTCACTTCGGCTCTTCGCTTTGGGGCAGCCGCCTCGGCTATGGATTCTTCCGCGATGAACTGTACTACCTCGTCTGCGGCCACCATCTGGCCTGGGGGTATGTGGATCAGGCTCCTTTGGTTGCGTTGCAGGCGCGGCTAGCGGAAATTCTTTTCGGGCTGTCACCGACGGGGATTCGCATCTTCAGTTTTTTTGCTGCCGGGGTGACTGTCGGGCTTACCGGCTTGCTGACCTGGCAATTCGGCGGGCGGCGTACGGCCCAAATTCTGGCGATGACGGCCGCTCTCGCCTGTCCTGTCTTTCTTGGTTCATCGAATTACCTCTCAATGAACTCCTGGGAACCCTGCTTCTGGATGGGCGCGCTAATGGCTCTGTTGCGCATTGCCGAGGGTTCAGCGGGCTTGCGCGCGTGGCTTGTCTTCGGCTTGCTTGCCGGCCTGGGCATCGAGAACAAGCACTCGACTGTCTTCTTTCTTGTTGCGCTGGTGGCCGGCTTGCTGCTCAGCCCGCAGCGGCGAATTCTCTTTACCAAGGGCTGTGCCATTGCAGTGGCAGTAATATTTCCCCTTGCCCTGCCTAATTTCATCTGGCAATGGGTAAATCATTTTCCAACCTATGAGTTACTGAATAACATTGCCCACTCAGACAAGAACACCAAATTCCCTCCGCTGGCATTTTTGATGCAACAGGTGAATATGCTGCTCATTGTCGCGGCCCCCATATGGATTGGCGGCCTGGTGTGGCTGGCCATCGCGCGCTCTGCCCGTCCCTGGCGGTTTGTAGCTTTTACTTACTTGCTGTTTCTCGGCATGATGATGGCGATGCACGCCAAGGATTACTATCTCGCACCTATTTATCCGGTTCTTTTTTCTGCCGGCGCTACCGCATTTGCCGTGGTTACACGCCGTAACTGGCCTGCAGTTGTCTACTCTGTAATCCTCGCTTATTTGCTCTGCCGCGTCACTGGGCCTATCGTGCTGACGATTCTACCGCCGGATAAGTACAACGCCTACACTGCGCGATTTGGAGCCAACAAAACTCCGAGCGAAAAATTCACGAGCCCGCTGCCGCAGTATCTTTCAGATCGCTTCGGCTGGCCGGAGATGGTCGCCGGCTTTGCTCAGCGTTACAACGCTCTGCCACCCGAGGAGCGCGCTCGCACTGCCATCTTCTGCGGCAACTACGGCGAGGCCAGCGCTGTGAATGTGCTCGGCCCCAAATACGGCCTGCCCACGGCCATCAGCGGCCATCAGAATTATTTCTACTGGGGCTGGAACAACTACACCGCCGAATCTGTTCTCACCCTTGGCAACGATCCCAAGGACTACAGCAACTACGCTGAAGTCATCGACCTTGGCCCGTTTGATGCGCCCTGGATCATGGACCATGAGCATCATCACTACTTTCTGCTGCGCCACCGCAATCGCTCTTATTCAGCAGAGTGGAATGACTTCAAATATTGGTATTGAGTTAGGATGAATCTGCGGCGGTGCTCATGAATCGCCGAGCATTGCCGCAGATATTTAGCTGCGCAGGCGTATAATTTCTTCATACAGTTGCGCGTACTCACGGGCAGGATTTTTCCAGCCAAAATCCTGATTCATGCCGTTCCGCATTAATTGAGTCCAACTATTTTTCTGCTGGAATGCAGCGAGCGCACGGTCGATGGCTTCCAGAAAACCCAGTGCTTTCAATCCTTGAAATTTGAATCCTGTGCCTGTGCATTGGAGTGCGTCCCATTCCTGGATGGTGTCGTCGAGTCCGCCTGTCGCTCTTACAACGGGGACGGTGCCGTATTTCAAAGAGTAGATTTGGTTTAGGCCGCAGGGTTCGTAGCGGGAGGGCATGAGGAAAATGTCGGCTCCGGCCTCTATTTTATGGGCCAAAAGCTCGTCGTAGCCGACGAGCACCGCGACTTTACCGGGCCGGCGGGCGGCCCAGGTGCGGAAGAAGGTTTCAAAGTGGAGGTCGCCGGAACCGAGGATCGTTACAGCGACCTCCCGTTTGTCCAGTTCGTTGGCAATCTCCATTACAAAGTCCAGGCCCTTTTGCTGGACGAAGCGGGAGACGATGCCCAGGATCGCTGTGGTGTCCGTAATGCCGGTCAGGCCCATGCGTTTGATGAGATCGGCGCGGCATAGGGCTTTGCCTGCCAGATTCTCCGGCGTATAACAGGCTGCGATGCTTTTGTCCGTGGCTGGGTCCCAGAGGGAGTAATCGATGCCGTTCAAGATGCCGCGCAGATCGGCGGCGCGGCGGCGCAACGCTGGCTCCAGCGTGTGGCCGAACTCCTGAGTCTGAATCTCCTGGGCATATTTGCGGCTAACGGTGGTGAGCCGGTCGCTGTAGGCGAGGCCGCCCTTCAGGCAGTTGAAATGGTTGAAATGCTCGACGCGGTCCATCGTGAAGATGTCCCAGGGCAGGAGCAGCTTCTCGATAGTGTTGGGCGGGAACCAGCCCTGATAGCCGGCATTGTGGATGGTCAGTATGGTTCCGGCGTTGCGCAGAGCGGGGTCAAAGTAATAGACCGTGCGCAGGTAGATGGGAATCAGCGCTGCTTCCCAGTCATGGACGTGGAAGAGATCCGGGACGCCGAGCTGCTTGGTTGCCTCAAGGACGGCGCGGCAAAAAGCGCCGAAGCGCTCGGCGTTGTCCGGGTAGTCGCCGGTCTTGTCGCCGTAGAGGCCGGGGCGGTCAAAAAGCTCCGGGCAATCGACAAAGTAATGTTGCACGCCGTCGCGCAGGCCGCCGTCCACGATGCCGGCAAAGCGGTTGTAGTACAGAAAAGGAATGGTGATGGAGCGGACGGCGTATGTGTATTCGCCCTGGATGTGCGGGCGGACGACGGAGTAGAGCGGCAGATAGACGGTGACCTGATGGCCCAGCCTGACCAACTCGACGGGGAGCGCGCCGACGACATCGGCGAGTCCGCCGGTCTTGGCGAAAGGGACGCACTCGGAGGCGGCAAAGACGATGTGCATGGGAGTTTCCTTGAGGGCAACGCTCAAGGGAAAGTCTATAACGGCGGGGGGTGGTAGGGACTAAGGGACTAGGGAATAGGGAATAGGGAATTGAACCTGCGCGACGGAATTTTGACTATGCGTATATGCCTATGAAAGCGGGGCTTTGCTCCGGCTCAGGTGCGGGGAATTGAGGAGGGGAGAAAAGTTTGAGCGAAATGTGGGCATCTACGCGGAGCTTTTGGGGTGGTATGTCGCCTCCGGCGCGGAGAAAAACATGAAAAAAAGGCTAAAAACAGGTCGTTTTTTGACGTTTTTGAGGTGTTTTTGTGGACTGTGAAGCTGTGGAACTGTGCGCGGGGTTGGGACTCGGGCGTGGTGGCGATGCGGGGTGATCTTTGTACTTTCCTACTCCTCGCCCCAAAAAGCGAAGGCGGGGCACCCAGCCCCGCCGAACCTCTGGCTTACACCAGCGGATAGTGAAGCTCATATGCCTTACGATGGGCGTTAATGAACTCTTCGACTGTCATCAACGGACCGCCAATAATCTCCCTACTGATCGTGTCAGTCCCGGCAATTAGGCCTTCCTCTTGATCGAGCGCTACCGCTTCGAAGTGCTTGCGCAAGTCAGTGGCCTGCGGGATGCCTAGAGTCTCCAGGAACACCGAAACGGTAACCCGTTCATAAGCCAGATTCTTGCCGAGCACGCGACCCACCTCAGCCGCAAGTTCTTCGTGGCTATATTCGACAGGGCCATGTAACTGGAGAGCCTTGCCGATATAGGGCTCCGGCTTTTCCATAATATTCGCTACGATCTTGGCGATATCAGCGGCGGCGATGGGCGCGAAGCGACTGTCTTTATTGAACGGCATGATGTAACGGCCATATCGGATGATGCCCGAAGCATAAAGCAGCCATTCGGCGAAGAAGGTGGGACGCAGGTGTACTGACGGGATGCCGGACCAGTCGAAAATCTGCTCTGACAGCCAGTGGTCTTGTGTCGCCTTGCTTCGCGCAGCGGGACGGGACTGCTTATGCGACATATTGACGATAAGCTCAAGATCGTGTTCCTTCGCTGCCTGGGCAAAAATGACGGCGTTCTCCACCAAACCGGCCCCAATCGCACAGCAGAAATAAGCGCGCTGAACGCCGCTCGTGGCTTGACGGACATCGCGTAAGCTCGACATATCGCCAAGAAATATCTCCGCCCCGAGATTGCGTAGATTCTGGGCTCGCGCATCGTCTTTCCGGACGAAGGCGCGGACCTTGAAGCCTTTCTCAAGAAGCCGCTCGACCGTTGGCCGGCCCGTATCTCCTGCCGCGGCTGTCACCAGTACCCTTGTCTTGCTTGGCTCGTTTGAAAACACTTTCGATTGCATGGATGTAAGCTCCTTTGTTGTCGGCTGTTACAGATTGAGGTTGTGGCCACCTCAATCTGAACACTGCATAGATTGTTTTATATTACAATCTATTTGATGTCAAGATGTAGTGAGCACTTGAGTTCACGAACGGACGACGGGGAGTTGTGGAGGCATGGTAACGAGGAAGAGCGGGCAAAAGAAGAATTCGGGGACGCGCAAGGCGGACTATCACCACGGTGACCTGAAGAGGGCCCTCATGAAAGCCGCTTCAGAACTTCTGGAAGAAGTCGGCTATGAAGGCTTTACACTGCGCAAGTGCGCGCAACGCGCAGGTGTTTCCCCAAGCGCGCCTGCGCACCATTTTAGAGACGCCATGGGCTTGTTAAGCAATCTTGCCGTGGAAGGTTTTGGTTCCTTGTCTCCGGTCCTGCGTACTGCGTTCCTGAAGTCGCAAAAGAGCGGAGTGAGTTCGTGCAGGGCTGTAGCAATTGGATATCTACGCTTTGCGCAAGCAAACCCCGCTCTCTACAAAGTGATGTTTGCATCCAAGCTCGATGCGGACTACCCGGAATTGAAAGCGGCAAGCGAAGCGTGTTTTGAAGAACTCCAAGCAGCAGTTTCTAAACTTTTCCCGCAAAAAAACGGAGAAGAGATTCGCGCGATTTCGTTAAGGATGTGGACTTCCGTTCACGGGCTATCCATGCTTCTTATCGAAAATCGATTGAATTTTCTCGTTGGGAAGGACGGTTTTAGAGACCTCTCCGAATTGGAAGCTGATTGGCTGGCTGCGCAGGCCGTCCAGATCCCATAGGCGTTCATGACTGGCTCAAGTCGCGAGCGCACATCCGCAAGGTTTCTGTCTTGAATTGCGCATGTGCTGTTTAGCAGTTGGTTCTCGTAAGTTGGCTTCTCTTCAGCATCGGACTCGGCAGAATGGCGATCGGCGAGTTTCATAACAGGCTCGGAACCCGGCTCCTGCCGCGCAGCCGACGAGCGGGGGCTTGGGAGACACACTCGATAGCGATTACAACCTGTCTCATAAATAGCACTCTGCAAATTTGCCGATTGTGAGACCCGCATCAAAGCGGGTTGAATGCACTTCGCGTGTCAAAGAATCTGGTTTATGAGACAGGTTCTAGTTAAATGACAAAGGAATGACAAGAGCGCGATAGCAGAGCCGGGAAAGGGAATTGCAGGTTCAGTATTCTGACTTATACGTTTGGATGAATCTAACCGAAAATATAACTCGCGAGGCAAAGCCGATGACGAAGACCAAGGCGCGGGATGAGGCAGGTGCTTTGCCGATCCGCCTCGGCTGGCAGATGGCGTTCGTCACGGTGATGACGTTTGCGGTCTGCTGGCTGCGCTTGTTTGTGTTTCCTCATACCCCGTTCGTGCTGTGGGGGGATGCGCCGGGGTTCGCGACAAAAGGGGTGAGAGTGCTGGGAGGAGAACTGCCGTACCGGGATTTCTTCGAGTTCCTGACGCCGGGCACGGATCTGGTCTACGCGCTGGTCTTCAGAGGGCTTGGAGTGTCATTGTGGGGGATCCATCTGGTGATGGCCACGCTGGCGGCATTGGCGGCGCTGTGGATGACCTGGTGCGCAGCCCGCCTGGTGCGGGGCTGGTATGTGTTGCTGCCGGCGGCGCTGCTGATGGGATTCGTGCTTGGCTATTCACTCGACCCCACGCATCATTGGTTCAGTACCGTGGCATTGATGGGCGCGGTGTGGATACTGTTTAGCGGCCTCTCACTGGGTCGAGTGGCTGGGGCGGGCGCGTTCTGCGGCCTTGCAGCGAGCTTTACGCAGACCAAGGGAGCGGCAGCCGTGATTGCGCTGGTCGCGTATTTTATCTGGATCGCAGTGCGGGAAGAGGACGAGACCGGGCAGTGGTGGCGGAGAGGCCTGGTCTTGTGCGGCTCGGCGCTGGCAGTCTTTGCGGCGATCAATGGGCCGTTCATTGTGTCCGCAGGGCTGGAGCGCTGGGCCTGGAATGTGATTGTGTTTCCAGTGCGTTACTTCGGCTCTATTTCTGCCAATAATTGGACTGGAGCGCCAGCGCAGTTTGCGCAGACTACGGGACGGCTGAAATGGATCTGCTTTCCATTCCAATACCTGGTTACACCGCTGAGCTATGTGTGGTTTTTTGCGCGATTGCGGCGATCCAAAGCTGCGCCGGAAGAGCCTTGGAATCAATTGATGCTGGTGGCATTGGTGGGGATTGCAATGCTGGCGGCGGTTGCGCCGGCGCTGTCGATCCGCAGAATCTCAACGGTCAGCCCCCCGGCCATGTTACTTCTGACGTGGTTGTTGAGCAGGCACGGAAAGGCGTGGACAGCAATCGCGCTCGGCGCTGTTTCCACAGTGCCCGTGCTCGTGGCGATTGCTGGAATTCAGCTCAGGCAGGAGCAGATTCTCGATCTTCCAGTGGGCCGCGTAGCGATTCCGCCGAGAGCGGATTATTACGATATCTACCGTTGGATGGCGGAGAATACAAAGCCGGGAGAGTGGTACTTTGGCCTGCCGCCACTGACGCTTTCGCTCGGGCTGCGAAACCCCACACCCGTGGAAGGGTTGAGTCCGGGAGAATACACGCGGCCGGAACAGGTCACCGCCATCGTGCAGGGAATAGAGGATACCAAGGCTCCGGTGATCGTGCTGATGCCGCAAATGTATCTTCCCAACTATAGGGATAATTTGCCCGATCATCTGCAACCGTTTCGGGACGATCTCTACCTGCGTTACCGCAAGACAAAGAGCTTTGCCGGCGGGTATGAGGTTTGGGAGCGAGTGGACAAGTAAGTTGCAAGAGCCTGTCTCACAAACCAAATTCCTTAGTCTGTCAGGCGCGCGCGATACAACGCAGGCAGTCCAAAGGCGCGCTCACAATCGCTCGCGAATAGAATCGCTTTTGAGTCCAATTCCCAAGCCGGCGCGGAGCTGTTGCAATTGCCGCCGGTCAGGCGTCTCTCTTGCCCACTGGCGAGATTGCGGAGCCATATGTGCATGGGTCCGTCTTGCGCAGACTCATACGCCATCCATTGGCCGTCGGGCGAGACCGCGGATACGGCTGTATCAGCTGGAACGCCTATAGGCAGTGGAGTTGATCGCCCGGTGGCTGGGTCAAACTTCATCATGCTCGAAGTTCGATTTGAGACCAGCTCGAAGTCGATAGAGCTTCCATCGGGCGCAAGCCTGGGGTGAAGAGCCTGTCCGTCAAAGGCGATCTCCTGGTTTTGGTTGTCATGCAGCCAGCGGAGCACATAGCGGGTCCGGCTCATGGATTGGTAAAAAACTCCGAACCTTGAAACGACGGGAAAAGAGGAGAAGAGCGCCTCGCCCTGCACGGCGATTTGTTCGTAGTGTTGCGCAGGTTCGCTTTGGTAGCTGTTCATGCGCTGCTGGGCGCTGAAGAACGCGATCAGCGCCACGGCCGCCATGGCGCACACCGCCGTGCGCCGGGACATTGCCCGCCAGCACGGCCAGCCCAGCCCGATAAAAAGCGCGATGAGAAGAGCTACCTTCGGAAAGAGAAAGGTTGGCCGCAATGGCAGTGTCAAGAGTATATAAGTGGCTACCAGAATGAAGCTGCGCCGCGGCCCAGAGTCTTGCAACAGCAAGACCAGCGGAAGCAGGAGAACGATGAAGGAATAAGAAGAAGTGCTTGTGGATAGCATAAATGCGGCGACCACGAACCATGCGAAGTTATACCGGTTGGTGGTTCGCTTCATGCCAATCCCAAGCAATAGAAAAGTCATCGTTGCCAGAGAGATAAAGCTACGCAGAAAAAAGCAAAGCCAGGGGGCTTGCCAAAGCGGATGCGGGTTCAGCTCCGGCTCGGCTACAAACGAGCGCATGAGGAGAGTAGCGAATGTAGCAATGCTTGGATTGTAGGGATCGACCTGCCCCGTTTCAAGGGAGCGAGGGAGAATCTGCGTGGCGTAATAACGGAGGTCGGCCTGCCCGAACAACGCAAGCGCCACGCCCCCGAGCAGGAGAACCGCGGCTATCATGCCGAGGAGAGCCTTCCATTGGCGTTTGATCACGAAGTAGAGCAGGAATGGGCCGCCATAGAGCTTCAGAACAAAAGCAAGTCCAGTTACAGCACCGCCCAGCCAATTCCTCTGGCGATGGAGAAAATAGTAGGCCAGTGTAAGCATGAACAGCAGGAAGACATAGTATTGCCCATAAAGGAAGTTGGTTCGCAACGAAAAGTAGCCGCAAAAGGCAAGCAGCCAGATGGCTTCGAAGCTGAATTTTGTAACTCTCGATAGCAGCCAGGCGGTTCCTGCAAGGAATATCAGGTTGCATAGAAGCCAGATCTGCTTTGCTTCCTGGGGCGGAAATCCGGCAATCCCTACCATCGGGATCATGGTGAGGGGAGTCTGCGGCTGATACGCGCCTATTTGCATGCCGTTGCCAGCATAGTTCATTTGCCGCGCGAACCAGGTCCAATCGTAGTAGTTATGCAAGGGCTGATGCTGGCGCACCAATACTGCGGCTGTGTAGTAATTGGGAAAATCGGTTTCGGCGTGTATCCAGCCCGGGCGGAATGCCGCAATCAAAAAAAGCACGAATGTTCCAAGGGCGGCCAAACGTATAGTCACCGTAGAACACAAAATCTTTGATAGCGAATGCATAATTCCATGCCATGACTCTTTCGTCCTCGCGATTTCGATGAGCGGATTTGGATTCTGCGCCACGTACTACCTCGCTTGAGTAGCATGATATATGGCAAGGCATCCTTGGATAAGGCCGAGGGACAGCAGGCCAAACTCTCGCTTCTGTCAGACGCTATCGAGTTCGTTCGATGCGTTGATCATTCAGGCCCCACCGGCGTCATCTACCATCAGAGAAGCTTATGCCAATTAAACCGAAGCTCGGACAGAATTTTTTGAATGATACGGACGCGATTCAACGGATTGCGGCGTCGCTGGGGGATTTGACGGGGCGAACCGTTGTTGAGGTTGGGCCGGGTCGCGGGGCGATTACCGGGGTTCTGGCCGCGCGCGCCGGGCATGTGCTGGCTGTGGAACTGGACAGCGAGCTGGCGGCGCGGCTGCAGGATGAGTTTGCGCCGGAGCGGGTGACGGTGATCGGGCAGAATGTACTGGAGTTTGATTTCGCGGCGGCTGCGGCGAATGCCGGCGAGCGGTTGCTGGTGGCTGGGAATCTGCCGTACAACATTACCTCGCCGATTTTGCTGAAGCTGGCGGCGAGTTGGGCTTCTCTTGATCGCGCCATATTGATGGTGCAGCGGGAGGTGGCGGAGCGGATTTGCGCCGAGCCGGGCTCGCGGGAATATGGGCTGCTTGCGGTGACAGTCCAGATGTATGGACCGGTGGTGCAGCTTTTTACATTGCCGCCGAGAGCTTTTACACCGCCGCCTGATGTGCATTCGACGGTTTTTCGCTGGCGGCTTGCTCCGCGGTTCGAGGAGTTGGGAGTGGAAGAGGCGGCGTTTACGCGGTTCCTGCGGATGGCCTTTGCGCAGAAGCGGAAGACGCTGGGGAATAATCTGCGCGCTGCAGGGATGACGGCGGGAGTGGTAGAGAGTGCGCTGGCCGAGGCGGGAGTGAGCGGCAAGGCACGGGCCGAGGAACTGGGAATCGAGGAGCTGGCGGGGTTGTGGCGGGGGCTGGCCGGATCGATTGGATGAGGATGGATAAAATGCAGGTCCGCCGACTCCCTGTGCTCTGGCTCCGGTCGCTCAGGATGGCAGCATCGTTGGTGGGACGCTGGTTATGGGTGAAGCAAAGCAAAAGAAAAGGCCGCTCCGGGATAGGAGCGGCCTTTCTATGTTGACTAAAGAAGCGGGTTAGCGGTGCGAACCGCCGCCGCTGGAAACGTGTCCGCCACCACCGCTGGGGGCGGCATGGCCTCCGCCGCTGGGAGCCGCGGGATGGCTCGTGGGCGCAGGGGCGCTGTGCGACGGTGAGTTGTAAGTGTGCGAGGCGCCGCCGCTCGGAGCAGATCGCGTTCCCGGCGGGGGCGCGGAGGGGTAATTCTCTGCGCGGCCATTGCCTGAGCTGCCATAGCTTGAACCGTATGCGGAGCCGGTTCCGCCGGAGTGGGCGGGCCAAACGGTTGCGCCGCCGCCAACGTAGCCGGAGCGCGGCTGGGCAAAGGAGTGGGCGACCGGGCCTCCATATTGCGGACGGCGGGTAATCGTGCGCAGCGGCGCGACGGTTTGGCCGCCGATGGCGATGGGCGTACCGCGACCGCGGACGGGCAGGCCGGTGGTGGCTACGCCGTTGAGGCGGTTATAAGGTACGACCGGTACTGGTCCGCCGATTCTACCGGCGGGAACACGCGGGCGGAAAGGCGTGTGGTATCCCGGAGGGCCGTATCCGAAGGTGGAAACCCAGACGCCGCCACGCCACCAGGGGCGGAAGCGATGACCGGGAGCCCAGCCCCATCCGAAGCCTGAGTAATAACGCCACGCGCCGTACTGATAGGGGAGATAACCCCAGGAGAAGCAGGAGGTCCAGATATAGCCGAATCTGGGGGTCCAGACCCAGTTGCCGCATCCATAAGGATCCCAGCCGATGCCCGAGGCAGCATAGGGCGACCAGATATAGCCTTCGCCGGGGACGTCGTACCATGAGCCGTTGGCATCGAGGTCATTCCATGCGGGGTTGCCGGGGGCAATATCGGGCGAGGCCTGATTGTTGGCAAGCTGATCGTTGGAGTCCTGATCGGCGGGGCCGGCGTTGTTGTCGGCCAGGTTTGCCGCCGCGCCGGTGCTGGCAGAGGCCTCTGCACTGAGCGCCTGATCGCGGTCGGTGTTCCAAGCATCCCAGGAATCGGGCTCAATGGTTTCGGCAAGATCGTATTTCGTAGAATCTGCGCTGCTGAGGGTGACGCACTCGCCGCCGTGGAGATCGACCATGACGGTGGCGCCGCGTTCGATATGGGCGCTGCCGGAGAAAACTGCCACTGCGCCCGGAGGTGTGTCCTCGTTGATGCGCAGGATCGAATTGCCGGCGGGGGTAACGATTGCGTCCCCAAAGTGGATGCGCAGCTTGCCGGAGCCGGAGAATTCAAAGTAGGCCAGACCGGAGTTGAGCTGGATCTCGGTTTGGGGACTCGCACCGTCCATTTTCAGCTCGGAGAGGACTAGCGAGGAGTTGGGAGAGATGCGGGCGACGCTGCCGTCTTCAAACTGAATCTCGGCGCGGCCATCATCGGCGGTAGTGAGCTGGCTGCCTTCAAAAAGGGGGGTATTGACGAGGGCGTCCGCAGGGGGCTGGTTGCCAACGATGAGCTTAACCTGGCCGTCAACGTTGCTGAGGCGCACGGCGCGCGCCGCCGGACCGGCTGGAATTGCAGGCATCGTCGGGTCTTCCGCCCGTAGATTGGGAACCAAAGAAAACAGAGCAGCCAGCATCAGCGCTGCTGTTCCGGTCCAAAGTGAATTTGCGCCTCTCATAAAACCCGCCTTTCCCCTGACTACCGCTTTCGCTGATCCACAAAACTCAAGAGTCCTGTACGGATGAGACACGAATTGTCGCGCAAAGTCGCGTCAGAACCTTGTACGCATCGCAATTATTTTTGGTTTTCGGCATCGGCCTGGGCTAAAAGCCCCCTGGCCCGCCGGCGCACCCGTTCCATTAGAGCTTCGTCCGCTGCCAACTGCTGCAATATCTCGCGGATTGCGCTCATTTGCTCGAAGCGGCCATCGGCTACTCCAGAGGTGAACATCTCCATCTCGTTGTAGAGTCCCAGGCGGTCGTGCTGTTCGAGCTTGAGCAGACGAGCGCCTTCAACGATCGTTGCCGAGACCCCGAGCAGTGAATCGCTTACAGCCTGAATCTCTTTGTCTTTCGCGTAGTTGAAGGTACAGGAACCGTGCCCCTCCGGGCCGGTGTAACTCAGCTTCTTCCATCCCTGGAAGGCGACTTTGAGCTTACTCTCGCACTCCAGATTAAAGAGTTTGTGACTCCGGGCTGCCTCAAAGACGCGCGCGGCGAAGGGAGCGCTCAGATGGAGATCGCGGTCGATATCGGGCGTGTCGGATTGCCGCGCATCGGGCAAGGGAGCGCCGCGCTGGGAGCGGAAATGGGCGCTGCCGTCGGGGTGAATTGTGAGCGTCCAGTAGGGAGGGGAGAGTTCGGGGTTGTTGAAGTCGACCTCGACGGTGGGGTCAGCCGCGGGTGTTTGGGCGTAGGCGCGCAGCGGCCAGGCCAGAGACGCGAGCGCAAGCAAGAGAGCGAGCGGCTTCACCGGGCCGCCCCTTGCGCTAGAAGGGTTTGCGCGGTGTGGATGTGGCAGATGGCGATGGCCAGAGCGTCGGCGGCGTCGGCGGGTTCGGGTAGTTCGGCCAGCGTGAGAAGGCGGGCGACCATGAACTGGACCTGCTCTTTTTTTGCGAGGCCATAGCCGACGACGCTGGATTTGATCTTGAGCGGGGCGTACTCGGCTACCGGCAGGCCGTTCGTGGCTGCGGCCAGCATGGCCACGCCGCGCACCTGGCCGAGCTTGAGCGCGGATTTGGCATTGACGGAGTAGAAGACTTCTTCAATGGCGACGGCGTCGGGCTGCCAGAGCTGCATGGCCTCGCATAATTCGCGGTAGACCTGCTCCAGGCGGATGGGCTGGGGTTTGGTTTTGGGCAGGCGGATACCGCCCATCGCTTTCATCACCAGTTTCGGTACGCGTCCGATGTCGTCGGACTCGACGACGCCATAGCCGGTAATCTCTGTACCGCAGTCAATACCAAAAACCCGCATGGGGGGAGTGTATCGCAGTGGCGGCTTTGTGGGGAGTGCTTTCCCGCCGATTCGCTGGGAAGTGACGAAAGAACGGGCATCCGTGCCATAGCTTGCAAAGGACGGGTTACCGGTCCGGGCGCCTGTTCTTCATTTACACTGAAACGAAATTGCTCTCCTGCTCCGCAAGCAAAGGGAAACCCCATGCGTACTTCCGGTTTGATGTGCAACGCCCTCATTTTTTTCGTTTTAGCCTCCCCATCCATCGTCCTCGCGCAGTTTCAGAAGCCGACCGACGAAGAACTCAAGATGACCGCTGACCCCAAAGCTCCGGGAGCCGACGCTGTGTACCTCAACCGCGACGAAGTTACAGACGACAACCTGCATTCGCACACTTACTACGAACGCATCAAGGTGCTTACGGAAAAGGGCAAGGAGCAGGCAACGATCCGAATTCCTTCTGAGCAGGGCGAGTTCAAGGTCGCAGGTATTGAGGGCCGGACTATCCATACAGACGGAACCATCGTTCCCTTGGCCGTGAAGGCCGCCGACCTGATGGAGGCCAGGACCGGCGCGCGGCAAGCCGATACGATGGTTTTCACATTCCCCAGTGTCGAAGTGGGCAGCATCCTTGAATACCGGCTGAAACTTCACTACGGCGACAAAGTAGTTTCCTCACCCACCTGGAAGGTTCAGCAGCCGTTCTTTGTGCACAAGGCGCACTATGTTTTCAGCCCTTCCGAGGCTGACCCAAACAGGTCGTGGCCGATTGCCTCGCAGATGGCTGTCCGAGGAGCACAGGTATTTGCCAATCGGCAGAAGACAGATCAATGGGATAACGTCAACAATAAACGCGGCGACGGCGGCGGCCAGCTTGCATATACCGCAGTGCTGATTCCTCAAGATAAAGTGGTTCGCAGTGACAGGGGTGTCTACTCTCTCGACCTGACCGACGTCCCTCCGCTGCCCAACGAGGATTGGATGCCTCCGTTCGGCACGATCCAGCAGAGCGTCGAGTTTTACTACACTGACGGAAGCTCCGGAAAGGAATTCTGGGAGTCCGCAGGCAAGAGTTGGACAAAAGGAGTTGAACGGTTTACCAATCCGAGTGACCAGCTCAAAAAGACTCTTGAGGAGATCGTTGTCCCCGCCGACAGCGAAGAGCAAAAGGCGCGCAAAATCTATGCCGCGGTCGAGAAGCTGGACAACAGCAGCTTCAGAGGCGAGCAATCCGGCTCCGAACCGAAGGCCGAAAAGCCGAAGGAACTTCGGGATCCCGAGGAGGTGTGGAAGCAGAGGAGCGGATCGGAAGATGAGATCTCGCTGCTCTTTGTCGCCATGGCGCGGGCTGCCGGGTTGAAGGCCTGGCCGATGCAGGTGGTTGATCGTGACCGCGCCGACTTCAATCCCGGCTATCTCGCTGTTCGTCAGTTGGACGACTACATCGCAGTGGTCGAAATCGCCGGGAGGGAGGTCTATCTGGATCCAGGGCAGAAGATGTGCCCTTTCGGCCTATTGCACTGGAAGCACGCGTCGGCGTCGGGATTCCGGCTTGCGGACAACGGCGCCATTCTCTCGACAACTCCCGAAAATACTTACAAGCAGGCAGTCTCAACGCGCACGGCGAACGTGGAAGTTGCCTCTGACGGCAGCGTTACCGGCACAGTGAGCGTAGGACTCTCTGGGCAGGATGCGTTTTATTGGCGGCAACTGGCGCTGGAAAACGATTTGGAAGAGATCAAAAGAAAATTCAACAAATCCGTCCGTGATGAACTGCCCGAGGGTGTGCAGGCGGAGGTTGATCATTTCATCGCCCTGGACAACCCCGACCTCAACCTGCTGGCCGTGATCAGGATCGGCGGCAAGCTGGGCACGGTTTCCGGAAACCGAATCTCTTTGCCGAGCCAGTTCTTTGGGGCGCGTACGCAGGAATCCTTTGCTGCCCAGGACAAGCGAATCGCACCGATCGATCTTCATTACGCCCAGATGCGGCAGGAGACTGTGACCTATTCTCTGCCTGCCGGTTACACCATTGAGAGCATGCCGCGAGCCGCGGACCTCAATTGGCCCAATCATGCAATGTTGAAATCGCGGACTACGGCAAAGGATGGAGCGGTCGAAGCGGCGCGGGTTTTCGCGAACAGCTATTCCCGGCTTGAGCCCAGCGAATATAGCGATCTGCATAACTTCTACTTGAAGGTAGCCGACGCAGACCAGCAAAAGATTGTACTTAGCCACCCTGTCGCCGTGAACGGCAACTGATGCAACAACGGCCTGGGCGCGATGCCCAGGCCGCTGCGGTGAACTGTGGGTATTGGACTAAGGCCATCGCGTTGATCCGATTGCCCAGGCATTTCAACAGCCGCTTTAGTCTCTTCCGCGATTGCTTATTGGCGAAACCCAAAAGTTGGGTTCCCTGGCGAGAGTCAGAGTTGCGAAAAAACTTCGCAGTTGACTCCGAACGCGCGTGGATCAATCGCCAATCTGAAAAGCAGTTGAGGTCGGCATATAAAAGTGAAAATGCGTTGGCATCCCCAGTGAAGCGTGGCGGGGTTGCCCAGGAGCCAAAGGCGCGATGCCTCAGGCCTCAGTCACCTCACGTACCGTACATTTCCAGGGTTCAGTCGTCATCTTTTGGATCAACCTCCTTTCCCGTGTAAAAGAGACGTTAAACCCGGCGGGGCTGCTCGTCAAGAGGCGGGCTGTGCGGAGCAGTGGAAATTCCTGTTCTGGAACAGAACTGGGACTGAATCGGGCAGGGGTGGGAGTTCGCCGTGCGCAGTTGATGGGCGGCTGCTCAGCGCGGAGCAATTGCGCCGGCAGATTGATTATTTCGAGCGCCGGTCTTTGGTATTGACGCGCCGGTCCACGGGATGACGCCTCCAATCGATCTGATCGGAGCGCCGGTCATTCCCGCGGACGCGCCGCTCTTCCACCAGTGGCGCGCTGGGCGGCGGCGTTACGACGGCCTGGGTGCGCGCGGGGCGAGGATGGATCTTCGTCTCTGCTGTGCCTGCGGTAACCGGCATTGTGCTGCTGGTGAGCAGCCTGTTGAGGACCGGAGCTTCATTGCGCTGCTTTTCAACAAAGTCCACGCCCTCGGCGGTGAGCGTGAAGGCGGAGTTATCGGCGCGGGTGATGTACCCCTTTTGCTGGATATACCACATGGTAAATTCCAGATAATCGCGCGGGAAGCCCATTTGCTCTTCAATTTCCATCAGTGAGACATCGGGCCGGGCAGAGTTGGTGCGACGCCGCGAATAGAGCACAGCCAGCACGGCCAGCCGCCGATTCAGCTCCCCATCCATGCCATCCATAAAGTCAATCGAGGCCGATAGTGGGTCGGAATGCGGAGTGGCCGTTGCAAAGGCGGCGTCATATTTGGCGCGCTGCGCCGGGTCCGACAAAACATTAAAAGCCTCTGTCAGCTCAAAGAACTTATCTTTGTCGCCGGTCTCTGGATTGTCCGGGTGAAGGCGCGCGGCAAGAAAGCGGAAGACACGGTGGATCGTCTCCGGCTCAGCATTTGGGCTGATCTGGAGGAACTCATAGTAATTAGGAAAATCCATTCCCCCGCCCCCCTGAAGAGCCGCAGCGGTATCTACCGCTTAAAAAGGTATGCTGTGTGGTGTTTGAAATAACTATATCGCAATGAGCGGCGGAGCGCCTGTTTTCTGCAGTTTTGTGGACCAGGATGTGCCAGAATTGTAACCTCGCAAGGTTGGTAGGAATAAATGGTGGAATTGTCCCGAATTGAAACGACGCTGGGCTGGATTTGGCGGGTTGATCGGACTCACAGGTACGAGTCCGCTTCAAGAGACAGCCTGGATCAGTTCGCAAGCTGTTAGAGATTTACCCCTAGCGAAGTTACTTGCATGCCGGGTTTTTGGCCTTTGGAAGTTCAAGAAAGGTGATGGTGGCTGGAGCGAAATCTAACTCTCCGCCGGAAGCTGCGACGGCTCTCATCTCCGGCAGGGCATCATTGGCGCCGAGGGCGAGGCTAGCGCCATTCAACTGCACCTGATTCGCATCAAGCGTTAAGGCAGAGAGTGTATAACGCTTGGAAGGAGCTGCCACACGGAGGGTTTGCGCCGGACCGGTATTGATGACCAGCAAAGCCACGCCGCCGGGCTGGCCGCGCAGGCAATGCGCGTAAAGATGCAGATCGGGCGAAGGAGACGGGCCGGGATTGAGAACAATTGTCCCCATCAGCCTGCGCCACAGCAGCGCGGCCCAATAGGTGGGGCGCGGCTCGTAGGTGTTTTCGTCGAGCAGACCGTAGTCGCTGGCGGCAAGAGTGTTGTGCAAATGGACGGCGACTCCGCGCTGCGCCAAAGCACCGAGCTGATTGAGATAGCGAAAGCTGTCGCGAAAAGTGGAAGCCCAGCGGTCGCCTCCGCAGGCCGCTTGCGCGGTTTCCGTATTCCAGAGAGGTTTGCCGGGTTCAAAGCGGTCGCGGAGGGTGGCGTAGAAGAACTCCAATTTCACCGGGCGCGCAAGCCACTCGACTGTGAGGGCTGCTTCGGGCGTTGTGCTCATTCCGCCGCCCATCGCCGCGCAGCGGCTGGAGACGGCCGCATACGAGTGGTAGGAGATAGCGTCGAAGACCGGGCCGGTTGAAGCGAGGATATCGTCGCTCTTGACCGGGTGCATGGAAGCAGGCAGCGGTGCGGCACCCTCCATGACGCCGCCGGGACCGAGCAGCAGCGTGGACGGCGACTCGGCCTTCATCGTAGAGCGAAAAACGGCAAAGTCGCGGGCAAATGCTGGGGCGTCATACCCGGCAGGCGCGCCGCCGATAGCGGCCAGCGTCGGTTCATTCATGAACTCCGCAGCGGCAATGCTGCCGCCAATTGATCTTGTGTAAGAGAGCAGATTGTGAGCCTGCTCTGGTGTCCATGTACCTGAAGCATCGCGCGTACCCATACTGACGGCGAAAGAAGTGACCAGCTCAGCATTGGCGGCATGAGCAAAGTCAACGACGCCTTTCCATTGCGCGCGGGTCAGTACGCCTTTGAATCCGTCGGGCGGCGTTGCAGGAGCGGGATCGTCTAAGTTCTGAAAGTAAGTGGTGTTGGCCCAGGTTCCACTGACGCGCAAATACGCGGGACCGAGAGCGGCGGCCAGTTTGCGCAGTCGAGGATTGCTCAAATTAATTGGCGACCGGTACTGGTAGAGCGAGGCATCCATGCCTGCGGGCTGATTGGCGATCTGCCGAGCTGTTCCAGGCTCACGAATGGCCGTCTGGATCGCCGGGGAAGCATACGGCTTCCAGAATCTGCCTCCGGTTACCTCTACCATCTCAATGTTGTAGGACTGAAAGCGGTCGTCGACCGCCGCGATGCGCGGCATTGATGCAGGCGTCAGTGGAACCTGCCCACTGACGCCGACGGAACAAACGGCCAGGGAAATAATTCCAGCCCATCTCATCTTCGTCATTTTTCGCGTACTTGGAATTCTGGATATCATGCCGTCCGAATTGTATCGCTTGCGAGAGGATGCTGGTGGAATACACAGATTCCACCCTTTCCAAGGCGGCGGTTTGGTTTCCAGCCCCTGCGTCCGGTACACTCATATTTCGGGAGAGGAATTTCTCCGGCTTCTGAAAGAAATCCGCAACCAACTCTCATGGACGCAATCCAATCAGCAGCAGAACAAATCGAGCAGCATCCTGACGTTGCCCTGGTTGAAAGGGTGCGTGGAGGTGATGATGCGGCGTACGACACGCTGGTGCATAAATACGAGCGCCAGGTTTTTCGTATCGCTCAGCACATTACCCAGAACCGCGAAGACGCCGAGGATGTGATGCAGGACGCCTTCCTGAAGGCGTATCAGAAGCTCGATCAGTTTCAGGGGAACTCGAAGTTTTACACATGGCTGGTGCGGATTGCGGTGAACGAAAGCCTGATGCGGCTGCGCAAGCGGCGTTCGGGCAAACTGGTTTCGATCGACGAAGATATCGAGACCGACGAAGGCAGTGTGCAGCGCGATCTGGCCGACTGGGCGCCAGACCCGGAGCAGAACTACAGCCAGGCTGAACTGGCGGAGATTCTGCGCAAGACCATCCAGGGGCTGCCGCCGGGATTCCGCATTGTGTTTGTGCTGCGCGACGTGGAAGGTCTCTCCACTGAAGAGGCCGCGGAGACGCTTGGACTGAGCGTTCCCGCCGTAAAGTCGCGTTTGCTGCGCGCACGTTTGCAGTTGCGCGAGCGGCTGAGCCGCTACTTTGGCAGAAAGAAAGGGCACCGGGAAATGGGGATTGAAAAGTGAACTGCAAACAATTTCTCACCCTTCTCGATGATCTGATCGACGACTCGCTGACCGCCGAAACGCGCGCCGATCTGCAGCAGCATCTGGGCCACTGCGGTCCCTGCGAGGTGATCTTCAACACCACTCGCAAGACGATTGAGATTTACCGGTCCCATGAGTTGTACGATCTGCCCACCGGGCTGCGCGACCGGCTTCATGCGGCGATTATGGCGCGATGCAAGAAGGGGTGTTGACGCTTGAGTTTGGTGTTTAATTAACGCGGCTCGGTTAGTTATTTCAATGATGGCTGATGTTTTCGTTTCGAAGTGCGAGTTTATATAGAATTAACTCATTCCGATCATCGTCATCAAAGGCCGGATAGCTTGCAATTTTTTCCACCCGGAATGGAGCAAGAAAGGTTTTTTCCTGCTCCTCAGATGTGTTCCAGGCCAGATACCAGCCTGGTTGATAGCGAAGAACTTTTTCATTCATATCTTCAGTGCCATAAGAATCGTTGATCGATGGTATCCCGGTCATCAGAGAGATCTGGCTCCCGCTGATGCCCAGCATTAGTTGCTTCTGTTGCGGATTGCTTTGGACGATCCGCTTGATGGAGTTTGCAGCATTGATAAACTGATACTGTCGCTGCGAGAGAAATTGCAGGATCATTTTTGTATTGAAGGCAGCAGAAAAAACAAGAAGAGCTGCAAAGGTAAATGCGATCTTTCGCGAATGAAATACTACCTCGGTATACGCGATTCCTACGATAATTGCCAGAGGCGGGAGCATGGGTAGATAGTAGCGCGGGGCAAAGTCTTCTTGCCGGCTGAAGAGAAAGAGCGTCTGACCGGCAAGCGCAATCCAGCAGGCTGTGGATAGGGGATTGCACCACAAACTTCTCTTCCAGACGATAGAAAACACCAAAATAACTGGGACTAAATAGCAAAGACTCCGGTCGATCCAGAGACAGCCCCTCAGAAACTCAGTAATCGTTGCATAGGTATGGTTCAATTCGATGGGCGGCACTGCATTTACCGCAAAGAAGTAACGATAATCGTCGCCATAGCCGGCAAGTGAAACCGCGGCAGCATAGAGTTTGACCAATACCGCGGGGAAAATGCCGACAGAAAAAATAGCTCGCACAAATCCCGTTCGCTTTCCATCTATCGCCTGCCAAGCGATCCAGAAGACAGCCGGGATGAGTACGATGGCCGTGGTTTTCGTGAGAATCATTGCGGAAATTAGGAGGGAAAGTGCTATAAGAGACCAGATACGCTGCATAGATGCTTTGGATGCAACAAGAAGAGCAAGGAAAAACTCGAAGATTACCAGTGTATCGAGCGTTGCCAGACGACTGAAGAAAAAAGCGAATGGGCTCGCGGCAAGAACCAGGATCGTGAGTGTAGCCGGGAATGCGGAGTGGCCCGCTGTATATCTGCGAACAATGCAAAAGACGATGACCAAGGTAGCAATGGAGAGCGTTACATTCAGTGCGCGCGCCGCAATAATGCTGACACCGGTAAAGTGGAAAAGAATACTGAGCAGAGCAGGCCAGACAGGCAGTACGACTGCGGGGTTATAATCGCCGGCAACACGCCAGTGACCGAGTAGTTGGTGCATGATCGCTGCATTGGCCCACCAACCTTCGTCGGTGAACTTGGCCTGATCGATCATCCACGGCGAGTTGTTGGGAAAGTCGGCGGAGAGGCAGAAATATTTGAGTAAACTGAGCGCGGCAATTGCTGACCAAGCCAGCCCGTAAAGCCAAACGTTTCGCAAAATGTCTAAAATGCTCGGCGAACGCGCTGGCGCAGTGGTCTGGACTTGCATGATTTATATGGTAGCTTGCCTGTGATCGGTGAGAGCGAGAATGTATTCGCCAAATATTCGCCTATCGGCTATAATTCCAATATGGATTTTCAACTGGTGACTAGCTATCAACCAAAAGGCGACCAGCCGCGAGCGATTGCCGAGCTGATGGAGGGTTTGGGAGCGGGTGAGCGGCATCAGGTGCTGCTCGGCGTAACCGGCTCCGGCAAGACGTTTACGATGGCCAAGGTGATTGAGCAGTCAAACCGTCCGGCTCTGATTCTGGCGCATAACAAGACGCTGGCGGCGCAGCTCTATCATGAGTTCAAGCAGTTTTTCCCCAATAATGCGGTCGAATACTTTGTGAGTTACTACGATTATTACCAGCCGGAGGCTTATATTCCCGCTGGGGACTTATATATCGAGAAGGAAGCTACCGTAAATGAGGAGTTAGACAAGCTCCGCCTGGCTGCGACGCGGAGCCTCTTCGAGCGGCGAGATGCGATCATTGTCAGCTCTGTCAGTTGCATATATGGTCTTGGCTCACCGGAGGCCTATTACGGCATGCTGCTGCTGCTTGAAAAAGGCCAGCGCATCAGCCGGAAAGATATTACTCGGCGCCTGGTCGAGATTTTGTACGAACGCAACGATGTTGATTTCCGGCGCGGCGCCTTTCGGGTTCGCGGAGATGTGATTGAGGTCTTTCCGACTTATGATGAAAATGCTTATCGGATTGAGTTATTTGGCGATGAGATTGAGTCGTTGGCGCAGATAGATCCGCTCTTTGGCACGGTAAAGCAGAAGTATTCACGGTTGCCGATTTACCCGAAGAGTCACTATGTCGTACAGCCGGAGCGCAAGGCAGAGGCGATTGACTCGATTGTGACCGAGTTGAATAGCTGGGTTGCGGAATTGGAGTCGCAGGGGCGCATGGTAGAGGCACAACGCATTCATCAGCGCACGCGGTTTGATCTGGAGATGATCAAGTCGATGGGCTACTGCCACGGCATCGAGAATTATTCGCGGCATTTCTCCGGCAGGCTGCCTGGTGAAGCTCCGCCGACGCTGCTGGATTATTTTCCGCGCGACTTTCTGCTCTTTGTGGATGAAAGCCACGCGACGATTCCGCAGGTACATGGGATGTGGTTTGGCGACCGCAGCCGCAAACAAAACTTGGTAGATTATGGGTTCCGGCTTCCGTCGGCGACAGATAACCGGCCGCTCAAGTTTGAGGAGTTTGAAAACCGGATTCATCAGACGATCTATGTTTCTGCAACGCCGGGGCCGTACGAACTAACTCGGTCCGCGGGAGTGGTGGTTGAACAAGTGATTCGGCCTACAGGACTGATTGACCCTGAAGTGGAGATTCGTCCGGTAAAGGGGCAGGTGGATGACTTGCTGGCAGAGATACGGGACCGGGCAAAACGCAATGAACGTGTGCTGGTAACTACCTTGACCAAGCGCATGAGCGAGGATCTGGCCGGCTATTACACCGAGGTTGGCGTGCGTTGCCGGTATATGCATTCGGAGATTGAGACTCTGGAGCGGGTGAAGCTGTTGGCGGGGCTGCGCAAGGGCGAATATGATGCGCTGATTGGGATTAACCTGCTGCGCGAAGGACTCGACCTGCCGGAGGTTTCGCTGGTGGCGATTCTGGATGCGGATAAGGAGGGCTTTTTGCGCTCCACCGGCTCACTGATCCAGACAATGGGACGGGCCGCGCGGCATCTGGAAGGGAAGGCAATTCTCTACGCGGACCGCATCACGGATTCGATGCGGCGAGCGATGGATGAGACGGATCGAAGGCGCACGATTCAGAGTGCATATAACGAAGAGCATGGCATCACGCCGCAGTCGATTATCAGCAAGGTGGATATGGGATTGGCGGCGATTCTTAAAGCCGAGTATGGCGAGTTGGCGGAAGAAGAGACGATTGGAGTTCCAGAGTTTGCAACGCAGGCAGAGCTTGACGCATTTGTTGCGAAGCTGGAAACTGAGATGCGGGACGCGGCGAAGAAATTTGAATTTGAGAAGGCGGCAAAGCTGCGCGATTCGATCAAGGAACTGCGGGAGAAGGAGATTCTCTTTGGTTAAGGGATCAATGCGTTATTGGATGCGCGGAGCTTTGCTGATTGGTGCGGTTGGCACCGGAGTTTTGCCGATAGCTGGGCAGGCAAGCTGGCCGATTCATTCCAATGCCAAGGACACGCAGGCGGTTGAATATTTATTTCCGGAGCAGATTACGGTTTCGGCAGGGAAGGTAAGTGTTGTCAACTTACATTTTCGAGTGAATCAGGGATTACATATCAACTCTCATGCGCCGAAGGAAGAGTATCTTATCCCGACAGTCTTCTCAATACCAGAGGAGTCCGGAGTGCGGCTGGATGAAGCAAGTTATCCGCCAGGCGAAGAGATTACGCTACCTGTTGATCCGAGTGAGAAGCTGATTGTTTATAGCGGAGAGTTCACGATTCACGCGCGGATTGTAGCAATGCCGGGTGATCACCTGGTTGAAGCGAAGCTCCGCTACCAGGCCTGTGATCAGAATGCGTGCATGCCGCCGAAGACGATTCCGGTGGTAATTGATGTGCTTGGCAAGTGACAGGCTCAGCGGTGTCCGAGACCCGTTCGGTGAAATAGTATGGAATTCAGTAGAGCCTGAAGTTCACTTCGATATTGACAAGCACTGGGACCGGCTTATCTTTGTACACTGCGGGCTTGAACCGATACTTTCGCACTGACTTGATCGCATTTTCATCTAATCCTGGGTCGAGTGATTTAATGACGTGCACGTTTTGCGGCTTACCCTGCGCATCGACAGTCAATTCAACAATACAAACGCCCGAGATTCTGTTTTCCCTGGCGTAGTATGTGAATTTTGCTTCAGACGTATGGATTGCGACGGGAAAAGTTACGCCGTCTGCGCCGGCATGTGCCACAGGCTGCTCTGTGTCTTTCGCATCCGCCGATATGACTGGCTGTTGCGCACCACTAACGATTGCGCCTAATGACAGCAGCAAAGCGATCACCATTGTTTTGCGCACAAAGTTCTCCTGAAGCCTTCACGATCACTTTAGCATACGACGCCCAACTCACGGAGAAGAAACGCGTAATCGAGAGCGATCTCTTTGAGGTAGTCGTAGCGGCCGCTGGAGCCTCCGTGGCCAGCCTGCATGTTGGTTACCAGCAGCAGTGGGTTGTTGTCGGTTTTGAGGGTGCGAAGTTTGGCGACGTACTTTGCCGGTTCCCAGTACATCACCTGGCTGTCATGGAGGCTGGTTTTTACTAACATGGCCGGGTAACTCGCGGCCTTCAGATTGTCGTAGGGAGAGTAACTGAGCATGTAATGAAAATACTCAGGCTGATTAGGATCACCCCATTCCTCGTACTCTGGGACCGTCAAGGGCAGGGAAGCATCGAGCATAGTGTTCATCACATCGACAAAAGGGACATGCGATAGGACGGCGCGGAAGAGATCGGGGCGGAGGTTGGAGACGGTGCCCATCAACAAACCGCCAGCTGACCCGCCTTCGATAGCGACGCGAGCGGGGTCACCGTAGCCGCTGGTGGTGAGGTGCTCGACGGCGGCGATGAAGTCGGTAAAGGTATTGCGCTTGACGAGCATTTTTCCCGCATCGTGCCAGGGCTTGCCGAGATCCCCTCCGCCGCGAATGTGCGCGTATGCCAGCACTACTCCGCGGTCGAGAAGGCTGAGGCGATTGCTGCTGAAGTTGAGGGGTAGGGAATAGCCGTAGGAGCCGTAGGCGTAAACATACAGAGGATTGCTCTGCGAGCGGCAATCTTTGCGATAGACCAGCGAGATAGGCACCTGCACGCCATCGGCAGCGGTGGCGTGGATGCGCTCGCTGGCGTAAAGTGTACGGTCGAAACCGCCGGGAATCTCAACTTGTTTGAGAAGGGTAGAGGAGCCGGTGGAGAGATCGTATTCGTAGACCGAGCTGGGCGTGACCAGCGACTGGTAGGCGTAGCGAAAGGTGGTTGTGTCGAAGATGCGGTTGATGTGCGGGTAGGCGCTGTAGGCCGGTTCGGGGAATACGATTTCGCCGCCCGGCGCGGTTTCGGGTCCCTCGCCAGTGAAGCGGGCAATGCGCAGGCGGGGCAGGCCGTCTTCGCGCTCGCAGGCTATGTAGAACGTGGCGAAGAGGTCGATGTCTTCGAGCATCACATCGGCTCGATGGGGAATACGCTCGGTCCAGTTTTCGCGCGCGGGCGTGGCGACGGGAGCTGTGACCAGACGAAAGTTGCGGCCCCGGTCGTTGGTGCGGATGAACCAGAGTCCGTTGCGATGGTCGATGGAGTACTCGTGCTCGTCCTGGCGTGGAGTGATGAGCGTGAATGCGCCGAGCGGCGAATCGGCGGACAGGAACCAGCTCTCACTGGTGATGTGGCTGGCGGACTCGAGGACAATATATTTGCCGTCGCGAGTGCGGCCCACGCCAATGTTGAAGCGCTCGTCATCGTCTTGATAAACCAGTGTCGCTGCAAAGGGCTGCCCTCCGCAGGAGGTGCGGAAGAGCTGGAACTGGCGCTTCTGCTCTTCGTCCTCGACGGTGTAGAAGAGGGTCTGGCTGTCGGCGGCCCAGGTGACGGAGCCGACACGCTCGACCTGATTGGCGAGGGTTTCACCGGTATCGAGGTCTTTGATGTGGAGCGTGTACTGGCGGAAGCCGGTGGTGTCGGTAGTGTAGGCCAGCCAGCGGCCGTCGTCGCTGATGTCAGTTGCGCCGATGGAAAAGAAGGCGTGGCCTTCGGCGAGCTGGTTGCCGTCGAGGATCACATGCTCTTCCGCTGCTGAATCGACGACCTCCCCAGCGGGGAGCGCGGAGGTGCTTTTACGGCAGTGGATGGCGTACTGCTTGCCTTCTTCGGTGCGGGTGTAATACCACCATGCGCCGTCGCGGAAGGGGACGGAGATATCGGTTTGCTTGATGTGGCTGAGCATCTCCTGATACAGCTCTTCGCGCAGGCCGTTGAGCGGGGCCATGAAGGCCTCTGCGTATTCGTTTTCCGCGTTGAGGTAGGCGGTGACATCGGGATTCTGCTTGTCGCGCAGCCAGGCGTAGTTGTCAGTGAGTGTGACACCGTGCAGAGGGGTTTCAGTGGGAACGATGCGGGCAATGGGGGGGTGAATTTGTGTCATGTCTTACTTAGTGTAGTTGCTGGACAGTCTGCTGTGGGTGTTGAATAAATCTCATAGAATCGGCTTGGATGTGGAGTGGGATTGACAGAGCCTGCCGGCAGCAGGAATGATCGGAAAACCAGACTCAATCTTTGCTAAATCGAGAATATGAGATGAAGAAAATCAGAATGCTTTTGCTTGTGTTTGTTTGCATCGCTCTTGTTGTGCCGGGTTCGGGTGCAGAGAAAAATGCGGTCAGTACGGCACGGATTGTCGACCCGACGGCGTCGTTTTTCGATATTACGGCACGCCGGGCAGAACTTGGCTCCGCAACCAATCCGCGACTGCTGGATGCGCTGAAAGACAAGAGCGGCTGCCTCAGCGCCGAGCAGCCTCAGCCACCGACGGGCCGCATGATCATTCCCCACCACTATCTGCAGGGCAGCAATGGGCCGGTAAATCCGCTGGAGAAGCCCGCGACCGAGCCTTATCACAAGCTGCAAGATGCCGTGACGAGAGGGGCAGGCCGTTATTTGGCCACAGGAGACCATGCAGAAGCTGTCTGCGTGGCCAAGGTGCTGGCAACCTGGGCCGCGGCGAAAGCGCTGCTCAACTACACGCGCGAGGAGAGTTCGCAGGCATGGTACCAGGTGGAGTGGACGCTGGGTTCGGTTTCTCTAGCTTACTCGGTGGTGCAGTCGGATCCGTCGATTCCCCGCGATCAGCGCAAGTTGATTCTTGCCTGGTTGCACAATGTGGCTGAGTACATGTTCGATCAGGATAAGGATCGAGACGCCACGAAAGAGAATAACCATGCCTATGGGCGCGCGTTGGATGCAACGAGTGTCGGTATTCTTACCGGCGATGAGGCGCTCTATCGCCGCGGACTGGAGCAGTATGTGCGCGCAATCGCTCAGATGAATCCCGATGGCTCGTTTCCGCTGGAGATGGCGCGTCACGAAAACGCGCTATGGTATCAGAGCTTTGCCCTGGCGCCGCTGGCAATGGTTGCAGAACTTGCCAACAGGCAGGGTGTAGACCTGTATGACCTGAAGGTGAACGGCCACAGCTTCAGCGACGCGGTCAACTTCCTCGTGACTGCGTCGGCGCAACCCGAGCAGATGAAGAAATATGCCTTGGAGACGCAAACGTTTTCCCTCTATTCAGGCAAAGCTCCGCCAGGGTGGCTGGAGTTCTGGGCGCGTAGGCATCCGGGCGCGCCGTGGGATGAGCTTTTGACAAAACCGCTTTTTGACTCGAACTTGGGCGGTAGCACGACGCTCTTTGCCGCGCCTGCCAAGGCAAAATAGAGCGAAACCAGGGTTATCGTGTCCTCAAGAGTTTTGCGAAAGGGCGCCGCTCTCTGATGGTCGCGTCCACTGGACGGACATGCATTCGAAATACACCAGCCCTGGTTTCGCTATAGCCGCGCTGTTTGCTGCTGCGGGGCTTGGGGAACTTTCGGAGGTTGGTCCGCGTAGAATAGAGAGCGATGATAGGCTTTCGCCGTACCATTTCGACTGTCTCCGGGCTGCTGCTGGCCACGCTGCTTTGTTTTTCCGCCATTGGCGCGCGGGCCGAGCGGGTAGAAGACCTGCCCAAACCTACCGATTACGTGAGTGATTACGCGCATGTGCTTTCGCCACAGGCGATAGCGCGAGTGGATAGTTTGTGTGCGCAACTGGATCACACAGCCGCGAATGCACAGATTTTTGTGGTGACGATCCACACTCTGGATGGGGACGATTCCGCGGATTTTGCGACTCGTTTGTTCGAGAAGTGGACGATCGGGGCGAAGGGTGTAGATCGCGGTTTGTTGATTTTGCTGGCGGTTGACGACCATCGCCGGTCAATAAAGACCGGGTACGGCCTGGAGGGTATTCTCCCGGATGCGAAGACCGGCGACGTTGGCCGGGCGATGGTTCCGTATTTGCGCGCCAATGACTATGACGGCGCAGTGACGCTGGCTGTTGGGCAGTTGGGGCAGGTGATTGCCGATGACGCCAAGGTTACACTGAATGATGCGCCGGCTGCGATGCAGCCGCAGGTCAGGCACCATTCCTCGGCGGGTCAGATTCTTAAAGTCATTCTCATTCTCATCTTTGTTGTTGGATTCATTGTTCTGCGGATCATCCGCGGAGTTGGCCGCATGTTCGGCTTCTGGGGCGGTCCCTGGATTGGTGGCGGTGGCGGCTTTGGCGGTGGAGGCGGATTTGGTGGGGGT
>Ga0181534_10000284_pt1 | contig 36333 bp, 52 predicted proteins | sample PEATcosm2014_Bin_37_FD_119758 | JGI IMG/M metagenome (GOLD analysis project Ga0181534, IMG submission 119758) | Peatland microbial communities from MTU Mesocosm Facility, Houghton, MI, USA - PEATcosm2014_Bin17_10_metaG | ecosystem: Environmental > Terrestrial > Soil > Wetlands > Peat | place... | reverse complement strand
TTCTGCTCTTGCATTGGCAAACCGAGAAGGTGCTGCTCCTGACTTGATCATCATTGACTTTGTTAGCTACGCTACGCTGATCAATGAATTGGGCGCTAAAGTCCAATACGTTCAACTTGAGCATGACGAAGTGCCGGTGGCATTTGAAGCAATTCATTTCCACAGCGCTTATGGCAAGATTCCGGTGCTGGCTGATCGCTCGCAACCGGCTCAATCTGCAAACGTATTGACTGTTGATACGTTCAAGCTTCGCACGCTTGGCAAGGCTCCCCATATCCTTACTTACGGTATGGAAGGCCTTGAAGGTCTGCGTGTTGGTAACGCTGACGCCCTGGAAATCCGCATTGCTTATTACGGCAATGTGATTTGCTCGGCTCCTGGTTACAACATGAATGTTCAGCTCAGTGCTTAAAACGTACTGAATTGTTGGGGGTGGGGCTCCTGATCGGCCCCACCCCTTTTTATTAGCACCAAAACAGACACATACGAGGCAAGCCCAAGCTTGCGTACTAGCGGTCCAGGTGCCCGGTGCCGGATCGAGAGCAATTACCGGGCCTAAAGGAATAACTCATGTCTGTTTTTCGCGGTGGTAAGAACAAAGGTCTTCACTATTCTAACCTTACTCAGCCAATCCTCATTAACTGCAACTTTGTTGTCGATAGTTCTAATGGCAATGGTCTTGGCATTCGATCTTTGAAGTCCAATGGTTGGATTCGCAACGTATTCATGCACACTTCTGCAACACCCGGAAGCAATAACGGCGCATTGAATCCTAATCCTGCTGCTGGCTATGCCCTGATTCAATTCAAGCAAAATTTTAATATCTATCTTGGTGGTTTCTCTGGTTTTGTTAGCCAACTCTCTGGAAGTAACATCAACATCAGCTCTGGTCTTACTGTAGGCAATCCTTATGTGATTACTTCGGTTGGAACCTCGAGCGCTGCTAACTGGCAAGCCGTTGGCCTTCCGATGGGTCTAGTCCCGACTGTAGGACAAAGTTTTATCGCTACTAGTTCCGCTGCGGGGGTTGGCACTGGCGTTGTTCAGGCTCCTGCTGCTGCAGGATCTGGAATTCAAGTTGTTGACGTGATCGGCGATCCGAACCAAGAAATCAATAACGCCAGTATTGCTGCTAATGGTGGCGCTTATGTTCTGGTTCGATTCCTTGCTGCTACCAGCTCGAGCGTTACTACTCTTGTTGCAACGGCTCCTGCTAACAACTCGGTAGTCGGAATGACCTTCTACTTTGATCAAAGCTCTGCTGATCCGATCATGGTTGCTGGAGACCCTAGCAGCGTTAACTGATCTTAAATAAGGGGTTGGTTTTATGCCTACCGTACTTCCTTATCAGCCTCAGAATTTAGTTGCTGAGCAAGCTGATGGAAACATCTTGCTTACCTGGCAAGGAAGCCTGGGCGCTACGTCTTATCAGATTCAGCGATCCACGGATGGAGTTAATTTCGTTGACTACGCAACCACTGGAGTTACTACACAGTTTGTCGACTCGCTGCCTGGAGTAGGTATTATGTACTACTACCAGGTGGCGGGCGTTAATCTGTCTGGAACTGGGCCTTACAGCTCAGTCACACAGATGGTCGCTGCTCCCCCCAGTGAAATGAGTCTTTTTGAATTAAGGCTTCGTTCACAACAAACTGCAGACCGTGTGAATTCCGGTTTCGTTACAAACAGTGAGTGGAATGCGTTCATTCGTTTGGCAATGTATGAGCTTTATGATTTGCTCATGACCACGTATGAAGATTACTTTGCTCAGAATTATGTCGCAATTCAAACCAATGGAACCACGGCAAATTATCCTTTGCCTGATGGGGTTACAAATTATTTGGGCGGCAACTATAGTGGTATTTCTGGCGTTCCTGCACAAGCATTTTACAAGTTAGCTGGTGTCGATCTTAACGTAAATACAAGTACAGTTACTCCATCTCGGGTAAGTCTTCTTAGATTTGATTTCATTAAAAGGAATCAATATGTTTATCCCAACAGCACCAGCACAATTTATGGTGTGTACAACATGCGTTATCGTCTTATGGGGAATAATATCAATATCATTCCCACTCCTGCCGGATCACAGACACTCATTCTCTGGTACTCTCCTAAGCTTCCAGGCTTGTTGAAAGACACGGATTTAACCACGCTCGGTACTTCTGGATGGTTACGCTATCCAATAGTTAGAGCCGCCAAATACGCGATCGACAAAGAGCAAGAGGGCGCAAACACGGACAAGCTGGATCAAGAGCTTTTGTTTCTTAAAACAAGGATTGAACAAGCCGCAAGCAATCGTGATGCTGGTATCCCAGATACTATTTCTGAGACACGCCAAGATCCTGTTTATGGGGGCACTGGGTTTGCTGGTGGCTCGGCGAACGGTGGTTGGTGATGCAGCTTCCTTGGGGCTTGAGCCTATCTCAGATGCAGACGAAATGGGCTTCTATCATCAATCCGTTTCTTGCAAACAAGTCACTTCAATCCAACATTCTACCGGGCGTAAAGTTGGTTGCTGGACTCAATGTAGTCAATACTGGATTGGGACGCGCTCTGATCGGTTGGCGGACTATTAGAATCGATGCTGCTTCCACAATTTACGATGAGCAGAGCCAAAATACGACTCCTTCACTTACTCTTTTGTTGAACAGTTCTGCGCCCTGCATGGTGTCGCTGGAGGTCTTCTAATGGCTGATTACACGACTAGCCCAAATATGGGTCTGTCTATCCCTTCAGTGGGCACAGATCCAAGTCCGGATTGGGCCAACAATATCAATGCGAGTCTGACTGTAATCGATCAACACAATCACTCATCTGGTGAGGGTGTCCAAATTACTCCAGATGGGATGAATATCAATGTTGATCTTGCATTCAATGACAACAATGCAACCGAACTCAGAAGTGTAAGATTTCAATCTCAATCGCTGAATCTATCTGGCGCTCAAGATCTTGATTGTCTTTATGTTGTCGGTGTTGATCTTTGGTATAACGACGGAAACGGTAACCAAGTTCAGATTTCCAAAAATGGTGGAATCAACGCCACAAGCTCAAGCATTTCAAGCGGGACGGCAACCGCAGGATTCGTTGCCGGTACTCTTGTTGTAGATCAAGCTGCGAACACCCCCGGAAATATTGAAGGCGGATCAATTCTAATCGGGAATAATGTTGCCAACAGTAAATTTGTTACGCTGGCCCCGACCGGCATCCTTTCGTTAAACTATCAACTGAGCCTGCCTTTGCTTCCTGCGCAGCAGTCATTCATGACTCTGGATCAGTTTGGAAATATGGCCGCGCCATGGACTGTTGATGGAACCTCTATCATCATTTCAAGCAATCAATTGTCCGTGAATCCTGCCGGGATTGTTCAGATTAATAATAATTATCAAGTATATGAATTCAAATTGAATGGTCCTTACTCCGTAACTGTCCCCAGTTTTCCTCTTACCGAAATTGATGGCTATGGTATGTTTGATTTCAATGCAACTATCATTGCGGTTTGGATTTATAACGATGTGGCTGGATCGGCTGGTACAACCCAGTTTGATATCAAGGTTGGTGGTTCCGGCGGATCGTTTACGTCGATTCTAAGCACAGTTGGTAGCATTGATTCAACCGCCGCCGCTGGCGTTTGGACCGATTCGAATTCGGCGGTAGGGGCACAGACTGGTGTTGTAAAGCCAGTTGTAGCCACGACTAATATTAACGCAGGTCAAGCCATCAGGTTTGACGTATTAAGCGCAATGACCGGAGCAAATGACTGCGGAGCCATTGTGCACTTTATACCGAGGTAATCATGTCAACTCCAGTAAATACTAAATCAAGCACTAATGTGGTGGGCGGCTTTGCAGGAACAACATCTGCTGGCGTTAGCGCCGCCATTTTCACTACCGCCTCCAATCAATTTGCAGTCATTAGCTACGTGAGCGGAAACATCAATATTGGCGGTGGTGGTGGCGCTGGCATTACCAGTTTAACTGGCGGAACCGTCTATGTGCCACCAAACACTCCTGTGAGCAACAATCAACCTAGCACTAGCGTAATTGTTTACGCTCTGTTTCAGAATACCTAAGAATACAAGTAATGCTGCAGAAGCAGGCCGTTCCGATTAATTTCGCTCAGGGTCTCGATACCAAGACCGATCCAAAGCAAGTCACTTTGGGTAAGTTTTTGGTACTTGAAAACTCGATTTTTACTAAGGGCGGCCTGCTTCAAAAAAGAAATGGCTATCAAGAGCTTGCATCTCTTCCTAATGCGTCCTCAACTTATCTAACCACTTTCAATGGCAATCTGACTGCGGTTGGCCAGTCTATTTATGCATACAACGAGGGTAATGAGACGTGGGTTTCTCGCGGAAATGTTTCGCCCATTCAGCTATCGACTCTTCCTCTAATTAGAAACAGCATCAATCAAATCCAGGCCGATGCGGCAATTGCTAGCAACGGTCTTGTCTGTACTGCATATTCTGAAATCAACAACGGCATTACCGAATATAAGTATGCAGTTGCAGACTCCGTTACTGGCCAAAATATTATTGCTCCGACTTTGCTGCCTGCTAATGGCGGCGTTGTATCGGGAAGCCCAAGAGTGTTTGTGCTTGGGGTTTATTTCATTGTAGTTTTCACCAATGACTTTGGTGGCTCTTATCATCTTCAGTTCATCGCAATTTCCATAAACAACCCCACCCTTGTAACCCCTGCAAATGATGTTGCTGTGAACTACGATCCAACAAATGCCCTTTCCTGGGATGGCGCTGTAGCAAATAAAAATCTGTACATCGCATATGGAACAACAAGCGGAGGAACATCGGTTCAAGTAAAGTTCATTACGAACTTTCTGGCTGTTTCAAGCGCCGCTACATTTACTGGCCATCAAGCAAGCATTCTGTCGATGACTATAGATTATGCGAATACCACGATTTACGTGAGCTTTTACGGCTCTGGATCTTCAGCTGGATACACGTTTGCAATTACCTACATGATGGCGCAGATCTTCGCGCCTGTAGAAATGATTACATCAGGAACCGTGGTTAACATCGCCTCAGCCGCTCAAAATGGGGTGTGTACGGTTTATTATGAAGTAGCCAATGGGTATGGATATGATCCATCTATTCCAACGCATTATGTGAATTCCGTCACTGTCAGTGATGTCGGTGTAGTTGGCCCAACCGTTACGGCCGTTCGAAGCGTAGGTCTTGCGTCGAAGGCTTTCATTGTTAATGGGATTGAATATTTCTTAGCCGCCTATCAAAGTCCTTATCAAAACACATATTTTCTGATGAATGGAGCGAGTACTGAAGCGATGCCCATTGTTGTGGCTAAGCTTGCATATGAAAACGGTGGGGGATATCTCACGCTAGGACTTCCGTCGGTTAACGTGGATGGAGATGAAGCACAGATTGCTTATCTGTATAAGGACTTGGTTGAGGCTTTATCGACCAACAGTAATACTCAACAGACCACGACGGGCGGAATTTATAGTCAGACAGGTATCAATCTTGTTTCGCTCATTTTTAGCTCTCAAAAAGTGGATACGGCAGAAATTGGATCTAATCTTCAAATGGCGGGCGGGTTCTTATGGAATTACGATGGGTATTTGCCCGTTGAAAACGACTTTTTTCTTTGGCCCGATAGTGTTGAGGCGACGTGGAGCGCTACTGGCGGAAGCATGGCGGCTCAGCCCGATGGTGCAACCAACACTGATGCTTACTATTATCAAGTCACCTATGAGTGGGCTGATAATCAGGGAAACATTTACCGCTCAGCTCCATCTATACCCGTCGCAGTCACGACAACTGGGACAGGAACAGCCGGAAGCGTAACCCTTTATATTCCATATCTTAGATTAACTTATAAAATCGCTAATCCCTTAAAGATCGTGATTTACCGATGGAGTGTTGAGCATCAGACGTATTATCAGGTGACTTCCATTACACATGCGCAGCTTAATTCCACGACAACTGATTATTTAACTTATGTGGATACGCTCGCAGACGCCTCAATCGTTGGAAACAACATTATTTATACGACTGGTGGCGTGATCGAAAACGTGAATGGTCCGGCTAGCAACATCTTAGCCCTTTTTGACGATAGGCTCTGGATGGTGGATGCCGAAGATCAAAACCTTCTCTGGTATTCCAAGCAAGTCATTGAAGCAACGCCTGTTGAGATGAGCGATCTTTTGACGTTTTACATCGCTCCTTCTACTGGATCGCAGGGCAACACCGGACCAGTTACCGCGCTTGCTCCAATGGACGACAAGCTTCTCATTTGGAAAGCGTCTGGAGCCATCTATTACATCAATGGCACCGGGCCAGACAACACGGGCGCAAACAGTCAGTACAGTCAGCCCATTTTCATTACGTCCGCTGTTGGGTGTACAAATCAAAACAGCATCGTTATTACGCCTCAAGGTGTCATGTTTCAAAGTGATAAAGGTATCTGGATCATTGGGCGTGATTTATCCACGAATTACATCGGCGCACCCGTCGAACAATTTAACTCAAGTCTCGTTAATAGCGCGGTTCTTGTGCCGGCAACCAACCAGGTAAGATTCACTCTGAGCACGGGCCAAACCCTGATGTACGATTACTATTATGGTCAATGGGGCACATTTGTTAATGTCCCGGCTGTCTCTAGCTGTATTTATCAAGATCTTCACACATTTTTGAACGCTGAGGGCTCTGTTTTTCAGGAAACACCAGGCGTTTATCTAGACGGTTCGAGCCCAGTTCTTATGAACTTCACTACGTCCTGGATTCAGCTGGGCGGCCTGCAAGGTTACCAGCGTGCTTACTGGGTTTATCTCTTGGGTCAATACTATAGTCCGCATAAGCTCAACATGCAGATTGCCTATGACTACAATCCGAGCCCAGTTCAGGCCACATTAGTGAGCCCCACTAATTACGGACCTCTTTATGGTTCGCCTGAGATGCCGGTTTATGGTCAGTTAAGTCCCTATGGCGGCGGATCCAGTGATACTGGCGCCCCTGCTGCTGTTGAGCAAGGCCGGGTGTTCTTAAATAAGATGCGCTGCACTTCTTTTCAGGTCAGCGTGAGCGAACTCTATGATCCATCATTTGGGATTGGGGCTGGCGCTGGACTTACGCTGTCTGGTCTAAATCTTGTGGTCGCGGTGAAGAAAGGCTGGCGTCCTCAGCCTGCCGCAACGTCTTACGGCTCACCTTCTTAGCCCCATTTCCGACATATGCGAGCGTCTGCTGATACCGGCTCAAAACTTGGGGCACACCTATGTCTCTTTATGCTAAATATTTGACCGAACGCACTAACGACCGGATCTTAGAGACCGGGCATGGGTTTGCGACTTATCGGATTATCCCGGAGCAGAAGGCAGTCTACATTATCGACATTTTTGTTGAGTCTGACTTTAGAAAAGCTGGAACAGCGACACAGATGCTCGATGAGATCTCAAAAATAGCCAAAAAAGAGGGCTGTGCCAAGTTGATGGGCTGTGTTGTCCCGAGTGCTAAAAACAGTACCGAAAGTTTAAGACTTCCTCTCTCTTACGGGATGAAGCTTGCGTCCGCTGGTGTTGATTTCGTATTATTTGAAAGGGAAATCTGATGGGTTCGTTACCTGGACTTGCAGGATTGGGCGGTGGAGCCGGCGGGACTGGCTTTGCAGGCCCCCAATCCGCTAATATTATAGCTCCTACAAACTCACAGCAAGTTCAACAAGCCTACACCGGGGTTCAGGGCGGTCTAACCTCTCAGCAACAGCTTTTACAGGCCCTGCAGGCTCAACAGGGCGTTCAGAATCAATCTCAGGTTTATGGTCAACTTCAGGGCATCGCAAGCGGTGCTGTAAATCCTGCTCAAGCTCAATTTAATCAAAACACTGCCGCAAACGTAGCTAACCAAGCTGCGCTTATGGCCGGTCAACGCGGTGCTGGTTCCAATGTGGGATTAATCGCCCGTCAAGCCGCGCAACAAGGCGCTGCGACTCAGCAACAAGCCGTTGGACAAGAGGCAGCTCAACAAGCACAGAATCAAGTCGCGGCAATTCAGGGTGCAGGTCAACTTGCTACGACTCAAGCAGGTCAGCAAATTGGCCAAACCAATGCCAATGTGCAGGCTCAGCAATCGGAGCAGGGACAGCTTCTTAACGCGCTTCAGGGCTACAATACGAACCAAGTTGCGATGCAATCCAACATCAATAATGCGAACGCCGGACTTGCTGGCACAATGTTACAGGGTCAACAGGGTCTTATCGGTGGAGCTCTTGGATCGGCTGGACTTGCTGGATTTAGCATGGCCGCCGGCGGTGAGGTTCCACAAAAGATGGCTGATGGCGGATATTCCGGTGGCCAACCCTTCGGTGGTAGCGGTGGTTCCCCCTCATTTGGTCAATTCTTGGTTCAAAATACTTCCATGCCGCCCTCTCAGGCCGAAAATGTTCCGTATCCGGCTACATCGAGTGGCTTCGGTGCGGGAACTCCTCAAAAGCCTGCTCAAAAACCAGTTGGACAAGATCAAGGCACCAATGCAATGGACGTTCAATCCAGCGCTCCTGTAACCAATCCTGTTGGTGGACAAGCCACATCGGCTCAAAACATGGGAGTTACCTCTACCTTTGCTAAAGGCGGAAAGGTTCCAGCTCTTTTGTCGCCCGGAGAAGTTTATTTATCTCCCAGGGCTGTCGAGGCCGTTAGAAATGGCGCCGATCCAATGAAAGTTGGTGAGAAAATTGGTGGTAAGCCAAAAGTAGGTGGTGCTAAAAATTCCTATGCCAATGATACCGTTAAAAAGAATCTACAAGAAGGTGGCATAGTTGTGCCCCGCAGCGAGACTAAGAGTAAAAATCCAGAGAAGAATAGTGCCGATTTTGTAGATAATATTCTGGCCAAAAGAAGGGCTCGAAAATGAAAGGCCTAGATCTTAGAAAACTTAAAAAAGTTTCTTCAGACAATAATATGACGGTCTTTAAGCATGACATGGGTCATGAGATTAAGATTGCTCACAGTAAGTTATCCCCCAAAATGCGTGCAGAGCTTGATAAAATCCCATTGCATGGCCAAAAAGCTCAAAAGATGGCTAATGGCGGGGGGCCCAATCCTGAGCCGAATCCATCTCCCGAGCCGAATCCATCTCCCGATGGGGCTACAGATCAACCACAGACTCCTGCGGTTCCAGCAGAATATACTCCGGGCGTGTCTGATCCAGGCCCCGAGGCGACAACTGGCGTAAATCCAAACGCTGGACAACAGCCACAACCCCAACCTGAAACTGATGAAGATAAAACTTCATTTAGTGATAAGGATGATGAAGAACAACAACCGCCTGTTGCTCAAAAACAGGCCAAAGCCCAAGCGCCAAGCCCAACAAACATCGTTTCTAGTCCTCTAGACGCTAATACGATCGCAAATCAACTAAATGATCATTACAACGAGCTCAAGACTCTTGTTGGAAATGGAACCATAACGCCAAAGACCATGCATGATTTCTGGGCTAAAAATCCAGACGGATCGGATCGCGGAGTTCCAAGTAAGATTGGGATGTTTTTCAGCATGCTTGCCGCTGGCATGGGTTCAGGCCTTACTCATCAGCCGAACGTCATTATGCAAGCCATGCAAAAACAGATTGATAATGACATTGAAGCTCAAAAGGCAACCAAAGCAAATCAATTCAGTGCCTGGAATATGGCAAATCAGCATGTAACTGCTTTGTCTGAATTAAAACTGAGAGACCTTCAAGGTAAATATCAAGAGGCATTAACTAAAAATCAGCCAGTTGAAGCGCAAAAGATATTGTCTGAAATTGGCATAAATAACGCCAATGCCGATCTAGCCAAAATGAACTATGCAAAACAGGCCATGTTCATGAGCGTGCTCCAACAGGCCGGCGATCAAGTCAATAAACAGCCTCCGGGTCCAATGAAACAAAATATGGCGGCCGCTCATCAAATGCTTCAATCGGCGGCTGATTCTCATGCTGCAAATCAAAATGCATTAACTGGTCAGCAAATTGAGAACAATTGGAAAAATCAGAACATGGCTTTGGCTGGACTCGGAGCCGAAGGAAAAACATTAAGCGATTATCAATCGGAAAGACACCTTCCCGGAATTGGGGATGCGTCTGTGGCAATTCCTCAAAGTGTTCGCGATCAGGTTAATGCTCAAAATATTTTGGACGCTAAAGGAAAAGATCTTATGTCATTTATTCAAGGACATAAGGGACTTGATTTTAATCGATGGGATCCAAGCGACAGGGCCGTTGCTCAACAAAAAGTAGAAGAAATGAAGAACTTCTATAATGATTCAATCCACGGAGGAGCGCTTACACAGGGACGGCTTGGCTGGTATGACGAGCAATTTGCTAAAAATCCCCTTGATATTATTCCCCAAGTCATGGGCAGTACTGCCAAATTCCAAGAGATGATTAGAAGTAATGAGTCTAGACTTAATACAACCCTTGATGCTTATGGCGTTAAGCGTGGCGGCGGAAAAGCTCCTTCTCAGGCCGCACCACAGGGTGATGTATCAAAAAGTGGCAAGAAAATGGTTCAAAAGGACGGCAAGTGGTATTACCAGTAAGCGGTCAGGAGGTTCCTCCCGAGGATCTTCCAGAGTCCGCCAGTCAACCCGCTCAGCCTAATCTTTCAGGGCAAGAGGTTCCGCCTGAAGATCTACCTTCGGCTCCAGACCAGGGTTCTGGTTTACTTGATACCTGGAAAACTGGCGTTGAGGCCGTGAGGCGTGGTGTTTTGGGGCCACTCGCTGGCCTTGAGGAAAAATATTTACCAGATACAGCTGCGGCTGAGGAACAAAAGGCCGAAGCTCAAAGAGCGGAAGCGCACCCTTTCGTCGCTGGAGCCGGAGAACTTGCTGGATTAGTCGCAGGTCCAATTGGTGCTGGAATTTCAGCTGCTGGAACCGCAGCGGGAGCGGCGGCAAAGGCCGCAGAAGTAGGCAATTTCGCATCCTCTGTAATTAAGAACACTCTTGAAACAAGTCTTTTTCTTGGCGTAGACAAGGCGTCTCGAGCAATGCAAGAGGGGCTAGATCCACATGAGGCTGCTCCGTCTTCTTTGATGGCTGATGGGGCTGTTTCTCTGTTGGGGGGCGTTGGCGGTGCCGCAATGGAGCGGGTTGCTACTCCGGCTCTAAGGGCAATTGGTGAATCAAATATTGGCACTAAGCTGTCACAGTTTTTGAGTGACGCCGGAAGTCGCCTTAAATTTTGGAATGAAAACCCTAATGTAACTGAGTCTACCGCCGAGCAAATGGGCAATCTTTTGGCATCAAACGATGCGGCAAGAGATTACATGTATGGCTCTGGCCAAGGTAAGGCCTCAAACATTGCAAGACTTACTCAAGATGTAACTCAAGACCAGGTAGATCAGCACGTCAATGATGTGGCTAAAAAACTTTCATCATTATCCGGTGACTTGCAAAACAACTCAGGACTTCAGGACATTGTAAGAGAGTGGAAAGATTCAGTAACTCCAAAAATCGATCCAATTACTCTGCAACCGATTGGAAGGCCGCCGACTCCGGCTGATGTGTTTCAAGCTACGGATTCGATGAAAAGGCGCGTTGGAGATGAGTTAGCTGAGTTTCAAAAACGAGAAAGAGACTTAACTAATAAGAGGGCCGGCGCTCTTTATCATGATCTTGGCACTACTCTAGAAGATTCAGACGTATGGAATGACGCCGGAGACTTTCAAAAGAGGCTGAATGCATCTGTCTCTAATTTCATGCCAGCTAATAAGGACTTTTTAAGAAAGTTTTCTGAAAGCTTTTCTCCAACTCCTCTTGAGGATGAGGGAAATAAGGTTATCAAATCCGGTACTGTTGAGACTTATCTGAACCAGCAACAAAAGGGGAAGCTTGCCGGATCCGACAAGGCTCGCTTTGTTCAGCGCTGGGTGAACGGTTCAGAAAACATGCAGCAAGAAATCAATGCGCTTCACTCTGAATATGGACTTGAATCGCCCCTTTTCACGCCGCCAACCGAACTCATCAAAGACTCTTATGGTGAAAAGAGTGCTGGCGCTAAATTTGCGGATTCTCTTTACCAATTTGGTGTTCCTGGATTTGCTAACCGCGCGGCACATGGAGTTGCTGGAGCCGCTATTGGTGAGCAAGAGGGGTATAAGCAATATGGGATTCCTGGCGCAATTGGTGGCGGCGTTGCGGGTGCTTTAACTGGCGCTATTGTTCCTCACTTTGAGGAAGCCATTGGAAGAAAAGTTAAGCAATCAGTTCTGCCGTTTGTAGTCAAAGCGCTGAGTGGTAATGCACCCCATTCGGCTGGAAAAGTCCTGGGTTATGCAGAATCTGCTGCGAAGGGTGCTGGAAAGCTTTCTGATGGGATTAATTCTTTATTTAAGGCCGGCGGAGCGCGGGCCGTTGATGCAATCACATCCGATAAAGATAAAGAAAAAATTGATAAGTATTTAGAGAATGGGGAGTTGGACCGGCAATTTCAGTCTCAGATTCAACAACCTGCTCCGTCGCCCACTCCATCTCAAAAGTTCGCGCACGGCGGTGAAGTCATAAAGCCAGAGCCTGTTGCTATGCCCGATGAGCCTGTCCAGCCCGCTTTAAGGGGCTTTGAAAAGCTGGGGAAGGCTCTACCAGATCATGCGGCAATGCTTGCTGGTGCCAAGGTCAGGGTGGCTAATTATTTGAACTCCGTCCGGCCTCAAAAACCATTACCCAAGCTTGCATTTGACACTTCTCGAGAAAACACGGATCAACATCGCTCTTATCAAAAAGCTCTTGATCTTGCGATTCAGCCCCTTGGCATTCTCAATCACATTAAAGCAGGAACCCTTACGCCAGAAACTCTGAATCATTTCAAATCTCTTTGGCCCGAGATTCATGATCACATGTCTAAGAAACTTACTCAAAAAATCATGCAAGCCGGGGTGGATGAGGAAAAACCGAGTTATCGAGTGAGACAAGGATTGAGTATGTTCTTGGGTCAACCTCTTGATTCGACGATGACGCCACAGGCAATTCAATCCATTCAGGCGATCTATGCACCCAAGCCCGCGATGCCTCCGACTGGGGCTCCAAAAAGGCAAGCAAAAAATACTAGCAAAATGGGTAAGATTGCAGAGAATCATTACACACAAGATCAGGCGGCGGCCCAGAGGCAGGCCGCATGGGATTAGCACCGAACTAGACAGTATTGAACACTAGGGCCATGAGCCTGAACCGATAAGGGGTTAAAATGAGTGAAAGGCCTTTAATCAAACAGTACGGCTCGATTGTGAACGGAAATATGTCCGGAAACATCGTGGGCCTTCCAAGTATTATCTTAAGAATTCCAATGTTTAGTTATGCCTTCACTTGGTCCGGCACATCTCCTGTTGGCACAGTTTCCATTCAAGTTTCAAATGATTACGCGGAAAACGCGGTAGGCGGCGTTTTGAATGCTGGAATATGGAACACTATCCCAGTAGTCTATAACGGGAGCTCGGTGACGGCTGTTCCATTATCTGGAAACACGGGGAACGGATTTATTGATGTGGATTCTCTTGGTGGCTATGCGGTCCGACCGATCTACACTTTCACATCTGGAACCGGGACTTTGCAGGCGCTTCTAGAGGCGAAGGTAACCTAAATGCCAAACTTTTTTGCATCATATCCGGGCGTAATTGGCGGTTCAAATGCGAGCGTTGGCCCTAATGGGAGTCCAATTCCAGCGGATGCCACACTCGTTGCGGGTGAAAATCCAAGCGGAAATCTTCAGCCTCTGCAGACGGATGCCTCTGGTGCCCTACTGGTTGATACGTCGGGCGGTAGTGCGCCGGTCAATCTCAATGGCAGCTTTTCTCAGGGCTCAATTTCTTCTGCCACCACCATCACTAAGCCCGCCAATGCGGTTGGCTTCTTGCTTGAGGCCGATTCTTCAAATACTGATTTCATGCGCTGGTGTGATTCGAATTCTACGGCTAGCGCGACAAACGGGATGAAGATGGAACCAGGTAGAGACACCGGATTCATGCCGATGAGCCATAATCTTTCGATTTGTCCAAATAGTGGGACTCAAATGTATACGATTCAATGGGTGCTTAGCTCATGAAGAAATGGCTTGGTTTACTTCTTCTTTTGACTGCGATAGCGCAGGCGGGGCTTCCCCCGACTACGTCTAAGCTGTCTACTGACACCAATAATGTCACGACCTTTTTCTACGACTTCCCGAACTTCACCGGAACGCATAGCGGAGTCACTGTCTCCCTGGGTGTTGACTCTGTTGCTGGTGGTGGCACTGGGCTTGCGAATCTTGGTTCAAACTGCGTAGTAGTTGGCGAATCTACTGCCAATGTGCACTTGGTCTGTCCGGTCGCATCTGGCGATGTGCTCACAGATAATGGCCCTGGCGTTGATCCGAGCTTCAAAGCAAATCCAGGAACCGGAGCGATTACTCAGCTAACTGGCGCGGTAATGGCAATTGGGCCCGGCTCAACTACTGCGACTCTTTCCAACACTGGCGTAACGGCTGGCACATATCTTTCCCCTCTTCTGACGGTCGGTGCTGATGGCCGGATTACTTCGATTTCGAGTAACGGCATTACTTGGTATGCAGAAAGCCCTGTAACGGGCGTTTCTAATGGTTCGAATGTTACGTTTACCACAAGCCATACTCCAGTTTCTCAAAGCGCTTTGATTGTTTCTATCGATGGGCTTCAGGTCGCTTCTAATAATGCTGTTTATGGCTGGAGCTTGTCGGGAACAACTGTAACTTTCAATACGGCCCCGGCTGAGGGTCAGCTTGTCTATTTCGTTTATCCTGTTGGAACCACCGCTGCATCCATTGTTAGCTCCGTGACTGCAACCACTCCGATTTTAAGCTCAGGTGGCTCAACTCCAAACATCAGCATTATCCAAGCTGGAGCGACCACCAGTGGTTATCTATCTTCTACCGATTGGAACACATTCAACAGTAAAGCAGCATCAGGTAATTACATTACTCAGCTGACCGGAGATGGATCGGCGATCGGACCTGGAAATACGACCTTAACTCTGTCTACCGTGAATTCAAATGTGGGTTCATTTGGATCTGCGAGTATGAGCCCTACGTTCACTGTGAATGGCAAGGGGTTGATTACAGCTGCATCACAATCGAGCATCGCGGCTCCGGCAAGTGGAATAACCGGCGTCGTGAATGTGATTAACGGAGGCACAGGAGCTACCACATCGACGGGATCGGGTTCCGTTGTCTTGTCCAATAGTCCTTCTCTCATTAGTCCAAGTCTTGATACTCCGACTTCATTAACTCTGACCAATGCAACGGGCCTTGGTCTCACCACGGGCGTTACTGGCATTCTTCCGGTTGCCAACGGCGGAACGAATGGTTCTACTGTTTCTGGTGCGAGGACTAATTTAGGTATTGAGGTTGGCGCCACAACTTTGACCAGTGGAACTACCTATACGACTCCTTCGACAATTACTACGAGTACTACATTTAAGTTTACTCTTATTGGTGGCGGTGGTGGTGGCGGTGGATGTACTGCTGCGCGCGGAAGCTCTGCAGGTGGTGGTGCCGGCGGTTTTGGTAGCGTCTGGTTAACGGGGCTCTCTCCTTCTACTGGATATACGATCGCGATAGGCGCCGGTGGCTCTACTGCGTCTGGAGCGGCGGGCGGAAATGGCGGGAATACCACACTCACTGTTGGCGCAACTACATACACAGCATTTGGTGGAACAGGTGGGACAATTGGTCCTTTCGCAAACGGCGCGGCCGGTGTTTCGGGCGGTGGTACTTCTAATCTAACTTTCGCCGTTACGGGGCAATCGTCAAATTCAGTTCCGTCGAGTACTGCCGGTTTTCCGGCCAACTCCGGGGGTAGCTCTCCCATGGGTCCTGGCGGTCAAGCGGCTTGGTTTCCTGCTACTGGTGGAACATCCGGCGCTGCTGCAACTGGTTATGGTGGCGGAGGCGGTGGCGCAGGAAACTCCGGTACATCGCCTGTGGCATTGACTGGTGGTGCGGCAACCCAAGGCGCAATCATTGTGGAGTATTGGAACTAATGGACACATACGCAAAGATTCAATCGGGCGTGGTTGTGAATACCCAAGTTATCAATCCAGCGGTTGATTATATGGACCCGGCTTTTACGTGGGTTGATATTGCCGGTCTTTTATGTGCGGATGGAAGCGTGATTCAAATTGGATGTACCTATGATGGGACGAACTTTTATGCGGCGTCTTAGCCTCTTTGCACTTTTACTTCTGACTTATCTGACCGCCTATGCAGGCTGGATTCAGAATGAAGACGTTAAGTCCTCGGATGAAGTGATTTCAGATGGGGGCACCACAAGCCAAATTCTGAATACGTCCAAGATGTGGGACAACATCAATGGCGTCCTTCTCAACACTGATATCACCAATTTCTGGCCATCTCAGACTGGCAATTCGGGTAAGTTTCTCACGACGAATGGGACCACCGCATCTTGGGCGACGACTGGCTCTGGCAACGCAATTACGCAATTGACCGGGGACGTGACAGCTATTGGGCCTGGTTCGACAACGGCCACGCTTGCCACAGTAAATAGCAACGTAGGTTCGTTTGGATCACAAAGTCAGATTTCTACTTTTACTGTAAACGGCAAGGGCTTAGTGACTGCGGCTGGTAATACGACTATCACCGCACCGGCTGGATCTTTGACTGGAACGACGCTTGCTTCCAATGTGGTGAGTTCTTCACTTACATCGATCGGAACCATTTCGAGCGGCACATGGAACGGTTCTGTAATTGGGCCTGTATATGGTGGAAGCGGGCTTAACTCTAACGTTGCCTATGAGTTATTTGCGGGTGGAACCGTTGCTAACGGTAACTTTCAACAAATTTCAGGCGTTGGAACATCAGGACAAGTTCTTACCTCGAATGGAGCGGGTGCGCTTCCTACTTGGCAAGCATCGGGTAGCGGTAGTGCTATTACACAACTTACTGGTGACGTAACCGCAATTGGACCGGGTTCAACCACAGCCACGCTCGCAACAGTGAACTCGAACACTGGCTCTTGGGGCTCTCAAAGCATGATTCCGACCTTTACCGTGAATGGTAAGGGCTTGGTGACTGCGGCTGGTAATACGACGATTACTGCACCGGCTGGCTCTTTGACTGGTTCTACTCTCGCTTCAAACGTGACTGGTTCATCTTTAACTTCCGTAGGAACAATCTCAAGCGGGACATGGAATGGCTCTGACATTACGGTTCCGTATGGTGGAACGGGACTGCTTGCTTTAACGGCAAATTCCTTGTTGGCCGGCGGAACTACTAGCACATCGAGTGTTCAGCAAATCGCGGCGGGCACAACCGTTGGACAAGTGCTCACCTATCAGGGATCAAGCGCACTCCCAACGTGGCAATCAATCTCTGCAATTGGGATTTCAACGGATTGGGCACAGTGTACGCCAGGCTTTACCGCACTCACCACCTCTAGCACGAACTTTTGGTCGCGCAGGGTTGGTGACTCTCTCGAAATGATGGGAACATTTACGCCATCAGCATCAACTTCTTCCACCGCACAGATGCAGACTTGTTTTGGCGGCGTGAGCGGCACGCTCACGATTGACTCAACTAAACTTTCATCGTCGTCTTATATTCTTGTCGGACACGCAGTTCAGGGCACGTCTTCAAGCACTTATTTCAGCACCGAGATAATTGCAGAGGGCGGAAATAATTATCTTAATTTCAGCACGCAGACTTCGTCGGCTAACGGACTAACCGCAAGCACTGGTAACGTGGTCAATAACGGTGTGGCGATTTCTTTCTTCGCTCGTGTCCCAATCGTCGGCTGGTCATCGAACACAATCGGAGGAAGTCAGGGCGCGGTTTATGCGCATTACTACATGTCAAGCAGCGGATCGCCTGGCGCGAACACGCAAATCAATTTTGACACAAAAATTGATGACTCTGGCTGTTTGGGCGGGACTTGTATCGTCACCACAGGTGCAGGCGCATGGAAGGCAACGGCACCTGTAACTGGAGTTTATAACGGACTATTTTTAATGAACTATTCCAGCGGAACGGCTGGAAATCTTAACTTGTACAAAAACGGATCGCTTTATTCCTACGTCGGCGAGTACAATTCGGGCGTTTCTTTCGTTCCAATGCCGTTTTCGATTACACTGAACGCCGGAGATTACATTGACATTCGACCGAGCACGTCCGCGTCTTTTAACGGCGGACCGTCTCCGTATCAAGCTTACATTGCTCTGACGCTCGCAAGCGGAAACGGTGCAGCTGCACAGCCACGCTGCCAATCCACATACGATTCTGGCAATGGCTACGGATCGACAAACACTAAAGTTCGGCGCTGGACTAATTCTCGTGTTGCGTCTGGCAGTTGTTACACCTACGCGGACTCAGCAACTCTTGGAGGATCGTGGACAATTAATACGCAGGGTATTTATTCCATTACCTATAGCGACACTGACTCTGGCGCTGGCGGATCTCAGATCGCGATTGTAGTGAACGGAACCGTTCCAACCACTGCTGTCCCAATTACATACGCACAAGGTCAACGTCAAGTAACTACAACGGGGTCAGCCTCTGGCGGATATACCGGCTCTGTTACTTGGACAGGACTACTGAACGTTAGTGATGTTGTCTGGGCTCAAACAGATGGTGGCGCAAATTCCACGTCATCGACGTCAATGATTACGATCACACAGGTGAGCAATTAAAATGAATAATGCAATCAAAGAACAAAAAAACCAAACGGAAATACGCGGAAGAATCGTACAGCTCGAATCCGTTATGAAGGAACTTCCGGAAGACCAAAAGCTTCACATCGAGCCGAAACATTACTTCGCGCCAGGAATTTATATGCGTGAAATGACGATGCCAAAAGGATCAATTGTCGTCGGGAAAATTCACAAGACTGAACATTTGTGGATGCCGATGGAAATGGTTCCTTTTGGTGCGCAGGATATTAACGAGGCTTGATCATGGACGATCAAAAACAAATAGGCATCTTGATTGAGCAGGGCCGATGGATGGCAAAAGAAATCGGCGAGTTAAAGAGCGATGTTAAGCAGTTGCTATCTTGGCGCTGGAAAATTTACGGGGCCAACGTGGTTATTTCTGCAATTGTCGGCGGAAGCTTTGCGGTATTGATAGAGATTATTAGGCGCTAGATGTATTGGCATCTTATAATGGATCATAGGAGATAAAAATGAGTTTACCAGTTAATAGCCATCAAACGCCTGATAACTCAATCCTAGATTTGAACGGTAGACAGGCCTATCTTGGAAACTGCTTCATCTCCGGAACACAGCTTGGATCGATTGGGTCCACATCCGAGACTCCATACTTTTTAATTTCAAATCCTGCCTCGAGTGGGAAAAGCATTTTTATTTACATAAAGAAAATGTCGGTCGCGACCAATACGGCCGCGTATGCTACGTTTCGGTTTTATCAAAATCCAACCGTTACGGCCAATGGCTCAGCCCTTGGGATTAACAATTTGCGCATGAATTCAGCAGCAATCTCAAGCGTCGTAAAGGCGTATCAGGCGCCCTCTGTGTCCTCGAGCGGGACGTTCTTGGCAGACCTTGCGGCAGCAAATGCAAGCAGCACACAGGTTTCGACTGTTGTTCAGGTGATTGATCCTGGTAATGCCATGATGATCAGCGTAACTGAATCAACCGGAACAGTGCCGGTTGCGATTGAAATATGCTGGTATGAGTTGACTTACGGAAGTCAGCTTTAAGATTTGAAGCGTAAGAAGCGCAAGATTTGACACTCAGATAAATTACATAGAAACTATTAATGAGGTTACCGCCTCATTTCTCTCAACTGTCGCCTGGGGCATCGTCACGGATGATGGTGCTCCAGGATTTACGTATAATCCCGTAGCAATGGTATGGGCCGGTAATCCGTTTACCCTCTCAGACGAGCCTTTCGGCGACGCCCGGGGCACCCATGCCTTGTTTTCTTCTAGACCGGGCTCCCATCCGGCGTCTACAAAGGCCTTCGCTGTTTCCAGCCATCCTTTCGCATAACAAGCAGGTTCTCTCCTTCATGCAGTGAGCCTGCGTACCTCCCCGTGCTGCATGCACCTAGAAGAAACTTACATTTGCCTCTCACGCATCAGTATTGCGTACAAACCTTCGCGTATATTTCCATATCGGACACGTTCCGAAGCTCGTAGAAAGTCCCGATGAATTGGACATCCTTTGCTCTGATGCCACGCATCTGTTCCATGCGATTGACGAAATAGTAGGGCTGCCCATCGAGTTCCCACTCCCCGCCTTTACGAACGACCGCCTTGGCGTCCTTCGCCAGAGTCTCCATGTAGTGAATGAACTCAGTCTGCCTTCCGGCAACAATGAGGATCGGGCGATGGTCTACCCAATCACCTTGGTAAAGTCGCTTAAACTCTTTTTCTTCCATGAAACCCTTCCTATCACAGTTCGGGGACGGTTGCCCGCTGCGCATACGTCACTGAACATCACTCATTTGCGGGTGATCGTTAAAGGCACGATGAACCTCGCTGACTTGCTCCGCGTAAAGCTTCGGCATGTCCAAAGCGGCACCGACATCGAGAATGAAATAGGCATTCTCGGGTTTGTCGCCGTGAGTTTCTGCGGTGTCTAGAAGCTTCCCGCGCGTGAGATACTTCTCAAGGCACTCACGAGTCCAGCCATCGCCCTTGTAAAACCGCAGCGCCAAATTGCTTGAACTGACTCTTTTCTTCATAATTCCTTCATGCTCTCGGTGCAGTGATGACTTCCGTATCTCGTAAAACTCATCGCAGTTACCACTGTGCCGATACACAACTTGTGATGCTGCTTCTATCGCTTCGTTATGAATCTCTCTCAAGACCGTCTCCATGAAATCAATTTGAGACTCGGTCGGACATGAAGATTCGCAAATTAACGATGCAGCCCTTTTCGCTTCTTTTCTAAGGTTCATTTTTTACTCCGTTATTTAGATGGCCGAATTCGCCTTCATCACGACTGCGTTCTTGAACATCTTGTGAATTGATTCGAGCGCGTCCTTGTCTTTGTAGATGTCGAAGAAATACATTCCTTGTTCGAGCGCGAAGGAACCGTGCGCGGCAGAGTTTCCTTCCTGAACTACGTTGAACAGCTCCATTGCGATTTTCGCGCAGACCTGAACCATCCACTCATCTCCGCGATGAAGAACAGCGTTCAGGGCAATTGCGGCTTGCTGGAAGTCGTCTTTCTCGCCTTCGACGGTGAAGTATTTTTCGTTTGCGACCTGAAACACCTCCCAGAAATCCTCGGAGGCATTGTCCATGGCCTGAATCTGTTTGATGATTCTCTTCGTTTCTAAACTCGTACTCACTTAATGCCTCGAATCTGTAGTGTCTTGATCAACATTTACCTTGTTGGCAGCAGTAAATTCATAAACCGCCGGAACTGATGCCTTCCGCTTTCGTCTTTCGGTCTGTCCCCATGGATGCCTTTTTCTGCGAAGATATCCCCGGACCACTTCGGCGTTGCATGCCTTGCAGCGCGACTGAAGTCCGCTCAGCTTACGGTAGAAAAATTCAGTCGTTGCCGGAAGGATTTTGAAACAGTTGGAGCATGACTTCATGACGGATCCTCGTTTTCCAATTCGGAAACGAACGAATCATAAAGTGCTCCGAGTTGTTTGCGTTTCAACAGGTGTTTGATTTCGACGCCTTGGAATTGAACCGAAGTAATATCAAGTTGCGCCGGATAGTCAGGCGATCCGGGGCCATCCATTGTTTGTGGATCCCCCTTCTCGGCTGGCGTAAAGTCCGCGAAAACATCAAACTCAAGTTCCAAACTCAAACACTTGCCAATATTTTTAGTCATTTTCTTCTCCTTGCTTACTGCGTTATCCGTTGCATTCACCGAATAAGTGTCGCGCCTTCCATGGCGCTGACTCATGCTCAATTGTTTCTTCCAGGTCAGCCGGAGCCGGAGCCGTCGCCGTAGCCGTAGCCGGAGCCGGAGCCGGAGCCGGAGCCGGAGCCGTAGCCGTCGCCGTCGCCGTAGCCGTCGCCGTAGCCGTAGCCGGAGCCGTAGCCGGAGCCGTAGCCGTCGCCGTCGCCGTAGCCGTCGCCGTAGCCGTAGCCGTCGCCGTCGCCTTTTCCTTCGTTAGCAATCATGATTTTTCCCCTTCCCAGCCGAGCACAGAAATCAGCTTGTTTCCCCACTCGCGCGAAACGATGTCTCTGATATCGAAAGCGGTCATCGGAGACTCGTCGCGTCCCGCTTGAGCGAGTGCGGCTCGGCATCCCGTCAAGCAAGCCCCCGTGATGAGCCGAAACTCGTTCAGAGTGAACTTGTGTTTTTTATTATCCTTCACAGATTCGACGAGTGATTGCATGGACGGACGCCGTTCTGGATCTTTCCAAAGGGCCGATCCAATTGCATCAGCAAGAGAAAATCCATGCGCACAAAAATGGCTTCCGGCTATTGTGGCGAAGAATTTCTTTGTACCGTCTGATGTTTTATATATTTCGACCACGTGTCCTTCTGAAGTTACTCTGACTCGAATTTGGCCGACAATTGTCTCCTCAAGTCCATCTCTATAGAACTTGCGGGTTTTCATAGGTTTTTCCATGTTCTTCCAGTTCTGATCTTAGAAATGGCCGATTTTTTAACGCCAAATTCTTTTGCGAGATGTGTGTTTATCCCGAAATAAGATGGCCGTGATCTAATGTCTAAAACCTCTCGAACAGTAAGCTTTACATTTGGATGTGATTCACCGCGCGTGGGAGACAATCGTCCTTTTCGTATGCAATCCAATTTATTATCTAGTTTTGTACCAAGGAAAAGATGTTCTGGATTTACGCAAGAAGGATTGTCACATTTGTGACAAACACACAGTTCTTGAAAAAGTGTTCCATTTTTGAACGCATATGCGCAACGATGGGCTTTTTCCATTTTCCCATAATTCTTAAATTGCCCATAGCCTCTATTGCACTTATAAGCAGTCCAAACCCAACAACGAGTTTTTAAAATCAGCGGTCCACTCTTATCTACTTTTGCCCAAAATCTTTCTTCGGCTGTTTTCATGGCCTAGCCTTCAGTTTTTCCATTCTTGAACGGATTTATAGGCTTCGTCTGTCATACCGGCGATCTCAAGACCGTTCGGATTGGTAATCGTGACGAATGGAAGTTTCGCTCCGATTGAGTGTCCGCCGTTCGGCTTAAGTCCATTCGCGGCTACATCGCTGACAGAGCCGGACTTGTCACGGGTGTAGAATCTCCACAGACGGTATGCGCCGCTCAAAGTGACTGTATACGCGGCAGGGTCAAACGCCTCCACGATACCGGCATGAACGCCCGCCACATTTGCGCGGACGATTACGGGTTTTCCGATGATTCCATTTTTCTTTGCTTTCATTTTCCTTCTCCTCTAATTCACCTATGCATCAGCGCATATGGTGTGAAATTTATTCAGTTTTCGTCGATGCCCCAGCAGCAGCCGTGTCTTGCATAAACTTCCAAATCTGTTCAGATGTTCCGCACCAGCCGCAAGTACCGCAGAATATAGGTCCGTCCATCGTTCCGTCCATGTTTCCCTCGGTCTTGCAGCCTGGGCATATCGGTTTAACCTTCATAGACACGGCCTCCTTCTTTGGGGAAGTTTTTGAGTAACGAATTCAGCACCTCTTGCGTCTCTTTTTTGTCTCGCTCCGTTTTATCGAGAAGTCCGATTGGATAAGTTACGAGATAACCAAGCACTGCTTTGAATAATTGTTTCATAAATATTCCAAATAAAACTAGGCACGGGTTGTTCAACACTAGCAATGTTTAGTTTCCCGTGCCCTTCCCCACGACGAGGAAAATCAAAACGGAACGTCTGTTTCAAACTTTGCAATAATTGGCTCGGCGGCTTGAACCATGGCTTTAGCCCAGTTGGGCGGTTCTTTTAATCCGCGTTTTTTCCAAGACTCCTCAAGCTCAAGAATATAATCCCTAAGTGCTACGGGATCGGCCATATGGACGTATTGACCAGCAAGTTTTCCATAAGGAATCTTCACCCCTTCGAGTTGATATCCATCGCCTGGATCTGGTTGCTCAGGCATAACCGCGCCCTTGGGTTGCATGGGTGAATCGACGACTCGCTGACCCTCATCAAAATCTGGCTCAAACTGTGTACCATAGCCGCAAAGAGCAAGTGCACGTCCGATGGCTCCAGTTTCTGCTTTTTCTCTAAAGCCCGCTGGAAAGTCTTTAAGAGACTCCTCTTTATGAGACGTGGCCATAATCTGACCATTCGGTGTATAAATCGTCGCCTTAGCAAGCGCTGACTGATCATTCTGATAAACGAATTCAGTTGTAATAGACCAATCGGGATGTTCCTCGCGAAACCAGACAACGCGATAACACACGTCGAGGTAATCTTTGCCTTTAAGATTCCTTAAGGGGAGTTCGGTGCCAGACTTGAGTTTGATTGTTTTCATAACATATCCTCAGGGATCATTTCTGAAGTTACTGGCCTGTCTTGTTCAAGTAGGACTTGCCTACGGTTCTTTGTGATTAAATAAGCAATCCGATCTGTGAAGGTCTCCCAGCACAGGTTTTCTAGTTTTTCGATATCGTCTTTATTTACAGGCTCAATTTCAATCGCTCGGAGTGCATAAGCTAAGTCATAAAGGGCGTTATGCGCTTCAGGATCGGTTGCAAGGGCATTTGCAAGGGCTTGCGGGGATATCATATACTCATCCTCCAAAATCGACTGGCGGGGCGCCACAGCAGTTAGAACCGCATTCTTCACAGAACTCAGCATGTTCTTTACAGTCCTGGCATATATCGCAATCGGGTTCATAGACTGTGCATTTATGTTCTTCTGGTTCTTGCTTGGGTTCGGCCAATGCATCGAATTGAAAAGGCATAACTACTCCTTTTGATGGCCCCCAGAGTTTCCCCCGGGGGCACCCAGAGCGATGATATCCGGCAAGAAAACATCGCCCTAAACTTGTATTGTGTATTATTTGCCGGATACAGACTCAGAATACTAAATAAGCGTCAAAAAATCCACTACAAAATAACATTGCAATCATGCAAAAGTTTTAATAGCTTGGCCGCTTCACACGGAATCCCAGCGCCCCGGGTTGCTTCAACGGCTCGGGGCATCTTTTGAAGAAGAGGGGTTCGCATTGGCTGGGGGGTTAATGTTTATTACAGTTCTTGGATGGGATAAGATTAATCCGCGCAAAGACGTGAGCAATCCCAGTTGGTTTAAATTCAAACACAACTTTTTTGAAGATCCCGATTTTTACGATTTTACGTCAGACGAAATGCTGGCGTGGCTGTATCTTCTCTGCTTGGCCAGCAAAAGCAGCTCCAATGCCATAGCCATAAACTTCAGTCACGCGGAACGAATCGGACGCCTAAAAAAAGAAGTTCTTGAATCTGCTATTTCAAAATTGAGGCGATTAAAAATAGTGGGAACGAAAGACGACGGCGCTCAGGCGATTTTAGCAGAGGGGATGCGGCGTCAACGCGCGCGCCGACGTGTAAAAGACGCCGTACGACGCGGCAAAATACTAAAGCCAAATAGTTGTGATGGGTGCAAGAAGGAGTGTTTCCTCTTGGACGCCCACCACCAAGATTACGATAAGCCTTTAGAAATATTGTGGTTATGTAAGATATGCCATGGCGCTCGACATGCTGGAAAACCCAGGCTCACGGAGTATGCACGGGCGCGCACGGGCGCGCAAAACACGTGCACGGGCGCTAGAGAAGAGAAGATAAGAGAAGAGAAGATTAGAGAAGAGAAGATTAGAGAAGAAGAGATTAGAGTAGATAAGAGGGAAATTGAGAAAGCTTTCGCTGATATTGGGATGGAAGAAACGGATGCATATTACGATTCTTTGGTTGCGGATGCTTATGAGAAAGAGGGTCTGACCCTGGTGGAAGATGCCTGATTCAAACGTTTTGCCTTTTGATCTAATTAGGGCCAAGTCGTGTTCGTGCTGCAAGGGGCTTGGATACTTCTGGGCAGAACGAATTGGTTCACCCGGAAGTCAATACGCTTTTGCCTGTGCTTGTCCTGCGGGGGACCAAAGAAAGTCTTTCCTTCGGTGGTCAAGGCGGCTAGAAGAGTTCTATAAGCCGGAGTGGGGAAATGAATAAATATAAAGCTCAGCGCACGGGAGACTTTCCAAGCCGATTAGAGGCCGCCGTTTATCAACTTCTTTACTTGAGGCAGAAGGCCGGCGAGATATCAGATATTCAGCGTCAGGTGAGATGTGAACTGACCGATGCTGCGATAGCAACTAAAATAGACTTCAGCTTTGTCGACGTTGGCTCAGGTTCGACGATCTACTGTGAGGCCAAGGGAATGGCTACCGAACGATGGAACCTCTTAAAACGCCTCTGGGCGCATTATGGACCAGGCAAGCTTGAGATATGGGGCGGGACTTATGCTAGGCCCAAGCTTGTGGATGTGATTATACCTAAGGATAAGAAATGAAACATAAGTGGAGTTGTCTTGGATTTATCTGTAGCTGCGGAAAGAAGAAAAAATGAAGTATTTTAGTTTAGAAGAAGATGCGATCCCAGCGTTCGTGTTCTGTCTAGCCTTATCCTGTATTGCATTTAGCCTTTGTTATTGTTTTTGGTGACACAGTGTAAAACTATACACATTCTCAGAGTGTAAAAAGTGCTTCATACTGGAAGCATGAAAACACTCAATCTGGCAATCTTAGTGGGTCTATTACTAACCTCTGGCTGCGCACATCAAACGGTTCATGACTGGTGCGTTGACCATGCTGAACACTTCTCAAGCGATAACGAGTGCTACACTGAAAGTAGTCTAGAGATAGCTGCACGGCAAGCGCGCGGCAACCCTTGGGCTGGAATGGGGCATAACACCACTCGCCCAATGAGCTGCACCACCGTTAGCGGTCAAACCAGCTGCTTCTGAGGGGGTTGTTTATGTTTAAATACACCACAGCCTTTGTCTTATTGTTTTGTTCTTCAGTAGCTCAGGCCGATCATTGGTTTTGTACCGATGAATCCAGTCAACGCACGGATAACATCGTAAAGGCTTGTGGTATTGGATTGGCTAAGACCGAGCCTGTAGCACGCCGCAAAGCCCTCAGGAACGCCGGCAAGGAGTTCTTACAGCTTTGTAGCCTATCCAATGACTGCATGGACCATAACATTTCGAGTAAGCCGCTTAGAACCGATTGCCAGCCCGGCTGTGATAAATATGGCTGTGGTTTTATCTGCTATCGAATGGTCGAATTCACTATTGAATCGTCAAGGTAAACGAATCCAATCCCTCTTGGAGTTGTAAAAATGACCCAAACGCTATTGCACTCTCTAAAATGCATCCAACGCCGAGCGCTGCGCCGACTAAAACGCACCCTTCGGAATCATTATTATAATTACCCTTATGGACCAAAATATTGGTGTGTCCGGGCACATTCGTGATTTCAAATGTCTCAAAGCTATTGTTCATGCCTTCTAGCCGGTGCTGACCACGCTGACAGATATAGATGCCTGGTGGGACCTTGGGCTGATAAGAGCCATCGGCCTGTTGATAGGCATGCTCGAGCGTGAAACAAACATGAAGCCCTTTATCGTCAAACAACTCGCCTTCAATCCCATAAAGCGCAAAAGTCTGTCTAATTAACTTTAGATTCATAGGCCACCAATTTTTGTTGACAGCTATTTAATTCGTTCTTTGTGTTGATGTAATCCTGTTTAAGAGCAAGAAACTCACTGGTTAGGATCCCGGTGCATGGGGATGCGTCGCCAGACGTTGGCATACACGTAGCTGATAAGCTTAAATCATCTTGAGTTGTCGGGCCCCTAAGAAGAGAGTCTGATAGGTCAATGCCGTAGTAGTGATATGGGAATGAAGCGCCAGCACACGCCGCTAGTAATAGCCCGAGTCCAAGACCCGCAATAAAGTGTTTACTTAGTTCCAAGTCGGTCGCCCGGTCTTTTGGAAGTTTTGAGCCTCGGCCATCATTGTCGCAATCAAAGCGGCTTGTTGCTCCTCAGGGGTCTGTCTCAATGTTTGAATTAATTGAGTCACAGCCTGCGGAAACTGAAGCACACCCGTGATTAACGTGATAATGGCCGAGAGACTCATTATTTACCGATTTGTGGGTCTTTAACGCCCGGAAGCGATGCAAGAGCGCCGATCACGCCCGCAAGAGTTCCGCTTGCGCCTGGAAGAAACATAGAAGCGATTTCTGCTACTGCCAAAACCGCCACAATCAAATGCACCCAATTTGCTAGCAACCATGCCATAAATTCATCCTCCTTAAGGAATATTGTTGCAACTCTCAAAAGTTTACGTAGCATCTACAAAAAAGCAAGCAGCTTAAGGGGGATCAGATGAGCAAGACGCTTGGATTCGCGCCAAAACCGCGCACCAAAGAACAAATTAACCAAGAATATAATCAACATGCTGTTATGTATGGCCATGATGCCTGTATGGTTGCCGAAGCCAATGAGCATGTTGAGCGCTTTTTAAAGAGCCAAGACGACCATCTCAAGGCGATGCTTGCTTTAAGGCAAGAGGCCTCTAAGCTTCCCGCCGAACCGGCGGCACCTAAGCTTGATATCACCGAAGAAGGACCGACCACCGCATGAAAATCATTTGGCATTGGCTGGCACGATTGACTGGCCGAAACACCATCCACACCCCGGCTGTAGTTATCAAAGACCAACTTAATGAGAAACGACCGCTACCGCTGGGCAAAAAAGAGTTTGAGACTTGGAGTGACCGCATTATCTCGGGCGCATGCATTCCTGGTGCGACTCCTGAAAGCATTAAGTTCGCTCTTGCTGACCAGCTATTGCATCTTGGTCCCACCGTTGATTTCGAAACTGATCTTTATTTCATTAAGTGCGTGCGTAAATTTGCTATCAACCAAGTAGCAGATTCTATTCGGCATGAGATTCGGGATGCGGCGAAAGCTAGACTTGCCGCTGAGGAAGCCGAAAAAACCAAACTTGCCGAAGTGACGGCCCTACCTACCCAGGGTGCCACTGATGCAAAAGAAGTACTATCAAACGGATGAGTTCAAAGAACTGTCCGATGAGTGGGAAGAAATACTTAAAGAGGCGGGACTTGCTGACATAGAAAAGTCTATCGGAAAGAAAAGAGTTCTTAAGCAAAACTCACCCAATGTTTACCGGCAGATGGATCCAGTGAGACGGGAAGCTAAAGAGCAATACTTCCGAGAACTTAATGGGTGTCTACACGCTGCTTGTTTTGATTGTTCTGTCGATCGCGTAGTAATGGTTTTAAAAGCTGAGGGCGCTAAGATTGTTGAAATCTGTGTAGCGCTCGAGAAGTTAGGCATGAAGCGATACCGAAGGACGGTTCGCCTGATTATCAGGAAATATGAGGATAGGTGGGGGATCAAGAATTGGACACCAGAGCAGCTGAGATACCGCTGGAAGAAAAAGCCAGCTACTTAGTTGTTCCTCATCTCGGATCAGCACTCCCAGAAAACTATCGAAACATGGTGTTAGCTAAGTGGCTAAGAACATTACGCTTTGGCAACGACTTCTTCAGACTTATCGATAGCAATAGTTATTTCGCCGCATATCAACAATATATCAAAAATGTACTATCGAAGCCCCAATGCATCGTAAGGCTTGCGGTCTTATCGGACGATCAGGATGTGTGCTTAGGATTCTCAGTCAGTGAGCCCGAAGCGCTTCACTTTGTCTGGGTGCACAAGGACAACCGCAAGATCGGTATCGGCAACGCCTTAGTTCAGTTCCCGTTCAAATACATCACGCACCTAACTAATACCGGGATGACCATCTGGAATAAGAAATATAAAGATTGTAAATTCAACCCGTTCTTTTGAAAGGATCTATATGAAAGTCAGTTATGCGCAACTACACCACCCACTGTTCTTAGGCGGCAAGAATCACGGAGAGAAGTTATTTAATCGTGAAGGACTTGAACTGGAATATAACCGCGCTGAAAAAGAGCTTAAAGTGAGCTACAAAGGAAAAACCCAATACATTCCGAGCACTAACGTTGCTGCTTATGAACCATGGACTGAAGAAAAGACAGTGTCGGTGGCGGCGCCAAGGGGCGCTGTCAAGGCCCAGGTATCAACTCCACAAGACCGCGTGTTCGCCAATGGTCCGGGTAAGATTCATAACTAATGGCTAAAGACCTAGTTCAAATCATTCCTGATTACGCCGAAAAGATTGGCACCATGAATGCCAAGGTCTTGGCCGCTCGTGACGCAGAGTCCGCAGGCTATGCGCATTACATGGCTAAAATGCTGGCGTATAGCGAAGCCCAGCGAGAGGAAAACAGAAAGCTTGCTGAGATTAGGAAACAACGCCATGGGATTGACCCAACGGCACAGGCCCCATCAACGCAGGCCATTCTAGCCAGACCAAAAGAGAAGGATGAGGAACACTTCTTTAGGCCCCTAGTTGATTGTCAGATTAGAGACAAAGACGGCAATATCGATGTAGGTGAACGTCCTGTAACTATTGAGGAAGTATCACATGTTGAGGCCATTAGACGCAGACCCAAGAACTCGATTGGCCAAAGCGAAAAGTCTGCGACGGGCGAGGAGCGCAAAGAAGCTGCGGTCCATACATACTTATGCAGTCCACCTGCTGTTCTTAGTGAAGAGGAACTTAAAAGAGTTTCAAAGCCAAAAGCATATGAGACACAGCCCATGGTGGTAACTGCACCGCCCCCTCCGAAGCCAAGCGATAAGACCTTTTGGACCCATGGACACTTTCTAGAACTAAAGAACTGGTTTAAACGCAAATGACCGAACTCTCATTCTTGTTAGACCTATTACTCAACCATAAGCTTCCCAAGGCAACTAAAGAGGCGATAACAGGCCGCATTAAAGAGATTGAGACTCTCGCCCATCAACCCACGATTACGCAACCGCAATGGCAACCAAGACCGCCAAGGAATGCACAGAGCCCAAGCACACAACGGATCTTGGATGAGATGGCACAAGAGCCAAGCGTTTCTCAAATCGCCCAAACCCCAGCTGTTGCAGCAGCATTAGCAGCAAGACAAGAGGCCATAAGCATTGCGTTATCAGGGAAAGAGGAAAAAGGGCGTAGTTCTCCTCGTAAATTTTAGCCCCAGTTTTGACGCAGATGTGAACGTAAACTACGTAAAAAATACACGGTAAAAAATACACGGTATGCCATTCGAAAAAGGTAATCCAGGAAGGCCGAAAGGCTCTAAGAATAAACGCCATACGATCTTTGAGTCTTTAGACCAGATTCAAACAGAGAATGGAGATCCTGTTGATGTGATTAAGCTTTTCTTCAACGATATGATGCAGCTGCCGGCAATGCAGCGAGCAGAGATGTGGCTGAAGTTCATGGAATACATTTATGCCAAGCAGAAGAATGTTGAAGTGAATGCTGAGATGGGCATTAAGATTGTTGTGGAAGACTTCTTAAAGAAAGAAGAAGGGTGAATGATTGAGTTCCGAATCGCGCTCCAGCCGAAACAAAAGGCGTTCCTTAAAGCGATCGAAGAAACGCCCATTACTTTTTACGGTGGAGCCAAAGGTGGAGGAAAATCGAAAGGTTTGCAGCTTATCATGCTCCTGCGGCGCTTCCGCTACGCTGGAAGTACTGGGGCCATATTTAGGCGCACTTATCCTGAGCTCGAGGGAAATCACATTCGACCACTCTTTCAGGCTTTCCCAGCCCTCAGAGAATATTGGAATGAAGCGAAAAAGCTGTTAACACTTCCAAATGGTTCAACTCTTCAGTTCTGTCATTGTAATAATGAAACGGACGTTGATCTTTATCAAGGCCGAGAGTTTCATGACTTGGCAATTGATGAGGCTGGTCAATGGCCAGAAGCTATGTTTAGACGATTGCTTGGTTCCAATCGGTCATCCCGAACCGGCATTTTGGCCAGGGCAATCCTTACAGGCAATCCGGGTGGTGTGGGCCACGGATGGCTCAAGCGGTTATTCATTGAAAGACGCTTCAATGAGAGAGAAAACCCCAACGATTATACATTTATTCAAGCTCTGGTGGACGATAACACAGCGCTTATGGCGGCTGATCCGGCTTATGTCACCCGCTTAGAATCTGAACCAAACGAAGCACTTAGAAAGGCATATAGATATGGAGACTGGAACATCTTCGCAGGGCAATTCTTCCAAGAGATCACGAAAGAAGTCCATTTCATCAGATCCTTCCCCATCCCAAACCACTGGAACCGTTTCGGAGCCTATGACTATGGATTCAATCATCCAGCAGCTTTTGGATGGTACGCAACGGATGAAGATGGAAACACTTACAAGTATCGAGAACTTATCGAAGCAGGAGTGCGAGTTGATGTCTTCGCGCAAAAACTTAACGCTTTCAGCGACACAGCACAGCTCTATCCGATTGTTGCTGGCAGAGATTGTTGGACTCAAAAGAGCACACTCAGAGATGACAAACAACCTCCAACAGTGGCAGAGCAATTTAGAACGCATGGCATTAATCTTGTCCCAGCGGTCATAGACCGGATTCAAGGCGCAGCTCAGCTTAGGGATTACTTAGCTTGGAGAGGTAAGGCTTCGGGTAAGCCTAGGTTCTTCATCTTCGATACGTGTCCGATCACGTTCGATACGCTGTCTCGGATGATTCATGATCCTGATCATGTTGAGGATGTTCTTAAGGTTGATGCCACGGAAGGTGATCCATTATCAGGAGATGACGCATATGATGAAACGCGCTATGCTTTGATGAGCAGGCCAACGATCAGCGATCCTATTGTGATCAAGCACGCTGTAGGATCTCCGGGTTGGTATAAGAAAGTGAACGAGAATCATTTTGATCAGGCGATTGAACACTTTAAGAAGCAACAAGAGCAGGAACAAGGCGGTTGGCCTGAGATGCCTGGATTTCAGGATGAACCCATAGGTTGGTAATGGGAACTAAAGGGATTTTAGCTAGACGTAAGAATCTGTCCTTGAGAGTCTCTACCGATCATGAGGCCGAAGCACCTAAGCCTTATGACTTAGATTCAGTAAATGTTTGGGATCCTGACTTGGGTTGGGTATTAAAGAATGGTAAGCCCACGATTCAGACCAAGGCATTCTGGGCTAAGATGCAAAGAAAGTTTAAGCAGTAAAGTTGGCGAGTAGCAGGAAGGTCCTGCGTCCGGCTGTTAACCGGAAGAAGTAGTTTCGATTACTACCTCGCCAGCCATTCAAATGCCCCATTCCAGACGCCTGTAGATTGCAGGTGATCAATGCTTCCATTCCTAAAAGATAAAAAAGAAGGCGGCATGGCTTTGAAGCCAGAGCTGGATAAAGTCGAGCGGAAGCCCGATGAAGAAGATGAGAAAGACGATGATGTCGTTGATTCTCTCGAAGGTGCAATGCAGGAGCTTCACTCTGCTTTAAATGCAAAAGATTACAGTGGTGCGGCATCTATCTTTAGGTCTGCATTCGAACTCATGGATTCTGAACCACATGAAGAAGGTGAGCATATTTAATGGCTACAAATGGAACGCTACAATTAGCGACTAACTACGTTCAAACAGGGCTTGGGACTTTGACTTATACTGTTCCGGCAACGATTCCACCGAATGGAATTGCTACATCCAACATTCCGTTTCAGGTTCGCTGCCAAGTGAGCTTTCCTCACCAAACATCAGAAGGGGCTGGAGCTGGTTCAGGTGCTGATCTAGGCTTTGGCGTGACTGGAACATCTCCTGCTTATCTGCCGAGTTATCAAACGACTGGCGCTCAACAAGGATTGGGTAATGGTGCGCTTGGATTAGGATTCAGCGACACTGTTCCGAGTGGTGCGTTTGGTGGTTTTGATGGTGGTGGTTCTGGAGGTGGAGCATCGGGTGCCGTTAATGATAACGCGTCGGGAAACGGAAGTGGTTACGGAGCAGGCGCTGGTGGAGGAACTCTTGCGGAGTTTTCTCAAGGCGGCGGTGGTCTCGGAGATGGATCGACTGGCCAAGGATTCGGAGCATCAAACTCAGGGTATAATCAGCCCCCCGCCTACACAAACACTCCAACATCGTTTGCTGGAATACTATCGACGTTATCTATCGTTGTGAATCAAAATGGAACTCCTGTTTACACGATGCCGACGATTGCAGGCCGAATGGAGACCGCACAGTTTTATACAAATCTTCTTTGTAACGCTAACGACTCAATTACGATCGTATTTTCGAGTTCGCTCGCAGCAGATAATGCGCTGAACGTAATCAAAGCTAACGTAAGCATTGAGGTGGGTGAACAATGAGCATTCCAACTTATCCAGTGAATGGTGCGAATGTTTACAGTCAGAACTTTGCCATCTCAGGCCTTGAGACTCTGACGATCGTCATGCCTTTGGCTATTAACTGTGTTTTGAAAGGCAAGATTAAGCTTCCAAGATTGTCGCAAACCGATCCTACTGATCCGAACTATCTCAGTTATCCTTCGGCTGTGGTCGCAACGATTAAACAAAATGGAACCACGATCTTCACAAGCACCGCAGGATCGGATGGGTTTTACGTTCCGATTAGTGCTGCGGCTCAAGATACATTCACGGTAGCGCTTAGCTCAGCCGCTGCAGAAGATAACGTTTTAAACGCGGTTTCGGCCGTAGTTTCCCTGGGGTAAATCATGCCATTGGTCAAAGGTCGATCTGATAAAGCGTTCGAACACAACATCAAGGCTGAGATTGGTGCAGGAAAGCCACAGAAGCAGGCGCTGGCAATTGCTTATGCAACCAAGCGTAAGGCCCAGCATCATGCACATGGCGGTCATGTAGAACATTGTGCTCACGGTGGCCCCGAACACTGTATGGAAGGCTGTTATGCCGACGGCGGAGACACTAAGGCTGATTCAGGTCCGGTCCTTGACCCAGAAAAGGTTAAGCAATTTACTCAGGGATTTAATAGCGGAGATGTATCGGTCTCTGATGCGGTATCAAACGCGAAGAAAGCGCTTGGGTTCGCGAAAGGTGGAGAAATGAAGTCTAAACGTGAACGGGCAATGGAAGCGTTTCATCGGATGGCTGAAGGCGGTTACATCGGCTCTTATCAGTCCAAAGATAAGCCTGAGATCGATGGCGACTTGATGCCAGAAGCGCATCTCGAGCAGGAACTAGCCGAACATGTTGCACACATGGATGCCCCAGATTCTCATGTTGAACATCCTGTAATGAACCAAATGGGCGCTGAAGATGAAGGCGCCGGCGATATGGATATGATTCATCCAATGGTCATGAAGATCGTCATGGGCCGAGCTAAGGGTTATTCCCAGGGCGGCAAAGTCGCCAATGAAGACCAAGGTGAATCCGCTAGCGTTCCTGATGAGATGGCTAAAGATAAACCAAATGAGTTCGATGATTTAGCTCTCAGAGATGATCTTGAATTCAAAGCAACTGGCGCAAATGAAGGCGATGAAGATGGCGATGCGGCAGAGGACCATGACCGCGCTGACATTATCGCTCGAGTTCTTAAGTCCAGAGCTAAGCGCGATAAGATGGCCGTTCCTGGCGAAGGTAAGAGCTACGGCAAAGGGAAGTAATTCCTGTGATCAACAATCTGAATGAACTTCAAAAGCTATTGAAACTCTTGCGTAAGCAAGGTGTTCAAGAGTTTAAGATGGGTGGCATTGAGCTTAAGCTAGGTGATTTACCTGTCGAGCGCCAAGCCGTTGTTGAGGATGAAATTCCAGAAGATCCATACGCTAACTTCCCAACTGGGATGCTGACTGAAGCCCAAGCGATGCACTATGCGATGGGTGGCGTTCCTGAAAATGATCCCGAGCTTGTAGGTAAACAATGAAGATCAGCAAGCCATATAAGCCTAAAGAAAACGCTGTTCAGCGAAAGATCATGAAAACTAAGTCTAACTCTGAGTTAGACGGGGCTTCGATTTTAGCTGAGTGGTGGAAGGCTGACGATGAGATTAAGCTTGCTCAAGAACTTTGCGGGACTGCTGCCTATTTAAAAACCAACCAAACTTATCGTATTCGTCAGCGCGCTGTTGACATTCGGATGTATTGCGGACTTTCTGTTTATTCTTATGCTGGTTCTAATGTCAGCAAGATGGATAGGACTAAAACCCTTCCAGATGATCGGCCTACCTTTAATCTTATTCAAGCTTGCACAGACACTCTTGTTTCTCGTCTTTCTCAGAATCGTCCTGAGCCCAAGTTCTTAACTGACGGCGGAGATTACAAGCAACGTCACCTTGCCCAAAGACTCAACCAATTCATCATGGGCGAGTTCTATCAGACCAAGTATTACGATAAGGCCGTCCAGATGCTTAGGGATTGCCTTGTAATGGGCACGGGCTGTCTTAAGGTCTATGAGGGTCACGACAATAAGGTTGCTGTTGACCGAGTCATGATTACTGATCTATACGTGGATGAAAATGACGCGATTAATGGTGAGCCCCAAAGCCTT
>Ga0181534_10000282_pt1 | contig 36432 bp, 36 predicted proteins | sample PEATcosm2014_Bin_37_FD_119758 | JGI IMG/M metagenome (GOLD analysis project Ga0181534, IMG submission 119758) | Peatland microbial communities from MTU Mesocosm Facility, Houghton, MI, USA - PEATcosm2014_Bin17_10_metaG | ecosystem: Environmental > Terrestrial > Soil > Wetlands > Peat | place... | reverse complement strand
TCGAGTAATGTTGAAACTCCGCCTGCTGCGCCAAGGTTAGCTGCTTCATCCGTGATCCATCTCCTCTATACACATTAATCAAGCTGGCTGTGGAAAGGGGAGATTTTCAGAGCTTCCCTAGCACTTGCCCACACCTCCGGGGCTTGGCTAGTCACCGGCAACAGCACGCACTTTCCGGAATCCATCCGCAACGGAGTTACCGTGCTCTCGCCCGCAGATTATCTGGCCCATCTCACAATGGGTTGAGCGGGGAGTGTTTCTCGCTTTGCGCAAATGGGATTTGAAGAAGCCTATAGCCGGAACTGAGACACGACTTTCGTCAACTGCGCGGCCGAGACGCGAATAGCCTCTCCGGTCGCCGCCGTTTACGCCGACGCCTCATGCGAGGCGGAAGCCAGCTCGGCGAACCGAGCCGCGTTGCCGGCAATCTGCTGGCTGGCGGCAGATTGATATTCGGCAGCGCTGGCCGTTCCCTCTGCTAATATTCCAGTCCTGCCAGCCTGTTCAATGATCGCCACCAGAATTTCGTGCGCTTTTCCGGTGCTGGCGCGCCCGGATTCGATGGTGTCGCGGCTCGCGACCACCGCCGCTGTGGTCGCTGCGGTCTCCTGCTGAATGCTTTCGACCATCTGCGCAATTTCTTCGGTCGCCGAGCGGGTATGCTCGGCCAGCCGCCGCACCTCTCCCGCCACCACCGCGAACCCGCGGCCCTGCTCGCCGGCCCGCGCGGCCTCAATGGCCGCGTTCAACGCCAGCAGGTTGGTGTTCTCCGATATTTCACGGATCGTGGTCACCACCTTGCCGATCTCCCGCGAACGCCCGTCCAACCGGGTCATCAGCTCATGGATAGATGAAGAAGACTCGGCTACCTGAGCCATGGACTGGGACGCTGTTGCCATTGCCTGCCCGCCGCTGCTCGCTGTCTGCGACGATTGGCTGCTAGCCTCTGCTGTTTCAATCGAGTTACGGGCAATCTCGCCGCCTTTGTCGGCCAGCAGGTTGGTAGATCGCAGCACCTCCTGAGCCAGTTGCGACTGCCGATTGCAGTTGTTCGAGGTTTGCGTGGTTTTCGCCCCCAACTCCGCTGCGGCCTGATCCAGAGTCTGAGCCGAGTCACGCAGCCCTAGCAACACTCCATGCAGATGTTGAATGGTCCGGTTCAGCGCATTACCCATCTCACCCACTTCATCGGTGGACTCGATTGTGGCGGCCACGGTCAAATCGCGGTTCGCGAGACTCTCCAGAACTCTGCAGGCATCCAACACCGGATGGCTGATCAGATGCGCCAGTCGCCAGGCCATCAATAAATCCAGAAGCACAATCACCGACAGCAGTCCGACAATCACGGCCTGAAACTGCCGTGCGACTCCCCTGATAGTCTGCCGCAGCTCGGCGGCGCGGGGATGAGGCGCTGCTTCGCGCCCCGGAGCCTGCGATGAAAGATCTGTTGCTTGAAGCGTCGCTTGCTCGAGGTCGGTTACCGCTCTGATTCGCTCGATCCCGCCCAGGCAGACCACGCCCAGGATCACCGTAAAGAGGCACATCCAGCCAAAGGAGATGTAGAGCTTCGTCTTCAGGCGGAGATTGGCAAACCAGGTCAAAGACGCGTTCCACAACCAGATCATTCCCACGTCCTCCAAATTGAAGATGAAGAGCAGACAGAGCTTTAATGGATTTATCGGCGGAAATAGCAAGGAGGTTAAAAACCCAGCCGCAGGAATTATGGGCGGAGAGAATGCCGATCCATTTATGAACTGGTGTCCCGTCCTATCAGCTCCGCGTTGACCAATCCATTGGGCTTTACTCATGCGAAGGTGCATTCAATCGCGCCCCAAAACGTGCAAAAAAGAGCGCAAGACAGGCTCTTTTCGCAGTGCTCTTATATCTTTATCTTTGGGTGTAGTAGGAGTTTTTCTACGCCAAAATCGCAGTGACTCATCATTTCCTCATGATGCAGGCGTCAGTTCTCTAGACCTCCGCGCAGCAGAATTTCTCTTTGCTCAGCCCATCATCTGCGCAAGAGAAGACCTGAGCTGTCTTGGATTGGAGGCTCAGGCCTTCTCTTGTTGTACCCAGTTGAATCTCTTCAGTTTGCCTGAATCGACTTTGGACGGTTCAATTCCCGGCCAGCGGCGTCGAGGAATAAAACCCTGTCAGGCTGGCCGTACCCAGAATCTCGTCTTCCCGTCCTGCCGCGATCAACGCATGGTACAGCACCTCGGCATTCGAGGGAAAATTTGCTGACCCCGTTAATGTCAGCTTAGGAACGCTCAGCGCGTACACCGTAAAGACATACTCGTGGCTCTCCGGTGCAATGCCGGCCGGCGGGCAGGGTCCGTCGTACTCTTTGCCCAATCCGAAATCGTTTTCAATTTGCTGGCCAAACGTGCTGCCGGCTACTCCGGCATTGGCCGGCAACCCTGTTGCAGTGCCTTTGATGTTGTAGATGCCCCAGTGGGTAAACCCGGCCGTTACATCATACGTAACAACTACAAAGCTCTGCGTGCCAAAGGGAGCGCCGCTCCAGCTCAGCTCTGGCGAAGTGTCTCCGCCCGCCGCGCCGTTGATGGAACAGGTATTTACGCCGCTCACTTGATTGTTCAGAATCATGCCGATGGGTAGAACAGAGTCGTTGGTGAAGGTCGAGCTCCTGAGTTGAAACCCGCCATATTGCGCCTGAGCGGTTATGCTCGAAACACCAATGGCAAGACCAAGAAAGGCAAGCGTACGCGTGTATTTCGTTGATGCTGAAATCATGTTTCTCCTTCGGTGCAAGATTTGGACATGTGACCATGGCCTTCTACAAGACAGAATTATGCCCTGGGACTTACAGCACAAATTTGGCTTGATGAGGCGTTGGTGGGATTGTTGCACGAATCGCTTCGGAAAGGGAACTTCCGGAATGTCAATTTTCTCTTTCCGTGGATTTTTTCTTAGGGTTTGCTGCCCAATGGGGCGATACTGGCGTCTAACGATATAGAGCGAAGCGGGACGCCTTCTAGTCGCCCCGTGTGCTTGGGTTTCTGCTCTGGGGTCAGGTTGTTGGAGGTGGGGCAAATGAAATCGGTGATTTTTGGAACGATGGGGCGCATGGCCATGCTGGCCAGTTTGGCGCTGGCAACTACAGTTTGGGCGCAGAGCGGATCCCCTTCCGCAGCGAGCCAGACCGATCCGCAGTCCACGCCGCAAGCAGCTGGGCAGGCGCAGACCACTCCTTCGACAGCTTCGTCCGCACCCGCTGCCGCTCCTGGAACTACCCCGGTTGCAACGACCGATGTTCCAGCGCCCAAGGACTCTTCAAACGGAAAGCCGCAGGACAAACCGGCGCCGGGAACGGCCCCGGTAACGGGCGATGTAGCTGCTCCCAATGTCAATCCCGATAAGGTAATCGAGCCGGGCAGCGAAAAGATCAATGTGAAGCCGGGATCGATTGACGATGTCAGCGCAGTGGGAAATCGCGACATCGGCGGCCGTGGGATGGGCAACTGGTACTCAGTCGATGGCGAGATAAAGATGGGCCGGCAGTATGCTGCCGAAGTCGAAAAAAGCACCCACTTCATCACCGACCCGGTGGTGACGGAGTATGTGAACCGCATCGGCCAGAATATTGTCCGCAACTCCGACTGCAAGGTTCCATTCACTATCAAGGTGATAGATTCGGACGAGATCAATGCCTTTGCGCTGCCTGGCGGCTTCTTTTTCGTTAACTCAGGGTTGATTTTGAATGCAGATGAAGAGGCGGAACTGGCCGGTGTAATGGCCCATGAGACCGCTCACGTCTGCGCGCACCATGCGGCTCGCGAGATGACCCGGCTGCAGTACGCGCAATTCAGCACGATTCCGCTGATCTTCATCGGAGGATGGACAGGGTACGGAATCTATGAGGCGGCTGGAATCGCCATTCCGGTGACCTTTATGCATTTTTCGCGCGAGTTCGAGGCTCAGGCCGACTACCTAGGCGTTCAATATATGTACCGCGCCGGCTACGATCCCCAGGCATTCATTACCTTCTTTGAAAAGATTCAGGCTCTGGAAAAACGTAAGCCAGGAGCCGTTGCCAAGGTCTTTGCCGACCACCCTCAGACGCCGGATCGCATCCTGCACTCGCAGGAAGAGATTGCGCGGATTCTGCCGCCCAGGGACGAGTACACGGTAACCACCTCGGAGTTCGATGACGTGAAAGCGCGGTTGGCGCGGATTGAAAACAAGCGCCGTCTGACCGACTCCAAAGACAAGAACAAGCCCTCGTTGCGTCGCGCCAGTACCGGTTCCGGCGATCCGACCAGCCCGTCCAGCACTTCAAGTGGCAGTGGCAACTCGAGTGGAGACGACCAGCCAACGCTTCACCGGCGCGAAGATTCAAATTAGGTCAATTAACCTTCCGTTTGTAGAGGAACTCCGGGGAAAGCTGCCCTCGGAGTTCTGTTTCTGGGCATAAATCCGGTTTGTTCGCACCATCTGCTCCAACAGCGCTACGGATTGGGCCATCTGAAAGCTGCTATACCACTGGCGGCGTTGTGCCCCAAAACTGGACACGTACGCCTGGAGGACTGGTCGGCGCAAACGCGGTTAATTTCCTGTAACTGCCTGAAAATCCTTGTAATCACAGGCGAAACCGCGTTATATACAAGGTGACCGGCAACTCTGCCGGAGAATCGCTGCAATATTTCAACGAGGAGGCAATCATGCGCAACGCTGCTGCCCGGTCGAACCTGCTGGTTCCTGAGGTGCGCGAGGTGATGGATATTCGCCAGGCTTCGGATTACCTTGGTATATCGCCTGACACGCTCTACAAATATGCATCGGAGGGTTTTGTTCCGGCATTCAAGCTGGGCAACCGCTGGCGCTTCAAACGTTCTCGCCTGGACGAGTGGATGGACCGGCAATCGGATATGCAAGCCACGGATTCAGAACCGGACACAAACCGCAGAAAGCCGGTTCAGCAGGCTCTTTAGGCGGGTATCGCGGAGACGTTTTGCTTTCGCGGTTTTGCCCGGAAATTGCAGGCAAAGTGAAGATCTGCGCAGACGCTCCTTTGGTCCTGGGTTCCCCACCCGGCGCCTTCTGTTTTCTTTCCTATTTTTTCGGCCTCTTGGTTGGTATACTTCGAGAGTGACCTCTACTCTGCTTGAATCCATCTCGAACGGTAGCCACGCCGGGACTTCCCCCAGTCAGAAGCGGGTTTTGCTGCTCAAGCCTCGCGGCTTTTGCGCCGGTGTGGTGCGCGCGATCGATATTGTGAAGATCGCTTTGGAAACCTTCGGTGCGCCGATCTATGTGCGCCGGGAGATTGTTCATAATCGTTATGTTGTGAATGAGTTGGCGGAAAAGGGCGCGATTTTTGTGCACGAAATCGACGACGTGCCCGATGGCCAGCGCGTGATCTATTCAGCGCACGGGGTTTCGCCCGCGGTGCGCGAGCTCAGCAAGGGCCGAGGTTTGAAGGTGATTGACGCCACCTGCCCGCTGGTGACAAAAGTTCATATTGAAGCCGTCAAATTCGCCAAAGACGGCTATTCGCTGGTGCTGATCGGCCATCGCGATCACGACGAGATCGAAGGCACGCTGGGTGAAGCGCCGGATGTGACGCAAGTAGTCTCGAACGTGGCCGAGGTTGAGGCGCTCGAAGTGCCCGATCCGAACCGCGTCGCGTATCTGACGCAGACCACGCTGAGCCTGGACGAAGCACGCGACATCATCCATGCGCTCAAGCTTAAGTACCCAAATATCGCAGGTCCGCATTCGCAGGACATCTGCTATGCCACGGAGAACCGTCAGGTCGCTGTGCGCAATGTGGCGCATAATGCCGAGCTGGTTCTGGTGGTGGGTTCGACGAACAGCTCGAACTCCAACCGGTTGGTTGAGGTTTCGCGCAATTTGGGAACGATCGGGTATTTGATTGATAACTCGGCGGCGATTGACCCCAAATGGCTGGTTGGAGTCACCAATGTCGCGGTCACGGCGGGCGCTTCGGCTCCCGAGGTGCTGGTCGAAGACGTGGTCAATTATTTGCGACTAAACGGCTTTGACAGCGTCGAAGAGGTAGAAGTTATGCCGGAGAATGTGCGCTTCGGCCTGCCGCCTGAGATTATCCAGGCGATTGGCGGAGCGGGCGGCGCGGAGCCGGTTGCGGTTCGCTGACCGGTTCTATCAGCGCGTAAATCCAAGATCATTGCATTGCTCTCCTGGTTCCGTCTGAGCCGGGAGAGGCATAATTTCTCCTACTGTAACTGAGGCGTTTCAAATCGCATGAGTAATCAATCACAGAAGCCTGTCGCTCCACGGTTCGGAAGACTGGACGCGGACCTGGCGGATGTCGAGTCTTCAATTGTGCGGTCGCGGGAGTTTCTTCTTTCAGAGCAGCACTCCGACGGCTACTGGTGCGGAGAACTGGAAGCCGACTCGATGCTCGAGGCGGATTACATTTTTTTGCATACGCTGCTCGAAAGTGGCGATCCTGGCCGGCTGAAGCGCGCCTTTGCCGAGATGATGCGCTACCAGAACGAGGATGGCAGTTGGAGCCTCTATCCTGGCGGCCCAGGCAATATCTCGCTCTCAGTAAAATGTTATTTCTCCGCCAAGTTGATGGGCCTGAGCGCGACGGATGCGCGCCTTGCAAGATGCCGCGAGTGGGTACTGGCTCATGGCGGCGTGGTGGCGACAAATACATTTACCAAAATGTATCTCTGTGCGCTGGGTCAATACGACTACGACGCTGTGCCGGCGATTCCACCTGAGATCGTTCTTTTTCCGAATTGGTTCTACTTCAACATCTACGAGATCTCTTCGTGGTCGCGCTCGATCTTGGTCCCACTGGCAATTATCTACGCCAAGAAGCCCTTCAAGAAAATCCCTGACGAGCAGGGAATTGATGAACTATTCGTAGGTGGCCGGGCGAACTCGAAGCTGCGCCTGCGCTTGGATCGAAAGTCGATCCTTTCCTGGCGAAATTTCTTCCTTGGCCTGGACCGGATCACGCACTGGGCAGAAGCAGTTCATCTGCGCCCTCTGCGCTCGCTGGCGTTACGCAAGGCTGAGAAGTGGATGCTGGCGCGATTAGAGATGACTGATGGCCTGGGCGCGATCTATCCCGCAATGATGAACGCGATCATCGCGCTGCGCTGCCTGGGCTACTCGGAAGACGATCCGCAGGTGATTCGCGCGCGTGATGAGTTTGAGAAACTCGGCATAGAACAACCGCCGACCGCAGAGATGCCCGAGCCAACCTTCCGCATGCAGCCGTGTGTTTCTCCAGTCTGGGATACCGCGCAGGCGGTCTATGCGCTGGGCGAGGCCGGTGTCCCGCGCAACGATCCGCGCATGATCAAGGCCGTGGACTGGATGCTCTCCAAAGAAGTCCGGCACAAGGGCGACTGGGCCGTGAAGGTGCCGAATACCGAGCCGGGCGGATGGTATTTCGAGTTCAACAACGAATTTTATCCGGACACCGATGATACGGCGCAGGTATTACTCGCGCTGAACAAGGTGGATAATCCCCGCGAGCGCTATCAGCATCAGGTCGCCGAGCGCGCCATCGAGTGGGAGTTCGCTATGCAGTGCAAGAATGGCGGCTGGGGCAGCTTCGATAAAGACAACACCAAGATGATCTTCCAGTACATCCCGTTCGCGGATCATAATGCAATGCTGGACCCTCCGACTGTCGATATCACCGGGAGGATGCTGGAGATGCTGGCCCTTTACGGCTACACGCGGCAAGACAAGCGCGTCGAGCGGGCTGTCCAATTCATTCTTCGCGAACAGGAACCGGATGGAAGCTGGTTTGGCCGCTGGGGCGTCAACTACATTTACGGGACATTTCTTGTGCTGCGCGGGCTGGATGCGATCGGCTTCGATCACAATGAGCCGCAAATTCAGCAGGCCGCTGAATGGATTCGCATGGTGCAGAACGCCGACGGCGGCTGGGGCGAGACCTGCGGCACGTACGACGATCCAAATACCCGCGGTGAAGGGCCGAGTACGCCGTCGCAGACTGCATGGGCGCTCTTGGGTTTGCTGGCTGCCGGGGATGACCGCTCGGATTCAATCGCCAAGGGTGTTCGTTGGCTGCTGACCCGCCAACGGGCGGATGGCAGTTGGGATGAGTCGATGGGACAGGGAGCGAGACGCGAAGGTATCATTACTGGAACCGGTTTCCCCAAAGTCTTTTATCTGGCCTACACCTTGTACCGTCAATATTTCCCGTTGATGGCTTTGACGAGCTACCGGCGGGCCATGGAACGCGCGCACTAAGAGGCGCTGGAGGTTACTGAAAGATGGCAATTCCTATCTCCCAGGTGTGGACGGTAGTGAAGTATGTGTGGCAGCAGAAGCTGAAGGGCAATGACCGCTATCCGCTGGTGCTGATGCTTGAACCGCTCTTCCGCTGCAACCTGGCTTGCGCCGGCTGCGGCAAGGTGCAGTATCCGCCGCACATTCTCAAGAAGCAACTCACACCCGAGGAGTGCTTTGCCGCTGTCGAAGAATGCGGCGCGCCAATGGTCTCCATCCCCGGCGGTGAGCCGCTGTTGCATCCGCAGATCGTCGAGATCGTTAACGAGTTGGTTGCGCGCAAGAAGTATATTTACCTTTGCACCAACGCGTTGGAATTGAAGCGCCGCATCCACGAGTTCACGCCGTCGAAGTATCTGACCTTCTCAGTGCATCTGGACGGGCAGCGCGACCATCACGATTTCAGCGTTTGCCGCGAGGGTGGATGGGACATCGCCGTCGAGGGCATCAAGGAAGCAGTCAAGCGCGGCTTCCGCGTTACGCCGAACTCAACCTTCTTCGACGGCACCGATCCGAACAGCGTACGCGCTTACTTCGATGAAGTGATGGCGCTAGGCGTCGAGGGCATCGTGCTCTCGCCGGGCTACAGTTATGACAAGGCGCCCGACCAATCGCACTTCCTTGGCCGCGCGCGCGTCCGCAAGCTCTTCCGGCAGATTTTATCCAACCGCAAGAAGTCGTGGAAGTTCAATATGTCGCCGCTGTTTCTTGAATTCCTGATGGGCGATAAGCAATATGAGTGCACACCGTGGGGCTCGCCCGCGTATAACATCTTCGGTTGGCAGAAGCCATGTTACCTGCTGCAGGATGGTTACGCAGAGACCTTCAAGGAGTTGATGGAGACAACCAACTGGGAAGGCTACGGCGCGGCGAGCGGCAATCCCAAGTGCGCCAACTGCATGGTGAGCTGCGGATATGAGCCCTCGGCAGTCGTCGATGGCTTTCTCTCGCTGAGCGGTTTCTGGGGCATGGTCAAGGGAAACTTCAGCATGTATAAAGATGAGCATGCGCTTCGGTTGTTGAACGAGCCTGCTCCGCATGGACCTGCGCCGCTGGTGCAGATTGCACAGCCTGTCCATTCGCTGGAGGAGACCAACGCATGAGCGCTGAAGTGCTGAAATATTCCATGGAGCAGGTCGAAGCGTTGGAGATTGCGCCTGGCTTTGAACATCACAATCTGGAAGGCTATGTTCCAGAACTCGCTAGTGAAGAAGATTTGCGCGAGGCGCTGGAAAAAGCCTTTGATTATCGCGGCGATGTGACCTTGACGCTTAAGAACGGCGAGCGCGTCGAAGCCTACATCTTCAACCGCCATACCGGCGTTTCTCTGGCCACATCTTACGTGCATTACTTCACGCCGAGCGCGCCAGAAAAGCGCAAGGTAAGTTATGCCGAAATCGCGCGCCTGGAGTTCACCGGCAAGGATCGCGCCGCCGGCAAGCACTGGGAAGATTGGGTCAAGAAGTACAACGAGAAGAAGGCCGCCGGCGAGAAGAACATCGCCCTCGTCCCGGAGGCGCTGGAGTAAGCGCTATGGAGGGTACCGTTCAGGAGTGTGGATGCATCGCTCTGCCGGAGGCCCTCCAGGCAAAAATCGGTCTTTATCCAGGTGCAACGTTTGAGATTGAAGTGACTCCAGACGGTACTGAGCTGATACTGACGCCGTTGAAAACATGCACTCCAAGCAATCCCAAACCTGGAATCAAATGCGGGTAGGTACGCGCAAAGTCGATCTATGAAAGGCTTTCTAACTGACGCGACTGAACTTGTAGGCCATCCTGTGGCGCGGGTGATTATCTTGAATCGCACACGCTCATCTTAGAATTCAAGCCAGTAATCTACTCCGAATCCCCTGCTTCGCAATCGCCGACACCGCTTTCTTATCGAACGAGACAAACGTTTCGCCGCCTAGCCGGCGCCCTTCGTAGGCAATCACTCCATCGGCAAAATCCGCTCCTGCTGCTAGCACGGAAAGTCCGGTGTCGATAGCTACGTTATCTATCGCAATCTTTCTAGTCTCGCGTAACCGGGTAATCACAGCGATGATGTTCTCGCGCGTGACGCCATAACGGCTGCGCAGAACCCAGACCAGCTCGCAGAGGGCAAGATTCGTCACAATCACGGCCTCGGCCTGTTCCATGACGTCGAGCGCTTTTTTGTATTGAACTTGATCGTCGTTCAGCACAAAGCGCAGAAGAAGATTGGTGTCGGCGACGATCTTCACCGCCGAACGCCTCTCAGGAACTCTTCGACAACAGCTTCGCCGATAGCCTCATCCATCTCTTCAATAGTCAGCCTTGCACCATTGGTCTTGCCTTTGAGGTATCCTGCGAGGTCGCTGATACTGCCTTTCTTCTGGACCGCCCGGCCCCGGAATTCGCCACCCGGCAGCAGCTCAATCTCCAACTTCTCTCCTGGCCTGATGCCAACGTGCTGGAAGATCTCCTTCCGCAGAGTCACCTGCCCGCGCGAGGTTGTGCTTACGATAGCCATGCAGTCACCCTTCTCATATTGTAATGCAGTTTTGCATTATCTGTTGAATTCTTGCAGGTGCTTCGCTTGTAGACCCTGCGACACAGCCCAGCATTTAAGATGACTGATAGAGATCAGTTGAGATGAAAGTTTTCCTGACAGGCGCAACCGGATTTGTGGGCCATCATGTAGCGCGGGCGCTTGCCGCCGAGGGCGCGGAGCTGCGCCTGCTGGTGCGCAAGACGAGCAATCTATCAAATCTTGAAGGCATTGCCGGCGATACTGTTGTTGGCGACTTGCTCGAGCCTGCCGGACTGAAAAGCGCTTTCGGCGCTTGCGATGCAGTTGTTCACGTCGCCGCCGATTACCGGCTCTGGATTCCAGATCCGCAGTCGATGTACCGAGCCAACGTCGATGGGACGCGCGAGCTGCTGAAGCTGGCGCGTGAGGCCGGTGTGCCGCGCGTGGTTTATACATCGAGTGTGGCGACCATGCACTTTCACACCGATGGAACGGTGGTAAACGAAGATACGCCGGTGACGCTGACGGATATGGTGGGCCACTACAAGCGGTCCAAGTTTCTGGCTGAAGAAGAGGCTATTGCCGCAGCGCGAAATGGCCAGCAAGTCATCATCCTGAATCCTACTTCTCCCATCGGTTCTAACGACGCCAAGCCTACGCCGACCGGGCGCATCTTTGTGGACTTTCTTCAGCGAAAATTCCCGGCGTATATGGATACGGGACTAAATTTAGTCGATGTATCCGAAGTTGCCCGTACTCATGTTGCAGCTCTCACGAACGGCCAGCCGGGACGGCGCTATATTCTAGGCGGAGAAAATCTTACCCTGAAGCAGATACTCGACAAGATGGCGGAGATCACAGGGATACCCTCGCCGACGGTGAAGATCCCATTTGCGGTCGCCGCAAGTTATGCCTTCTTCGAGGAGTGGATCACAGGGCGCATCCGCAAGCGTGAGCCGCGGGCGACTCTTGAAGAAGTGCGTATGGGCCGCAAGAAGATGTTCGCCTCTAGCGCCCGTGCTCAACAGGAGTTGGGTTTCCGCATTTTGCCGATTCAACCGGCGATGCGGGAAGCGATTGAGTGGTTTCGTGCGCATGGGTATGCGCCATGAGCCGAGTTGCAATTATTGCGGCAATGGCCGGTGAATTGAAGCCGCTGGTTGAAGGCTGGAAGCATGAACGGCGAGATTGTGTTGACATCTGGCGCTATCGTTACGATGAAGGCGAATGGGTTGCAGCCTGCGCAGGTGCTGGGCAGGCTGCGGCGACGAAAGCCTTTAGGGAAGTCGAGAAAGACGGAGCGATCTCCTTTGTCATCTCAACAGGATGGGCCGGTGCGTTGAGTGAAAAATTAATGCCGGGTAAGGTCTATGGCGTCTCCGGTGTAATCGATGCACTGACCGGGGAGCGGTTGCACGTCACGCGCTGGACCGAAGAAAGATGGCTTGTAACAAGTCCGAGTGTTGCAGACGAGCATGAGAAAATGCGCCTGGCTCAGTCGTACGAAGCCTCTCTGGTAGACATGGAGGCAGCAGCGATTGCTCGACTAGCACAAATGCGCGGAATTCCTTTTTATTGCTTTAAAGGAATCAGCGACGGCTACGGGGACCAATTGCCTGATTTCAACAGGTTTATATCGCCGGAAGGCCAATTCAAGTTGGTTCCGTTCATCCTTTTTGCCCTCGTTCGCCCCGGGTGCTGGTCTGCACTGGTGCGGATGGGCGAAAATAGCAAAAGGGCATCCATCGGCATTGCAGAAACTACGATGGATTTGCTTGACGAACGAGCTTACATCAGGAAGCGCAATGGCTACCCAAACCACAATGGCTGAAGATCGAAGCGAACACGATATTCCGTCCACGATGCAGGCCGTTGTCTATCGTGGCGTGAACGATCTGCGGTTGGAGACAGTTCCGGTGCCGGAGATTGGTCCCGGAGAGCTGCTGGTGAAGATCGCTACCTGCGGCGTCTGCGGAACAGACCTCAAGAAGATTCATACTGGTTCGCACTCCGCGCCACGCATCTTCGGCCACGAGATGGCGGGGACGATTGTCGCTGTCGGCGAACGGGTGACGAAGTTTGCGCTCGGCGAACGCGTGATGGTGCATCATCATGTTCCCTGCGGCGAGTGTTATTACTGTCGCAAGCAGACCCCGGCGCAGTGCGCGGTGTACAAGAAGGTCGGCGCGACGGCAGGCTTTGAGCCTTCTGGCGGAGGATTTGCCGAGTACATTCGCGTGATGGACTGGATCGTCGAACTGGGCGGCGTGATTCGGATACCGGACGATGTGCCGCTCGAGCAGGCCGCGTTTATTGAACCGGTGAATACCTGCCTGAAAGGCGTGAAGCTTCTGAATCTTGCCGCTGATGAGACGATTCTGGTGATTGGCCAGGGGCCGATTGGCGTGATGCTCGCTGCGTTATCGCGCAAGACCGGCGCGCGCGTGCTGACCAGCGATTTGTATCCCGAACGCCATGCGATTGCCGCGCGGTTTGGCTTGAATGAGCCAATTCACGCCGGCTCCGAGGATGTTGTTGCGCGGGTGAAGAAAGAAACCGAAGGTCGCGGGGCGGACGCGGTGATTCTTGCCGTGGGCGGCAATGGGCTGATTCGAACGGCGATGGATGCGGCCCGGCCTGGCGGCAAGGTGATGCTCTTTGCGCAGACGCAGCATGGCGAGGCAGTCATCGATCCAGGCGCGGTGTGCATGGACGAGAAGAGCCTGATCGGTTCGTATTCCGCATCTGCGGCAATTGTGAATGAAGTCACGGATCTGGTTTTGGGCGGTTATAGCGACGGGTTCGATCTGACGCAACTAATTTCGCACCGCTTTTCGATGAGAGAGGCAACGGCGGCAATAGAAATCGCTTCTCACCCCACAGCGGCCTCCATGAAGATTATGATAGAACCGGCTGAGAGTTCGGGAGCCGCGGGCGCGGTAGAGGCCCGGGAAAGATCAGGAGGGTCCGAATGGCGACAACCATGAAGGCTGCAATCCTCCACGGCCGCGAAGATATTCGCATCGAACATGTGCCGGTGCCCGAGGCCGCGCCAGGCGAGTTGATTGTTCGCGTGGGCGCGGCTTTGACTTGTGGAACAGACCTGAAGGTATTTCGGCGCGGCTATCATGCGCGTATGATTGTGCCGCCGGCATTATTTGGTCACGAACTGGCTGGTACGGTAGTTGAGGCCGGCGAAGGCGTAACTGAATTTGCAACTGGAGATCGCGTGGTGGCGCTCAACTCTGCGCCCTGCGGAGAATGTTTCTTCTGCGCGCGCGGTCAAGAGAATCTCTGTGACGATCTGCTCTTCAACAACGGCGCCTATGCCGAGTTCATACGCATCCCCGCGCGCATCGTTGCCAAGAACACGCTGCATGTGCCGGATCATGTTCCGCTGGAACACGCCGCGCTGACAGAACCGTTGGCTTGCGCCGTACACGGCTTTGAAGATTCGCATCCACATTCCGGCGATACGGTTGCGATCATCGGCGGCGGGCCACTGGGCTTGATGATGTTGCATGTGGCTGCGTTGTATGGATGCGAAGTAATCGCAATCGTTAAGCACGATGGCCAGGTAGAGGCCGCGCGGCAGTTGGGGGCGGCGCATGTCGTGCAGACATCGAGTATCCGCAAGGCGATCCGTGAAACGCGCGCTCTAACTCCCGGGGATCGCGGTGTGGATATTGCCATTGAAGCGGTAGGAGTGCCCGAGGCGTGGCAAGAGGCGGTTGAGCTTGTGCGCAAGGGCGGGACAGTGAACTTTTTCGGCGGCTGCGCGGCTGGTACGCACGTTACGCTCGACACGAATCGCATTCACTATAGCGACATCACGCTCCGCGCGACTTTTCATCACACTCCGGCCATTTGCCGCAAGGCACTGGAATTGATCGCCGGCGGGCGTTTCCAGGCGCGTGCCTTCATCACAGGCCACGCGCACCTTTATGAACTCAACCGCGTCTTTGAGAAGCTGATGAATCGCAGCAGCGAGATCAAGACAGCTATCGTACCCTGAGAAATTCTTGATGACAGCAACTGCCATGCAACAGGAGTTAGTAGATCGCGGATGGGCCGCGCTGCCGGAGAGTTATCGAATTCCCGAGCAGGCTCCGACCGTCTATGAGGCGCGCGCCTGGTGCAAGCACCTTGCAGACACACACTATGAGAACTTCCATGTAGCTTCGTGGTTTTTGCCCAAGGCACTGCGCCCGCACTTTCATGCAATCTATGCCTACTGCCGCGTCTCTGATGATCTGGGTGATGAAGTAGGTGACCGCTCCGCTGCGCTAGCTTTGCTCGATTTGTGGGGCGAGGAGTTAGATGCTTGTTATGCAGGCCGTGCGCGGCATCCGGTGTTTGTCGCATTAAGCGAGACGATCCGCGTCTGTGCGATTCCGAAAGAGCCGTTTTCCGACCTCTTGGTGGCCTTCAGGCAGGATCAGAGCATAACTCGCTTTGAAACCATGCAGGATGTATTGAGCTATTGCCGTTATTCCGCAAATCCAGTTGGCCGGTTGGTGCTTTATGCCTGCGGGGAAGTAAGTGAAGAAAAATTTCGCCTGTCGGATGCAACTTGCACGGCGTTGCAACTGGCAAACTTCTGGCAGGATGTCAGCGTGGATTTCAAGAAGGATCGTGTCTACATCCCGCAGCAGGATATGCGGCAATTCGGCGTAAGCGGTGAGACCATTGCCGCGGGCGTTGCTACGCCCGGGTTTAAGGCGCTGCTTGAGCAGGAAGTAAAGTATGCACGCGACCTTTTTGAAGAAGGCCTGCCACTGATCGGCAAGGTGAACCGCGAACTGGCGCTTGATCTGGACCTCTTCAGCCGCGGAGGCCTGGAGATTTTGCGCGCCATAGAGCAGGCTGGCTATGACGTACTCAGCGCGCGGCCTGCGATTGGCAAACGCACAAAGCTGGCGCTGGCTTTGCGCGCGGTGAGCGGGAAAATGCTGCCATTTCTGCGCCTGGGAAATACTGCGCAAGGGAAGGCTGCTTGACACAAGTACTGACCTTGGAAGCGGCCTATGCGGAGTGTCGCGCAGTTGCCAGGCGCGAAGCGAAGAACTTTTATTTTTCTTTCGTGGCATTGCCCGCGCCACGCCGCAATGCGATCTGTGCTATCTATGCCTTCATGCGCAAGGCAGATGATTTGGCCGATGATGAGAGCCTGCCGCGCGCGGAGCGGCGTAAGCAATTAGATACCTGGCTCACAGAGTGGCGCAGTGTTGCAGGTGGTGCGGATACGGCGAACCTCGTCTTTCTTGCAGTGCGTGATGCAGTGGAGCGCTTCGCAATTCCGTTAAGCCTGCTGGAGGAGTTGGTGGCCGGCGTAACAATGGATCTCGATCAGGGGACCGGTGATGCGCCGGATACTTATGCAACCTTTGATGATCTCTATCGCTATTGTTACTTGGTTGCCTCGGTTGTCGGGCTGGTCTGCATACGGATATTTGGCTATCAAGACCGCCGGGCCGAGAAACTGGCGGAGAAGACAGGGATTGCCTTCCAGTTGACCAATATTCTGCGCGATGTTGCCGAGGATGCGGAGCGCAACCGCGTCTATCTGCCACTGGAAGACCTTGCCGCGCATCATGTTGGGCTGGAATCGCTGCTGCAACGTACTTCCGGAACACCGCCCACACAGGAAGAACGCAATCTCCTCATGACGATTGGCCAGCGGGCGGAGAACTTTTATCAGGCCGCGCAGGAACTGCTGCCGTTGATTGATCGCGAGAGCCGGCCGGCGTTGTGGGTTCTGGTTTCTATCTATCATGCGCTGCTGAAGCGGATTGAACGCGCGAACTACGATGTTTTCTCCGAACGTGCCAGTGTTCCGTTGGCGCGGAAGCTTTCTATCCTTGCTGTAGGCATGTTACGAATGGGTTTAGCGCGGCTGTTTGCTTGATATGCAATTCTTTCGGGTAGTTTTTTGAACCAATCTGGCCATAACTCGGAAAAAAGTGTCACAGTTATCGGCGCAGGCGTCGCCGGCATGAGCGCCGCTTGCGCGCTGGCTGAGGCTGGTTTTCGCGTGCAACTTGTCGAGCGGCGCGGCTATCTGGGCGGGCGGGCCTCGTCCTATCTGCATCCGGGCGTGAATGAAGTTATCGATAACTGCCAGCATGTTTTATTTGGCTGCTGTACTAACTTGATAGGGTTTTATAAAAGGATCGGAAGCGCGGAGCGCATTCATTGGACCAGCGAGATGACAATGATTGAGCCGGGCGGAAGGCGTTCCGTGCTTGGACCTTCCAGATTGGGACCGCTGACCTTCCCAGCGCCCTTGCATGGTGCGTTCAGCTTTCTGCGCGCCAAGGCATTCAGTCTCAAAGACAAGATAGCGCTGGGGAGCGCGATGCGAGCGATGATGCGACCTACGGCGACGAAGGATTCAGGCGAGTCTCTTGGCGATTGGCTGCGACGGCACAAGCAGACCGAGGGCGCCCTGAATCGCTTTTGGCGATTGGTGATTGCCAGCGCCTTGAATGCGGAGATTGATGAGATTGCCGTGCCGTATGCCGCGAAGGTAATTCGCGAATTATTTCTGAATTCTGCGCAAGCAGGCAGCATGGGCATGAGCCGCGTTCCGCTCAGCGAGTTATATGCAGGTGTGATTCCATATCTGGAAGAACGCGGCGGTAGCGTCCGTTTGAATACGCATGTGGAAGGGGCTGCGTGGGATGAACGGGCAGGGAAGTGGACGATTTACACGCGAAACGGCGAATTAATTTCTGATTTTGTAATTTTTGCTTTACCCTTCGAGGCGATACAGAAGCTGTTGCCGCATCTGCCGGTGGAAGAAGGCAAAGAGACATTGGCGCGGCAGATTGAACAGCACACCCATTGGCCGATTTGCAGCGTGCACCTGTGGTTTGACCGCGAGATCACCGAGTTGGAACATGCCGTGCTTTTGGATCGCGAGATTCACTGGATGTATAACCAGTCGAAACTGCAAACCGGTCGTGGCGGGCATTACATTGAATTGGTGGTGAGCGCGACCAGGACCTTTGCCGCTCTGCCGCGAGAGGCTGCGATTCATCTTGCATTGAGCGAACTTGCCGAGTTCTTCCCAAAGGTAAAAGAAGCGAAGTTGGAGAAAGCTGCTCTGATCAAAGAAGTGCATGCGACTTTTGGTGTACCTCCAGGGATTGATGCGGCGCGGCCACGTGCTGTTTCCCCTTGGCCAAATCTGTTTCTCGCAGGAGATTGGGTGCAGACCGGCTGGCCTTCGACGATGGAGAGTGCGGCGCGGAGCGGGCATTTGGCTGCGGAGGAACTTGGCTTTGCAGCGGGAGAGCCGCTCAAGTGCTTCGAGCCTGATTTGAAGCCTGGTGGATTGATGCGATTTACATAGAACAACAGTAAGTTAGATAAATTTTCAATGCGCAAGAAAATAGACACCAATGCAGACCAGAATCGCCGCAGTCCAGCGGCGTCGATCCACATTCTCTTTAAGAAAGAATTTTCCGGCGATTGCATTGGTGACGAGTGTAAGGGACGCGGTTGCTGGCCCGGCGAGGCTCAGGTTGAGGTGGTTCAGCGCGAAGAGCAGCGAGAAAAATGAGATTGCGAGAAAGCTGACGCCGGCAAAAAAAAGGGGGCAGGTGAGGACGGCACGAATTGCGCCTTTCAGCCCGGAGTGAGTGCGAATCTCATCTAAGTCGCCGATGGATTTCATCGCGGCAGCAATGAGGACCTCGCCGATGGTCGAGGTGACGACGACGGCGGTGATCATCGCAGCCGCGGCCCAGAATCCTGTATGGATTTCAGAGGCAGGAAGCGTCATTGCAGCTGCGCCTCCTGCCCTTCAATCATTCCGCTGGCGTTGATCTCGACTCGTTCTGTAGTAGCTGGACCCTGCGCGACAAAGCCGACTCCGACGGTGATCAGAAGAACGCCAAACCAGCGCTCCAGGGAGATGGTTTCATGCAGCCAGAACCGCGAGAGCAGCTCGATGATGACGTTGCCGAAGGCTGAAGCAGGCAAAACGTAGGTAAGATCGGCGAAAGAGAGGGCCGTGAGATAGCTGGCGAAGAAACCGATCAGCAGAGCGATGCCGAGTCCTATCCAGGGAGTAAACACCGCGGCGATAAGTGAAACCGGATGAGTGATAGAGATGGCAGGAAGGCTGGCCATTCCGCGTGAAAGGCAAGAGTCGCCCAGCGGTGCGCAGACGGAGACCAAGCCTAGAACCATATATTGTCGCGCCGTGAGGGTTTGATGCGCCATTCGTGAATCAGTCCTGATGAAATTGGATTCTTCAAGTCAGCAAAAGTCTCACCGTGGCGCCAGCTGCTTCTGTGAGAATGGGGCAACCAAGCTCAGCTGGTTGCCCCATCTTGCGTCTAAAAGAATGAGTTACAGGCCCATTATGCGCCCGCGCCAACAGTGGCAGGCGGCTCTGCTTGATGGCTGCGCGCTGCTTTTACCATCTTGTTGCGCTGGGAACGCAGCTTGAGGAAGGCTTTGGCTTCCACGTAAAGCCTCGGCACATCGCGATTGACGATGGCCTTCCAGATAACGCGGAAAGCTGCCTTGGGCCGGAAGTAGTACTCGTCATAGAAACGATGCACCATTTCGAGCACGTAGTCGGTGGGCAGGCCGGGATACTCAATGTGCGCCATCTGGTGGCCGCCTTCGTCCATCATTGCGCCGTTGTTGACGATGAAGCCGTTGGCCTTGGCGTAGTCGTAGAACTCGGTGCCGGGATAGGCATGGGCGATGGAAACCTGAATCGTCTCCACATCCAGCGACTTGGCGAAGTTGATCGTGTTGCGAATCGACTCCTTGGTCTCGCCGGGCAGGCCGAGGATGAAGTCGCCGTGAACGGTAAGGCCAATGTCGTTGCAGTCTTTGGCGAAGGCGCGCGCTCGCTCGACGGTTGCGCCCTTCTTGATGTTTTTGAGAATCTGCGGGTCGCCGGATTCAAAGCCGACAATGAGCAGCCGGCAGCCGGCGTCCTTCATTGCTTGCAGGGTTTCGCGGTCGGTGGTGACGCGCGAGGTGCAACTCCATGTAAGACCGAGGGGCTTGAGCTTGGCGCACAGCTCAATGGTACGAACCTTCTGAATGTTGAAGGTGTCGTCGTCGAAGAAGAATTCCTTGACCTCGGGGAAGTTCTGCTTGGCCCAGGCCAACTCGGCGGCGACGTCATCCGAAGAGCGCTTGCGCCAAGCGTGGCCGCTGAGTGTCTGCGGCCAGAGGCAGAAGGTGCACTGCGCCGGGCAGCCGCGGGTCGAGTAGAGCGCGATGTAAGGATGCAACAGGAAGGGAACGTTGTAACGCGTCACGTCCATGTCGCGCTTGTAGATCTTTGTGGCCCAGGGCATCGCGTCCAGATCCTCGACCTGCGGGCGATCAGGATTGTGGACAACCTTGCCGTTCTGCTTATAGCTGATGCCAAGAATTTCGTTCAGGGGCTTTCCCTGCGCGAACTCGACGACCGAGTAATCGAACTCGCGGCGGCAGATGAAGTCCAGCGCCGAGCACTCGTTCAGCGCCTTGTCCGGACTGGTGGTCACCGGCGGGCCGACAAAAGCGATGCGGATGGATGGATTCGCTGTTTTGATGGCTTCGGCAAGGCGCTGGTCGCCCTCCCATCCGACGGTCGAGGTGAACAGCACCAAAAACTCGTAGTCCTTGCAGATATTGATCGTTTCCTGCGCGGAGACGTGGTGAGGAGGAGCATCCAGCAGGCGCGAACCCTCCAGCAACCCAGCGGGGTAAGCCAGCCATACCGGGTACCAGTAGGACTCGATCTCGCGGGTTGCGGGCCAGCGGGAGCTTGCGCCGCCGTCAAAGTTCTCGAACGAGGGCGGATTCAGTAAAAGTGTCTTCAAAGGCATAGGCATCTCCTCAATTTTAACATTGCGGCGGATTCTGAACCGGTTATTTCGCTGTTTGTCTACTTTACGTGCAACTCATGCAGCCAGTCCTGCATGTGGCCGAGGGAGCGGAGCAGGTTGAGCCGGGCTTTGCTGAGGTCGAGCGCAGCATCAAGGGAGTCTTCAAATTTCTGGCGTTCGTCGATGCGGGCCAATTGCTCGGCTTTGGGCGAGAGCTGAGCAGGTGCTCCGGGGCCGTTGCCCGAGCCGTTGCCCAGTTCCAGTTGGGCCAGCACAGCATGGAGTTGTTCATCGGCGATCTGTTGCTTGAGGCTGGCGATTTCAGCCAGTGCGTCCAGCTCACGAATTGTGCCGGTGAGCGTGGCGACCTGAATGTCGTTCTGGCGCTGGGCCTGCTCGGCTTCGACAGTGGCGCGAAGGGCGTCCGCGGAGGATTCCCTGGCTTTTGCGCTGCTGCCCAGGTCGAATAGTGGCAGCCGGATCGAAAATCCTGAACTGAAGTTCGTAGTTGGGAGATCGTTTTTGTAGTAGTAATCGGCATTGTTGTGGTACTTGGTGCTGCGAAGATATTGAGCGTCGAAGCTGACCTGGGGAACGAAGCCGCTCAACATATCTCCGTGCGCGGTCTTCTGTTTGGCGAGGGCCAGCATCTGAGCAGATTTAATGCCCGAAAGGATGTGTGCGGTGGTATCCGCAGATATTGCGGGGATCTCAGGAATGCTGGCATGATCAGGCGTGATGACGCCAATGGGAAGCCCGGTCAGTGTTGCGAGTTGCTTTGCAAGTGTTCCTGCCCGCGTCTCCAGATGTAGCCGCTTCAGCCGGAACTGGGCCGCAGTCAGTTTGGCTTGCAGGAGTTCGCTCAAAGGATCAACACCGGCCTCTGCCCGCTCTTCTTCGATCTTTACCAGGCGGCCGGCAAGATCCTCCTGCTGATGGGCAGCTTCCAGTTCCCGGTCAACAGTGTCCAGCTCGATATATACGGTTGATACATCCAAAGCAGTCTGTTCGCAGGTATCCTTCAGCGCAAGCGACGCTGCCTTCACGCCATCGCGCGCAGCATGGATGTACTGTTGCTGGGGTAGGCTGAAAACCAATGACTGCGCGTTACCGCTCAGGATGGATGGCACCCCTCCGGTGAAGCCAACGGAAGGGAAAGCGGGAAGGCCGGAGCCTAGCTCCGCACTGGGGATATATGCGTCGCGAGTTTGCTCCAGAACGGCATTCGCTTTTTGCAGGTCTGCCTGAGCCAGCCTGACGGCGGTGGAGTTGCGCTGAGCCAGATCGACAACCGTGGCCAGCGATACCTGCGCCTGCGCGGACGTTGGCGAGAACACTGCTGCAAAAAGCAGCATTTGCAAAGCGCGGCAGCAGCGCGAATTGGAAATGGTCGTCATAGTTGATTCAATGCTTCGCCTCTTGCGCGGGCTTGTATTCGCGGGCCAGTTCATAAGCCGAGGCCCGGTTCTGCAATGCGCCGTCGTGGTCGCCGAGCTGATCTTTGATCCGTGCCAGGCGGGTGTAGGCAACAAAAGCAGGAGCTTCCTCGGTCTTCAATGGGCTGGCCAGATAATTCTCCAGCATTTTTGCAGCCAGCGCGGGGTCGCGGTTGGCGCGGGTTAGCACCGATGCGCCGTTATAGAGCGCCACGGCAGAGTGTCTGTCGCGCTCGGCAGCGCTGACGCCGGTATGAATTGCCGCTTCCATCTCATCCCAGCGCTGGCGGCCGCGAAAAAAACTGGCTAGCGTCATCCATTGAAAAGCAGGATGGATGCTGGCTGAAATGGCCTGGCGAAACTCGCGTTCGGCGGTGGTGAAATCCTTCTGACCGGCAGCGATGCGGGCGCGAAGTTCATGCGCGCGCGCGGGGTCCACCTTGTCCAACTGCGCGGCGATGGCATTGGCTTTATCCGTTCCGCCGCCGACGACGCCCGGCGCGGAAGAATAAAACTCGCCTAAATCCGCCAGCGCCTCGGCATTGCGTGGATTTAACTGAACGGCTCGCTCGAACTCGGCGCGGGCCCGCTTGGCCAGGGAATACGCGTTGAGAAAGCTGGCGCGGTCGGCTTTTTCGCCAAGTGCGCGGCCCAGCCACATATGGTTATCTGAGACGTCACTCGCCAGTTTTGCCGCTTGTTCACATTCGCCAACGGCTTCATCCCAGTGCTCCAGTGTGAAATAGACGCGGCAACGGAGATTGTGCTCTTCGGCCAGGTTGGCGGGCGGCAAAGAATCAGGCACGAGCAGCGCCAGCGCTTTATCGGCTTCTCCGGCTTGCAAGCACTGATTGGCCTGGGCCAAAGGATCGAGAACTGCTACCGGCTCGGGTTGCGTGTGACGCTTGTGGGACGACTGGGCATAAGTGCTCAACGCCGCGACAGCCGCGAACAGGCAGACGAAAAAAATCCTGGATGGAGAGACCGACTGCATCAGCGCACAACCTTGATGGGCAGGCCCTCTTGCAGAGGTTCGCCGCTCGTGGTGCCGGTGGCGACAGAATCGCCATCCTGCAAACCGGAAAGAATGGCAACCTTGGCATCGTTGAGCTTTCCTGGAATGACCGGAGATCGCTTCAGTTCGTCTCCGACGATCTTGTAGACAAACGGCTTGCCTTTTTCTGAGTAAAGCGCATCCCGCGGAATAGTAAGTACGCTGGCGTCAACGGAGGTGATGGCCTTGACGGAAACGTTTGTATCCGGCAGCAAACCGCTGTCGGCATCATCAATCCGTATCAGCGCCTCGCCCACATTACGGGTTCCGTAGGAGACGACGGTAACCGGTGTGCGAACGATATGCCCGTGCCAGACCTGACCCTGCTTTGCGTCCCATGTAATCAGGACTTTCTGCCCCACTGCCAGCTTGCCAATCTCCGGCTCGTCGAAATAGGCCCGCACACGGACCTGATGCAGGTCGGCCATTTGCAGCAGCAGTTTGCCTTCCTCAATAAATTCGGTCTTGCCGGCGTTGAGAGAGTAGACAGTTCCAGCAACGGGAGCGTGGATAGAAGCTTGATCAACCACCTGCCGGGCCGCATTCAGATTCGATTGAGCATCGGTCAGGGCAGCCCGCGCGCGGGCGACCTCGGCCGGAGAATATCGGCTGTGCGCTTGCAGTTCGGCCGCATGTAAACCCGCCTCTGCAACATCGAACCGCTGTCGGGCTGCCGCGACCTCGCCGGCAGAAGCCGCACCGGTGGATTGCAGCTTGGTTAGAGCGTCCAGATCCTTGCGCGCTTGGTCCCGTTCGAGTTGCGCCTTGGCGAGATCCCCAGCCGCAGCCTGACGCTCTTCCTGGGTTCCATTGTGGGTCGTGGATTCGAGCGCAGCTTCAGCGGATTTGACCCCGCTTTCAGCTGCGGCAAGCCGCGCCAGCGCCTGGGCCGGGTCCAGCTCCATCAGTAATTTTCCCGCCGGAACAGTGTCTCCCGGTTGCACGTAGACAGCCTTCACCGTCGATGCGATTGGGGAGTGAAACTCGTAATTCATCTCCGGCTCAACCCGTCCATTGGTGCTGACTGAACTTTCCAGCGACTCGTGCGCGGCCTGAGCGGCACGCACCGGCAACCGCTCTCGCGAGATCGAGCGCACTGTGAAAAATACAGCAACGAGAATGAGAACGGCCGCGCTCCACCATATCCAGCGCCGGTCCAAAGGCTTTCTTTCTAGCGTCATTGAGCAACCTGAGACAGTATATAAGACTCGCAAAGACCCTTAACGGCGCAAAAAAATCAGTACCGCTCAGGCGTGACCAGAGAATTCTCCTGCTCGTACAATAAAAACATGGCACTTGAAGAACGCTACACCGACGAACACGCCGCTGCGGGGCTGGATTTTCCCTTCCCGGCGATTGAGACCTGGCCTAATCAGTTTCCCGGCTACGAGATTCAAATTGACGACCCGGAGCTGACCTCGGTCTGCCCCAAGACCGGGCTGCCTGATTTTGGCGTGCTGACCATCCGCTACATGCCCCGGGCGCGCTGTCTGGAGCTGAAATCTCTGAAAGAATATCTCTTCAGCTACCGCAATCTGGGAATCTTTCAAGAAAACATTGTCAACCAGGTGCTGGAGGATGTGGTGAAGGCCTGCGACCCGGTATGGGCGGTGGTGAAGGGTGACTTCCGGCCCCGCGGCGGGATTTCAACAATCGTCGAGGCGCGCTGGCCAAGGCCCAAGGAGCCGGAAAGCGACAAGTCAGCGGGTTAGCAAGTCGCCGTGACTGCACGGTTTTCGGTCTTTTGGGTATGCTGGAGCGATTCGGTTGCAGATCAGTATGAACTCTCTGCGATAATCGGGTTGATTTTAGTCCCTGCCGCGAAAGTAATTCACTTGCCGACAGCCGCTCAACCAACCCGCGCCCGCCTCAGCCCCGCAACCGCGACGCTGCTGCTGCTGATCGCGCTCAATCTGCTCAACTATATTGATCGCTACATTTTGCCCGGCGAAGTCTCGCTGATCAAGACCGAGTTTCATGCCACCGATCATCAGATGGGCGCGCTGACCACAGCGCTCTTTGTTGTCTATATGCTGGTTGCGCCCCTCAGTGGCTGGTTGGGAGACCGCTTCCGGCGCAAGCCGCTGATCATCGGCGGCGCGGTTCTCTGGAGCCTGGCCACGCTGGCTACCTTCTGGGTCCATGACTATTGGACCCTTTATATTCGCCACGCGCTGGTTGGGGTGGGTGAGGCGACCTTCGGGTTTATTGCCCCAGCGGTGTTGGCGGATTTTTACCCGGAGCGGGAGCGCAACCGGGTTCTCTCGATCTTTTATCTGGCCATACCCATCGGCGCGGCCGTCGGATACGAGGCCGGTGGGCTAATTGGTTCCCACTGGGGCTGGCGAATGCCGTTTTTTGTCTGCGCAATTCCTGGCCTGGTTGTCGCAGCAATCTACGGCATCTACGGAACCGAGCCGGTGCGCGGCGCAAGCGACCGGATCCGCCCCGCGATGAGCCGAACCACTTTCACCGGGCTTTTCTTCAATCAGGCCTACCTGACGGCCACCCTTGGCCTGGCCGCGCTGACCTTTGCGATGGGCGGCATCTCCGCCTGGGTGCCGACATTTCTTGAGCGCGTCACCGGAATGTCGCTGGCCAGCGCGGACTTCAACGTCAGTGCAATTACAGTCATTGACGGCATTGTCGGAACACTGGCGGGCGGCTGGCTGGCCCAGCGTTGGCTACGCACCGATCATCGCGCTCTCTATCTGCTTTCCTTCTGGAGCGTTGCCCTTACCTTGCCCTGCGGCGCGCTGGTCTTCTTCGGTCCGAAGGCCTGGGCAGTTCCGGCGCTCTTTGCCGCCGAATTTTTCCTCTTTCTCAACACCGGACCGCTGAATACAGCGATAGTGAACTCGGTTCCGGCGGAGATTCGGGCGACGGCGATTGGACTGAATCTCTTCTTTATCCACTTTTTCGGCGATACGTTTTCTCCGCAGATCATCGGCTACCTCTCTGACCGTTCTAATTTGAGTCTGGCTCTGGGCGCAACGCTGGTTGCTCTGGTAGTTTCTTGTGGCATTCTGCGTACCGGCGCGCGGTTTGCCCCGTCACTGGAAGTTAAGTCGAGTCCGTCGAGCCTGTGAGCTGAATCACAGACGAATGTTTTGCAAGCCGGGAATGATGCAGAGGGTCGAACGGTTCACAGAATGGGATGAATGGCAAAAAAATGGAACTGGGCGGTTCCTAAACGTCACATCTCCTTGGTCAAAGCAGCCCCAAAACTGTTACGTTGTAGCTGAAGGATTTCTTCCCGAAGATGGTCTCAAGTCCTTATTTTTCACTTGCGGTTTTATTTGTGGCGGCTCTGGGCTTTGGGTTGGCTCCACTGGCGCTGGCATGGCTTTGGGGCAAGGTTTTTTCGCCGGCTAAGCCCAATGCGCTCAAGAATGCCATCTATGAGTGCGGTCTGGAGTCCAGGGGCGACGCATGGATCGAATTCCGGTCGGCCTACTACCTCTATGCCATCATTTTTTTGATCTTTGACGTGGAAGCAGTCTTTTTGCTGCCCTTTGCCGTGGCCTTTACCGGGCTGGGGGTGCAGGCATGTCTGGCGATGTTGGTTTTTGTGCTGTTGCTGATCGAGGGGCTGGCTTGGGCGTGGGCCAAGGGTATTCTGACCTGGGCGTGAAGACAGCTTTTAGCTATTAGCCTTTTCTTTGTTGGAGTGCGATCTGTGTGCCGCGGGAACTCGGATGGAAGGCGGCACTCAACAGAGTGCGCTGTGTTGGGAATGTATATCCAGAAGCAAGCAGCTAACGGCTAAAAGCTGATAGCTGAAAGCTGGTTTTCGGAGCGTAGCGACGATGGTTGAAGAAGGTCTGAAGATCGAGTTGGGCAAACAGGGCGTCTTCGTCACGACCATCGAGGAACTGTATAACTGGGGCCGCCGCAGCTCCATCTGGCCCATGCAGTTTGGCCTCGCCTGCTGCGCCATCGAGATGATCGCCACCACCATGGCCCGGTACGATCTGGCGCGTTTTGGCGCAGAGGTCTTTCGTCCTTCGCCTCGCCAGGCCGATCTGATGATCATCTCCGGCACGGTGACCAAGAAGATGGCTCCGCAGGTCGTTCGCCTCTACAACCAGATGGCCGAACCGAAATACGTAATCGCCATGGGCGCTTGCGCCATCTCCGGCGGACCCTTCAAGCAGGGATACAACGTGTTGAAGGGAATTGACCGCTATATCCCTGTTGACGTCCATATTCCCGGCTGCCCGCCGCGTCCCGAGGCGCTGTTGCATGCTTTTATCACCCTCCAGAAAAAAATTGATGCCCAGCCTCTGACCGGCGAAGGCCGTCCACGCCATCTCGACTCCGAGGCGCAGGGGCTGTTTCCGGTGCCCGAGCAAGGGGAGCACGATCTCGAACCCACCTCGAATCCGGGTGTCTGGACAGTGCCGGTGGTGATCCGATGAGCCTGACCATGGAAGCCGTCAAGTCGGCGATTGAATCAGCCGTTCCCGGAGCGGGCGTTGAGCTGGTCACTAATCCCAGCCCTAGCGGCCAGCACTGGCTGCGTCTCGACGCTGCACATGCCTTTCAAGTAGCGACCTTTGTGCGTGACACTCTTGGCTTCGATTATCTTTCCAACGCCACCGGTGTGGATTGGCCGGATAAAGAAATCGCCGAGAAGGTCAAAGTCACTCGTTCGGTTACAAAGACCGTGGACGGTGTGGAGCAAACCGTCGAAGAAACTGTCGAGGAGACCCGCAAGCGCACCGAGCCGGGCTATCTGGAAGTGGTTTATCACTTGTTCTCGGTTGCCAAGCGCGAAGGCCCACTGGTTCTCAAGCTGCGCACAGTGAATCGCTCGGACCAGATCGAACTGCCGTCACTGACACCCATCTGGCGTGCGGCGGAGTTTCAGGAGCGTGAGGTTTTTGATCTTTACGGAATCGTCTTTACCGGCCATCCCGACCTGCGACGCTTGCTGATGTGGGAGGGATTCAAGGACCACCCCATGCGCAGGGATTATGTCGAGCCGGATGATTTTGAGTACGAGCCAACCGCCCACGATGAGGTGCTGGCCCGTGTTACAGCGCGGCAGCAAACGGGAGCCGGCCAATGAGCGACGCGGTGATTGATAAAACTCCAAGCTTGGCGAAGCCCGATGGCTGGAACCGTCCGCCGGTAATTGAACCCGACGGCGAGGGAGAGTTGCTGGAAGTCGCGATGGGTCCGCATCATCCCTCGACCCACGGCGTCTTTCGCATGGACGTGGCTCTGGACGGCGAACGTGTGATCCGCCTCAAGCCGGTCTTCGGCTACCTGCACCGCAATCACGAAAAGATCGCCGAGGGCGCTAGCTATCTGGCGTCCATGCCCTACACCGACCGGCTGGATTACTTCTGCTCGATGACCAACAACTGGGCCTACGCGCTGGCCGTCGAGAAGCTGACCGGCCAGGAGGTCCCCGAGCGCGCTGAATATATTCGTGTGATCACCGCTGAACTGACGCGTGTACAGAATCATGCTTCCGCCATCGGCTTTCTCCTGCAGGAGATGGGCGCCAGCGGCACACCGCTGATGTATGCCTTCCGTGAGCGGGAAAAGATCCTTGATCTCTTCGAGGCGCTCAGCGGCTCGCGGATGATGTGCAACTACATGCGCTTTGGCGGTTGTCGCGTCGATGTTTCCACGGCTTGGCTCGATGCGGCGCGCAAAGTTGTCGCTGGCCTCCCAGGGTTTGTGGATGAGATTGACCGCTTCCTCACCAGCAATGAGATCATCATGGCCCGCTGCCAGGGTGTGGGCATTTTGAAGCCGGAGCTGGCCGTCAACGCGGGCATCAGCGGACCGATGCTACGCGCCTCGGGCGTCAACTACGACATTCGCAAGGTGGATCATTACGGCATTTATGACCGCTTCAAGTTTCGTGTGCCGCTCGGCGATCATGGCGACATCTACGACCGCTACATGGTGCGGATGCTGGAAGTACGTGAGTCGATCAAGATTTTAGAACAGGCACTCAAAGAGATTCCCGGCGGACCCATCATGGACCCCAAGGCCAAGATTCGCGGCTTCCGTCCAAAGCCTGGCGAAGCTTACGGACGCATCGAAGCGCCCAAGGGGGAGCTGGGCTTTTATCTGATCAGTGACGGCACGCCGAATCCCTATCGCTATCGGGTACGGCCGCCGAGTTTGATCAATCTGACGGCGCTTGAAGATATGACGCTGGGGCAGAATGTAGCGGACGTGGTTTTGATCTTTGGCAGCGTGGATATTGTGCTGGGTGAAGTGGATCGGTGATGCAGCTTTCAGCTCTTAGCTTTTAGCAGGTCGTACTAAAGAGTTGCATCGGCTATAGGGCAGTATGTTGAGGGTACTGAAAAGCTGACGGCTGAGAGCTAATAGCTGAAAGCTGGTTTTGGAGGAGCAACTTGCTGGGCGAGGGAATACTGAAAGGGCTGGCGGAGACGGCAAAAAACTTTGCCGGCAGCTTCGTCTCCGCGGAGCGGCTGACGACGGTCGAGTATCCGGAGCAGCGCATCGCTCCTATCGAGGCTACGCGCGACTTTCCGTTCCTTGTCTATGACGGCGAGGACTGGGAAGCCGGAATGCGCTGTGTCTCCTGCCAGATCTGCGAGAAGGAATGCCCGCCCAAGTGCATTTACATCGAGAAATCCAAGGATAAGAAACCGGACGCGCTCGGCAAGCCGCAGTTTTATCCCACCCGCTTCGACATTGATATTTCCGTCTGCATGAGCTGCCAGATCTGTGTCGAAGTCTGCCCCTTCGAAGCGATCAAGATGGACACAGAATTTGAGCTGAGCACAACCGACCGCTTCGGCGGCCTGCTGCACGATCGCAAGCAGCTCTCCCGCTCCAATGAGTACTATCACCGCATTCATCCCACTGAAGCCGCCGAAGTAGATGCGCGGCTGGCCGAGGAAAAAGCCAAGGCCGATGCCAAGGCCAAAGCCGCGGCTGAAGCTGCTGCCGCCAAGGCCACCGCTGCGGCGGCCACTCCACCTGCGGCCATTCCACCTGTGGGAGGCGCCTAGCAGTGTCCGCGACCCTGGATCAGATCTTCGTACTCATCAAACAATGGATTGTCAGCTTTTTACCTGTAGCCTGGCAGCCCGTCGCAGGCATCCTTCTTTGCGTTGCTGCAATTGTTTCCGTCTTTCCCGGCCTTTTCGCCTTCACGGTCTTGCTTGAGCGCAAGGGGCTGGGCCGCATGCAGAATCGCATCGGACCGAATCGCGTTGGCCCTTTTGGAATCTTCCAGCCGATTGCCGACGGCATCAAGTCGTTGACCAAGGAAGATATCGTCCCTTACAGCGCGGATGGCGTGGTGCATTTTCTCGCTCCGGTCGTGCTGGTTGTCGCCGTTTTTCTGGGCTTCGCCGTTCTGCCGATGGGCCGCAACATGGTGCTGGTTGATGTAGACGCCAGCCTGCTCTTCTATTTCGCCATTGGTGCATCGACCGAGTTATCGGTCTTCATGGCGGGCTGGTCGAGCCGCAATAAGTATTCGCTGCTGGGCGCAATGCGCGCGGTGGCCCAGATGATCAGCTACGAGGTGCCGCTGCTGATGTCGAGCGTGGCCATCGTGATGATGACCGGCTCCCTTTCTCTGGTAAAGATTGTCGAAGTACAAAACCATTACAGCGGCATCTTTCCGCATTGGTTTATCTTTACTCCGTGGGGCTTCGTGGGCTTTGTGCTGTATGCGGTTGCCGCTACAGCCGAGACCAACCGCTCTCCCTTCGACTTACCTGAAGGAGAGTCGGAGTTAGTCGCCGGTTACTTCACCGAATATTCCGGCTTTAAATTTGCACTCTTCTTTCTTGGCGAGTATCTGGCGATGTTTTCCATCTCCGGCCTCGGAGCTACGTTATTTCTCGGCGGCTGGTCCGCGCCATTCTCGTTCCTTACATGGATCCCGTCGTGGGTGTGGTTCTTCGGTAAGGTGATGACCTCGATCTTCGTTTTTATCTGGATGCGCGGAACCTTGCCCCGCCTGCGGCAAGACCAGTTGATGAACTTTGCCTGGAAGTTTGTTCTCCCGCTCACGATGATCAATCTCTTCGACGCTGCCATCTGGCGCTTCCTCGGTGAAGGCTGGCTGCGTTGGGTCATCTGCTCCACGATCCTGTTGATTGCATACATTGGCATGGGCCGCATTGGCATGAGCCGCAAACACTTCGGGCCAAGGAGTTATCGCTATGCGGAATAATTTTTCGGGAGTTTTGATGAGCAGCCGTGCACTGCGCCAAAGACAATTTGCCCAAAGCTCCAATGAAAGGACAGGCCGAAAATGAGCTTCGCCTTTTATCTGATCTCGGCCATTTCCGTCGCTGGTGGGCTGGCCGCGGTGCTGCTCAAGAACACCGTGCATTGCGCATTGGCGCTGACGGTCGTTTTTGCCGGGTTGGCCCTGCTCTTCCTGCAACTAGACGCGCAGTTTGCCGGCTTCGCGCAGATTCTTGTCTATATAGGTGCAGTTGCAATCCTGGTTGTTTTTGCAATCCTGCTCACGAAAGGCTCGGAGACACCTAAGGATGGGGTTTTCAGCAAGACCTGGCTTGCTGGACTTGCCGTTGCCGCCGCGGTTTTCGCCGTTTTTGGTTGGACGGTTCTGCAAAGTGGGGCAGTGCTTCCGCATCAGACTGCCACGCCGCAAGTGACTGTCGCACAAATTGGCACTGCCCTGATGGGCCGCTATGTTTTGCCCTTGGAGATTGTCGCCCTCTTGCTCACCGCCGCATTGATCGGCGCCGTAATTATCGCGATGCATGAAAAGCCGGAAAATAATGAAGAGGAGGTAGCGAAATGACTCCTCTGACGGGATACTTGATGGTTGCCGCGCTTCTGTTTTCCATTGGTCTGGCTGGAGCTCTGACGCGACGGAATGCAATCCTGGTCCTGATTGGGATTGAGTTGATGCTGAATGCGGCGAATCTCAATCTGATTGCTTTCTGGCGCTACGGGCCTCATCCAGAGGCATTGACCGGCATGATGTTTGCCATTTTTTCGATCGCGGTTGCAGCGGCGGAAGCAGCGGTTGGGCTTGGTTTGGTGATCCAGATTCACCGCCATGCGCATACAACCGATCTCGATCAGATGAACAGGATGAAGGGGTAAGCTGGTGATTGAACAATCCATCCCGTTCACTTCGCAAGAGGTCGCCTCAACAGCGGCGCAGCTGCTATGGCTCATTCCGGCAGTGCCGATTCTTGCCGCTGGGATTATTTCGCTTCTCAAGCAGCCGATGCGCAAGCTCTCCGCAACATTCGCCATTGGCTCGCTCGGCTTCTCTCTTCTGCTTTCGCTTTTCGCCTTCGCGCATGTCGTCACCGGCTGGATGCATGGGCTTGCTGTCCGCGAAACAGTCAATTTCACCTGGATTCAAGTCGGCAACTCCGCCGTCGAGTTAGGCTGGGTGCTTGATCCGCTCTCGGCAATCATGCTGGTGATGGTCACCTTTGTTGGCTTGTTGATCTTTATTTATTCAACCGGCTACATGGCCCACGACGAGAACTTTACCCGCTTCTTCTGCTTCCTCTCGCTCTTTGCCGGAGCCATGCTGGGTGTTGTGATTTCGAATAGCTTGCTGCTCCTCTTCATGTGCTGGGAGTTAGTCGGACTTACTTCCTATCTATTGATCGGATTCTGGTATCAAAAGCCATCGGCTGCGGCAGCGGCGAAAAAAGCATTCCTCACGACGCGTGTCGGCGATGTCTTTTTCTTACTCGGTATCGTTTGGCTCTTCGCGCAGACCGGTACTCTGCTCTTCTATAGTGGCGGCGACGGCTCGATGGAGCAATCGGCTCTGGCTGGTTTGCTCGCGCATCCCGCGGCTTTTGGTCTCACTGCAGCTGGCGCTATCGGCCTGTTGATCTTTGCAGGTGCGGCAGGCAAGAGCGGCCAGTTGCCGCTACATGTATGGCTGCCGGACGCGATGGAAGGCCCAACACCTGTCTCCGCGCTGATTCACGCTGCGACGATGGTTGCAGCCGGCGTGTATCTAATCGCCCGCGTTTATCCGCTTATGCAAGCCGGCGCGCTGGCGGGCGGAAGCACTACAGCACTTACTGTGGTTACCTGGGTGGGCGCATCAACCGCAGTTTTTGCGGCACTGATCGCTGTCGCCCAAAACGACATCAAGCGCATTCTCGCCTACTCAACGGTCTCGCAACTGGGTTATATGATGGCCGGCCTCGGCATGGGCGGCGTGGCCGTTGGCATGTTCCATCTGATCACTCATGCCTTCTTCAAGGCACTGCTCTTCATGGGCGCGGGTTCGGTGATTCATGGCTGCCACGAAGAGCAGGACATCCGTAAAATGGGCGGCCTCAAATCCGATATGCCGCTGACCTTTGCCACCTACGGTATTGGCATGTTGGCGCTCAGTGGGTTTCCCCTCCTCTTCTCAGGTTTCTGGAGCAAAGATGGCATTCTCGAGGCCGCCCAGCATTGGAGCGTTGCACGAACTCCGTTCTATATGCTGGCCTTCGGCGCGCTGCTTACCGCTTTCTATATGACGCGCCAGGTAAGTTATGTTTTTCTTGGCCACTGGCGCGGCCACGGGCAGGCGCACGAAAGTCCGAAAGTAATGACTTGGCCGTTGGTGATTCTGGCCATCTTTGCAATCTTGCTGGGAGTAATCGGCACGCCAATCTGGCCCTGGTTTCAGTCCTTCTTGAGTGGGCAGGGCGCGTCGTTTAGCTTCGCCAGCCTCACGGAACCCGCACTGTGGATCTTGTGGGGAACTTCGGCTGCTGTATTCATTGTTGGTCTTAGCGTTGGTTTATCCCTCTACGGCGGGCGCTCACCGAAGGCAACCCAGCCGGATGTACTTGAATCCGCCGCGCCGCTGCCTTGGCGTTGGCTGCATGACCGCCTATATGTAGATGAACTCTACGGCGTGACAGTGATTGCCTTCTACGCATGGGCCGGACGCGCCGCGGACTGGTTTGACCGCCGTGTTTGGGGCGGGGCAGTGAGCAGCGTTGCCTGGGCCTTCCGTGGATGGGCTGGTTTGAATCGTTTCCTCGACACTTACTGGGTGGATGGTAGCTTTGACAAAGGCTGCGAAGAGATTGCGACCAGCGGTGGACTGCTCGCGCGTATTCAGACTGGGCGTGTGCAGACTTATCTGCGCATCCTCGCTGGAGCCGTTGTGATACTAACTGTAATTCTTATCTGGAGCAGCCGGGCATGAGCGGAATTCCTTTATTGACGCTGTTGACCCTTCTGCCCGTTGCCGGAGCAGCAGCTGCGCTCTTCTCCGGTAAACACGCGCGCCGTGTGGCGCTGGTAACAACCCTGATTGGTCTCGCTCTGGCTCTGCTCGTCTGGACGCAATTGCCCGCTGACGGAAGCATCGGGTTAATGGAACGCGGTGAATGGGCGCCCTCTATCGGTATTGAGTATGTAGTAGGTGTAGACGGCCTCGGCGCGCTGATGCTTGTACTTTCTGCATTGGTCACGCTGATGTCTGTAGACGCTGCGCATCGTGTACATCGCCAACCGCATCTTTATTTCGCGTTGGTGCTCTTATTAGAGGCTGGGCTCTTCGGTTCTTTTACGGCGCTGAATTTCTTTCATTGGTTCTTGTTCTGGGAACTCAGCCTGCTTCCAGCATTCTTCCTGATCAAACTTTGGGGCGGAGCAAAGCGCGGACCAGCATCGACTCAGTTTTTTGTCTACACAATGGCCGGCAGCGTGGCGTTGCTGGTGGCGTTTCTAGCGGTCTTTCTCTCCACCGGCAGCATGGATTTTGGCTATTTGACACACCTGGCTTCCACCGGCGAGTTAGAGCAGATGGTAACTGCTCACTTAGGCCCGGTCTTGCCGTGGCTGGCTCTGGGAGTGCTTGCCGGGTTCGCCGTGAAAGTTCCCCTTTTCCCATTTCATACCTGGCTGCCGGCGGCATACTCTGAGGCCCCTTCGCCGGTAACAATGCTACTAACTGGTGCAATGTCTAAAATGGGCGTCTACGGCTTGCTTCGGATTGCTATTCCGCTCTTCGGACATCAATATGCGGCAATCCGAACTCCCCTCTTAGTGCTTGCGGTTGCGACCGTTGTAATGGGCGCATGGGCAGCCGTGGCGCAGAAGGATTTAAAGCGCGTCTTTGCCTACTCGTCCGTGAACCATCTGGGCTACTGTCTACTCGGTATTTTTGCATTGGCAGTCCCCGCCACTGGAATCGATGCTGCAAACAGTCAAGCCGCTGCGCTGAACGGCGTGATTCTGCAAATGTTCAATCACGGTGCGACAGCGGCGGCGCTCTTCTGGTTCATAGCCATGATTCAGGAGCGCAGCGGCGGCCAGCGAGGAATCGACGACTTCGGTGGCTTGCGCAAACCTGCCCCGGTGCTCTGCGGTCTGATGGGAATCGCGTTATTCTCTTCGCTCGGCCTACCGGGATTGAACGGGTTTGTCGGCGAGTTCCTGATCTTTCGCGGAGTCTTTCCACTGGCCTGGGTTGCGGCCTCGGTTTCAGTTCTCGGATTGTTAGTGACAGCCGCTGTGATTCTTACCGTGATTCAGAAGGTCTTTACCGGCCCTGTGCCAGAGCGTTGGTCCGGATTTCCCGACCTTCATATAGGTGAGCGCATGGCGCTGGCGCCGGTGATTGGTTTGATGCTCTTGATTGGCATCCTGCCACAGTTGATCGTTGACAGTATCAACCCAACCGTTCAGAACCTGCTGGCTCACTGGAGATTTTAATGTTAGCGTGGACAATCTATCTCTCGTTTGCCGGCGCCCTGCTTGAGGCCTTGCTCCCCAAGGGGAAAGCTGCGTTGGCGCGATGGCTGGCGCTTGTGGTGTCTATTGTGGGCCTGGGCATCGCTGTCGCTGGTTTTATCGCAGGGATGGGCCAGAAGCAGGTGGTCACCATCGTAGACCTGCCTTGGGTCCCAGCGATGGGAATTCATTACCTGCTCGCTGCCGATGGCATCAGCCGCGTACTGGTTTTGCTCACTGGACTTGCCGCCGTTGCAGGCGTCCTCTTTAGTTGGAATATCGACAAACGAACCAATGAGTTTTTCGCGTTCTATCTCGCACTCATCGGTGGCGTCTTCGGGGTATTTCTCAGTTACGATCTTTTTCTGCTTTTTGTCTTTTACGAAATCGCCATCGTGCCAAAATATTTCATTATCGCTATCTGGGGATCGACGCGGCGTGAATACGCCGCAATGAAACTGGCGCTCTACTCCTTTGTCGGCTCTGCAATGGTGTTGATTGGCCTATTGGCTGTTTACGCGACGGCGGGTAGCCAATCTACCGGCATTGTTGCATTGAGCCATGTGAACCTTCCCGTCAGTTTCCAGATGTGGTGCTTCCCGCT
>Ga0181534_10000281_pt1 | contig 36547 bp, 33 predicted proteins | sample PEATcosm2014_Bin_37_FD_119758 | JGI IMG/M metagenome (GOLD analysis project Ga0181534, IMG submission 119758) | Peatland microbial communities from MTU Mesocosm Facility, Houghton, MI, USA - PEATcosm2014_Bin17_10_metaG | ecosystem: Environmental > Terrestrial > Soil > Wetlands > Peat | place... | reverse complement strand
GGTGTTAGCCCATGAAGCACGCGAGCGCGCAGACATTGCAACGGCTATCGGACCTACTTGACCAGATCAGGCGGCGGCAGGGACTGAAAGAAAAAAAGCTCGGCATCTTTTATCGCAAATCGAAGTCATTCCTGCACTTTCACGACGATCCAGGCGGCACCTTTGCCGATCTTACCGTCGGCGAGACCTTCGATCGCTATCCGGTCAACACAGCGAAAGAACGCAACGAACTACTCGCCGCTATCGACCGGAGCCTCGCTGAATAGTCAATGCGCGATGACCGAACCGTTACTATCGATAACGCTCTTTCTCATTAGCTATATTTGAGCGCATCGAGCTTTTGCGTCTTCCGAGCTACCGTCATGGCCGGCGTTGCGGAGTCTGGGGCGCGCCGAGTCCGGCGAGCACGTTGCCGGGCCCCAGAGGGCGACATCCGTCATCGCAACACGTCGCGGCCCCTGGCGATCCAGCCAGAATCCGCCGCCCACGACGCCCACCGTCGTGAGGAAGAAGTTCACGATCGCGTAAGCCCACGTCGTCGTCGCCAATCCCCAACCGAGGCCGACAATGAGAGCGAACATCGCCCACGAGTACACGGTACCGATGATCAGCATTACCGCCGATCCTCCGATCGCGACAATCCATCGTTCGGGCACTACTTGCACGTGACCCTCGCAGAATCTGTGGTTCCTGCGAAGAAGATCGCATTTTGTGGCCCAAACCGGACAGCGCGGCGCAGCGCACGCGCGATTGCGCTACGCTCGACAAAGTTTCACCAAATCATCCGGTCATCCCGACCACCTTTATCGACTACCCGCCGCATCACCAAATGCGGCGGGCAGCGAACGCGGCGAATTTCCGGCTCTGTCAATCGCTGCGCTTGATCGCGATCACCGATCTGCCAAACGGGTGTCGGCGCCAGCCGATTTTTGCGTTCGCGTGGCAACATAGGGTCACAGCTCAAAGAGAAGAGGAAGTCGCCCTGACTTCCTTCACTAACTGGTCAACGGGTGTACCAAGGCAGCAATACGTCAGCGATCCGTGGTTATTCCGAGACGAGTGGTATGGCGCGTGCACGGATCGCGCTGCCGCGATTTGGCAGCCGCCCGCCACATCATCGATGCAGCGGGCGGGAATCGCAGTCATTGCCAGACTTTTTGGTCGCGTCGCTTTGCTGGGCGATTATCGAGCTGCCAACTGCATCCCGGTACCGACAGGTTTCTGCGTCCGGGCGGCAACGTAATCGGTGAACTCGGGCAGATTGATCTTCGCAACGGCACCGGAGACGGCTTGGTCGATGCAACTCTTATAGATAGGGATGAGCTGCAAGTTCGTCGCCCCCGACTCGTTGGGGTCCAGCGCACGGCATACCGAGTGTGCCGCTCGTGTCAAGCGCCGGTACAACTCCTCCTTGCCCGCTGGGCGTTTTGCGTCGAGATCGCCAAACTTGACAACAGCGGTGGGTGCGTCGGATGGCTGAGCCGCCTTGGCGATGGAGAGGATCGATCCGCTAAGGACAAGCGCGGTGGCGATGAGAGTGAACGATTTCATGACATGAACTCCGTCGGATATTGAGTTGACTGATGCTCCGGGCGGCAACGCTTGCTGCCTCCGTTGAGGTGATCCTTGACTAGCCGCTCGAAGACAGCCATGCAATTCCGACCAGTTTGGATTTAGCGGAGTGAATGCCGAGTTTCGACGGACGAACGTGCGTGTGGTGCGACGTTCGCCCGCGGCGCTGACCTCGCCCCCATTCCCGATAACCTTGCTTCGATTTTGGTCACCGGCGCTTTGGTCGACGGTCGCCGGACAAGAGGCGGCGCGCGAACGGCTGCATCAAATGGCGCGCCGACTCTGCGCCCAGGTGGAAGATGAGCTCGACCTCTCGCCCCAGTCGAATTACGTCAAGTGCGTGGATGAGGCGACGGCCAAGACGCTGCCGCATTTGGACGCCATGAGCCGCTCGACCGCGGTGAATCTGCCAGAACATGTGCGGATCCAGTTTTTCCTTGACTAGCTTGATGGTCGACGACAGCAGGAATTGCGCCGAATCGCTGCCCGCGTTCGCCAGGGTGGGCACAATGTGCCGCGAACAGACGTCAAACCGAATCTAAAACGGTAAGACGTCGGTCCGCTGCTGCAGTCCTTTACTATCAGCGCGCGTGCGCAAGCTCGTCTCGAACGATCTTCCGCACCTGCTCGGCTGTAATAGGCTTTTCAGCGGTGCCTAAGTACTGCGCGAGCGCCTCGTTAATGAGCGTCTGGTATCCAATGCCCGTCCGCGCCGACTCCGCCTTGAATGCCGCGACAATCTGATCGTCGATGTAAATGGTGATGCGGGTTTTCCCCTTCGTTGGCACGGCTTGCCCGCGTCGTCCTTTGGAAAAGTCGTACTCAGCTTTCATAATCTTTCCGCTCCTTCGCGGTAGCTCGTCGCACGGAGATTAGGCGCTCACCGTCTTCGCGCTCCGTCCAAACAACCACCAAAATTTCGCCGCCGGCGTTCATCCCGACTGTGATCCAGCGAGACTCCCCCGCGGAGGAATCATCCTCCACTGTCAGACCAAGCGGATCGTTCAACACACCTTCCCCCTCAACCAGGGACAGGCCGTGCTTGATAATATTGGCGGCGTCCTTATCGGGATCGAACTTCAGACCCATATACGTACTATATACGTATTATATATGTATTACATACATATTGCAACATCGCTGGGTAAGTTCGCGGCTAGCGATTACATTGCCCCGAAGCTGCCGTCAATGACGGGTGCCGTCGTCATGGACTCCGCATGCTCCAAGATACCGGTGCAACTCCGTCACGGTTATGTAGCTGCGCCGACCGTCCTTTTGGATTACAAGATGACCGGCCCGAATGCGTTGGTATAGCGTTGCGCGGCTCATGCGCAACATGCGAGCGGCCTCGATGATTTCGAAGCGCAGGTACGGCAGGGGCTGATCGGGAAGTGACATAGACGCCTCGTAGTTGCTGACGGCGTCCAACTAAATAATCCTATGGACCTTGGTTCGCAACTAAAGTCGTCATCGACGGCGAAAGCCTGTACGCCGACTTTGGAAGGAGTACGATTGGCTTCACGGCTAGAAAGTCGCGCGCACGGATTTTGCGCAACTTTGGGCAACGACACCGACGACGGTTACGAGAGGCAGCGCGTCCCCTGGGTCTCCGTCAGGATAGCTCCAGTTTTTACGAATTTGGGGTAAGTATTGGGGTAGGGCGCCCGCCGCCGAAAAAGTATCCGAATGCGGTCAACAGCCTGGCGTCGAATCTCTATGCCTCTTTGCGAATCCTGCACTAGCCTTGCGAATACGACAGATCGGGAACCGTTCGACGCCCAGCCGACAAACCAGCCGAAGGCGTGTCTTCATCGGTAGAGCATGTGGTAGTGATCCACCAAGGTGGCGAACTTGGCCGGCTGCACGCGCAGAGACTATGTTGCCGTCGTATCGTATGAGCCCACCATAACCAGGACCGCGGAATTGCGCTCCGAATGGCGGCAGGATATACTATGTCTGATTGTATATCTAGATTGGAGCAAGCCGTGCAAGTGTCAAAGTGGGGTAACAGTCTGGCGATTCGACTACCCGCGGCGGTAGTGGACGCGCTTGGGCTGAAGGAAGGCGATCAGATTGAAATTCAAGTAGCCGGCAAGCGGTCATTCGATGTAGCGAAGGCTGCGACTGGACGCGAGTTGCTGGCGCGTTTGCGGAAGTTTCGCGGAACTCTTCCAGCGGGCTTCAAATTTGATCGGCTCGAGGCCAATGAGCGAGGTTAGGGATTTTTTTGATACGAGCATCCTACTTTACTTGCTTTCAGACGATTTCGACAGGGCGAACCGTGTCGAGCAGCTTCTTGCTGAGCGCGGTACCATCAGCGTTCAGGTGCTGAATGAATTTGCGGCTGTCGCCTTGCGAAAGCTGCGGATGCCGCTCGGCGATGTCCGAGAAATTCTAGATACCGTGCGGGCTGTTTGTCGCGTCGAGGCAGTCACTGTCGCAGCGCATGATCGGGGTCTGGCCATCCATGAGCGGTACCGATTTTCGTTATACGACTCCTTCTCGGTCTCGTCCGCCCTGATCGTAGGAGCCAAGGTGCTGTACTCGGAGGATCTTCAGCACGGACAAGTCATCGACGGTCAATTGCAGGTGGTAAACCCATTTCTGATGGGCTGACGAGAATCAGAATGAGGGGGAAAAATTCTTCGTAATGCGTGGGTCAGGGTTTCGAATCCTCTTTGCGCACCACCGACACAGATCCAGCGAAGTCTGATAATTTCCACTGGCGTCTAGATCGCCCGGAAAAGCCCTGGATTTCTAGCCTCAAAATTTCCATGCGTGTCATTGCATGGATTTTGACATCTATTGACTCGCACGTGACCGGCGGGAGGAGGCGCGGCGACAGCTTGCCGCCGGCATTGATCCGGGCGCCAAGCGGCAGGCCGAGAAGGCTGCTCAGGGAGACACCTTCGAGGCGATCGCGCGCGAGTGGCTGGCATTGCAGGAACCGAAGCTCTCGCCGGCCACATTTGCCAAGGCCGTCTGGACCCTCCAGACGCTGATCTTCCCCGGGATACCGCATCGAAATCGTGTACCTTAGGCTTCGGTCGACCCAATTGGCATTGCGCCGAATCGCCGCCCGCGTTCGCCCGGGTGGGCATAATGTGCCGCGTAGAGATGTGATCCGGCGGTTCAAACGGGGCTGGGAGAACTTTGAAAATGTCTACCAGCCCGCTGGCGGATTCTTGGGCGGTGTACGAGAATTCGGATCGCAGCCCACGACTATTGGGGCGAGGTTCATGAAAACGAAAACATCATCCAGGAAGCCTGAGCACTTCGCGACGGGGGTCGGCCGTGCACTGCGGCGAGCCGCCAAAGACGCGCGAAAGGTTGCGCGCATGTACGGGACGCCGATCTACGTTTGGGAAAACGGAAAGGTGGTCGCAAAGAAGCCGTGAGCGGCAGCCTTTGATTCGCATAGGTTCTTGGTTGCGATTTTCTCCTGATTCCCTGACGCCGCAGAGAATTCCAGCAATCGGCCAAGCAGGTATCCGGGTCCCAACGAAATGATGCGATCATCGCGGAGTGCAATTGCATTGAATGGTCTTTACGAGCCGCGAAAGACAATTTGGAGAATACGCGGAGGCGCACATGGATAAAGCCAAAATTATTGTGCAGTCATCGAATGGCAATTTGCGCGACAAGGTTTGGAAGATCATGGGTATCGCAGAGCCCGTCCTCATTTTGCCTAGGGTGATCGTAGCAGGACAGGACGTTAAAAGCACCGACCACCCGCTCGGCGTCGCTACCTGCCGCTGGGCGCGGGACTGCCCGCCGTGCGTGCATTTGTGAGCGGCGCGACCCGCTCGGCACGCGGCCCCGATCCATTCTTTACATCGTATGTTCCGCTGGCGATCGGCCTGGTCGGGGATCTCACGGGAATTTGTCTGCTGGATGGGTCGCTGAGACCTCGAGGGAACCATGGGGAGCTGGCCGGCGCAGCGACCGCGAAGTGGATCCGATCGCTGGCATGGAGCGAATTGAATGAGCCGGCACCGGCGGCGAGCGCATTCGGTTCCCATCAATGGTGGACCGGAATCCCGCTGAAGCGATCCGACGGAACTCTCATCGGGGTCTTTTGCGTCAGCCAAAGTGTCGCAAGCGCCCCGGCGCAGCCATCGCGCTTTGCGGCGGACCTTGCGCTAAGGCTCAAGCCCTTGCTCGATTGCATTCACAGGGATTTGACAGGTGCGGTTACGGTGAACAGCATGGTACGAACGCTGACGCAGCGCTCGGCGGAACTCGAGTGGCTGTTCAAGGTCACCAGCAACCTGAAAGGAGGCGTGGACGACAAGAAAATCCTACAGGAATTGGTCGCGGAGGCGACTTCACGGTTAAATAGCGCCCTCGGGATTTTGTACGTCCCCGACAAGCACTTGACGGTCAAGTACGAGAACGACAAGGATGCCTCGACTTCCGTGCTAGAAGCATGGGCGCAGACGCGGGACCATCTGATTACCTGGGTTCAACGACAACGCAGTCCTCTCGTGGTGAACAGCGCCGGACGCGAAGGAAAGGGTCTTCCCCGCTGCAAGGTTCTGTGTGTACCGGTGGTGCGGGAAGCGGGTCGCGTCATCGGATTGTTGGCATTCTATAACTTGCCGACGGCGGCGAACTACTCGAACCGGCAAACATTTCTGGCACGCCACATCGGACTCCAGGCAGCGAGCATTGTCGAAGCGCAATTTGATCTGATGACCGGACTTTATACGCGCAGCGGTCTCGATCAAGTGTATTGCGGACTTCTGGACAAGACGGAGTTGATCGAGAGCAGCGTCATCTATCTTGACATCGATCACATGCACGTCGCGAACGAACAGCATGGATTTGAACTTGGAAATGAACTGATCGTACGCATTGCCGATCTGTTGTCGGCACCGCTGCTGCCGGATGACGCCCTGGCCGCACGCATTTCGGGAGATCGATTTGCAATAGTGTTGCCGCGCGCGACTTCTGCAGACGCGGTGAAGATTGCAGAAGCGCTTCAGACGGCTGCTTCGCAGCTGGTCATCGGTCCGGTGAAAGAAGGATTCGACGTGTCAATTAGCTGTGGTATATGCGGCTTGGTGCCGGTGCCTGAGGAACTGGCACGGGCCATTGCGGCGGCAGAGATGGCCTGTAAATCCGCCAAGAAGCACGGGGGCCGCAGCGTAAAGCTATACGTCTTTGAGGATGGCAGCATGATGCGTCGTCACGCTGATACACTGGCGGTCGGACAGTTGCGTTCCGCCCTGAAAGCCGATCGTCTTCTCCTCTACGCACAGCGAATTGCACCGCTACAGAATCCGAGTCTGCCGGGCGGTTACGAGCTTCTTCTCCGCCTGCGAGATGAGGACGGTAGTCTCGTCTCACCAGGCCCGCTGATCGATGCCGCTCGGCGCTATCAGCTTTTGCCGACAATCGACCGATGGGTGATGCAGCGGGCGCTGCAAATGCTGGCACCGTATCGGGGAATGTTGCGATCCCGAGGGTTGGGAATGTCCATCAATTTGTCAGGCCAATCGATTTGTGACGAGGCATTCATACAGCATTTTACTCAGGCCCTGAAGGACGCCAAACTACCTCGCCACAGTGTCAGTGTCGAACTGACCGAGCAGGCGGCCATAACCAATCTGGCAAGCGCGGCGAAGATGGTCACTCGCCTCGGGGCGTTTGGTTGTCAATTCGCGATGGACGACTTTGGCACAGGCGCGAATTCATTGACCTATTTGAAGGCATTGCAGGTCTATCGCGTGAAGATTGATGGCAGTTTCGTGCGTGACATTCAATCCGATCGAAACTCCAAAGCCACGGTAAGTGGGATAGTCGAGCTGGCAAAGGGGCTGGGAATAGAAACGGTCGCCGAATATGTAGAAAACAAGGAGATCGCACAGGAGGTGCGTCGCTTAGGGGTCGACTACGCACAGGGCTATGCATTTGGGAAACCTGCGCCGCTCGAGGAGGTTCTGGAGAGTCTTGCGCAAGACGAGTCGAAGAGTCTACTCAGGCTGTTTCTCGAGACGTAAGCCTGCACCGACTAGGTTTGATTCCATTGCTGGCGCGCTTCCGCGGATGGACACGTAGCTCACTGCATTTTGGGTGCGGATGTCCCATCGGACCAGTGTGTCACTGCCACCATGATCACGCTCAAAGCTTCCGGCGAATCTTGGAACTGTGGGTTCAGCATCGGCGGCGCGCCGGGCAGATCGGCGCCCCATGTTGAACCTTGCGCGCGCGGAAAATAGAACATGAGATGCGGCACCCAGTTGTGCGCCTCGTCGTTCAGGTATCCCTGCTTGGACATCATATAGGTCATCGCGCCCGATTCCAGAGGCGGCAACGCATGACTTGTGATGGCATCCTTGATCGCGGCCATCATCTGCGGCTTCGAACGCCCTGCCAGAACCAATTCCGTGCGTTTTATCGTGTACGGCAGGATCGAGCGCACCGCAGGGGGGTTATAGCAAAGCGGCCCGCGCATATGCGGATTCCAAAATTGCGGGAAGTCATATTGCGACATCCATCCGCGTTCGACTGCGCAAACGAATCCGTTGCTGCCCTCGACCGCGGTTTCGTAGCCGTGGCGCGTCAGCACCAGCACCGTCGCCTTATCTGCGATGGAGGGCGGCGCGGCGCTCTTCGCCAGGGCGATTTCGGCGGCACGATCCATCATGTATTGATCCTGAGGTGCCATGGTGGGGTAACCCGCGGCTTGCGCAACGGAGGCGCAGAACAATGCGGCGCCGACTACGGAAAGGTTTCTCATGCCAGCCGCTCGTTATAGTTCACCATATAGCAAACTATGCAGACAAGTGCCTTTCGTGTCAACCAAGGAGCGTTCGGGCCCTCTGTATGGCGGCGCCTTTCCCTTGAACCAAGCGGACGAGGGGGACCAAATCGCGTCGATCACGTCTTGACGTCGGACAGCCACCGCATGATGGGTATCTCGCATGGGCATCTTGCGCGTTGGCCGATATTTGGCCGAATGCGCTTCGGGCCGCCGTGTGGCGCGCGCAACCCTAGACCAGATCGCGTTTGATCACCGTCACCTGCTCGCGACTGAAGAATTCCTGGTCACCTTTCTTTGCGCGCACGCTTTCGCGCAGATGAAAGTCCGTGGCGGTCGAGGTGAGCTCAAACGCGGCGCTCACAGTGCAATCCCACTCGCCGCGCAGCCAGCGCGTGCTGTTGCGCTGTGACCAGACCGAGGAGTCGGGCTTGCCCGCCTCGATCGCGAGGTGCTCGCTGGACTCCGTCTCCACGGCCGTGCCGATATCCGGGAATTCCGTGCGCTGCAGTGGATTGACCAGGGTCGCTTCCGTGCCGGGGCCCATCTCCGAATGCAAATAGGGCGTTGCGGATTGCGAATGAATCTCGGGGATGATGAACGGCGCGTCGGGGGCATCCGGGCGGCGGACGGGCAGCTCAATCTGCGAAGCGGCCATGTCGACGGTGAGGGTTGCAAGAGCCGGCGAGGGCCAGACCAGCGGCCAGAGCCCCGCGGACAGCGCGATTCGGACGCGACTGCCTTTTTTGAAGCGATGCGCCACGAGGTACAGCGGGATTACCACATCATAGCTGCGTTGCGGCTCGAGCGCGGTGGGATGCTCATGCGAATCGCGATGGGTAAGATTGAGCAGGCCATAGGACACGAGCCATGACTTGCCATCCGTGATCTCGCACAGCCGTACCGCCAGCGTCGCCACCGGCACATCCGAGCGCACTCGGATGCGTGCGTGCGGAACCCCCAGGATCTCTTGATCGTGCTCGAGCGGCGCCGAATCGAAGCTCGCGGAGCGCGCATCGTCCACCGACTGATCCTCGAGGATGCTCGGCATCCATTGTGCCTTGGCGAGTCCCACGACTTGATTACTCGTCACCCGCCGCAACCCGTGGCCGCCGGGCGCGCGACTCAGGCCGTGCTCACCGAGATACCAGCTCTCGGGATGGGTACGCCGGCTCGCCCAGGTGTCCTCGGAGATCCAGCGGCCCGGGATCGGGCGGGGGTGAACCTCGCTCACCGTCCGGTAGGGCATGTATACCCGCACCTGCGGCTCGCGCAGGATTCCCGTGTCGACGCCGCCGAGCCACTGCAGCCACCAGCGAACTTCCTCGTGTGCCCATTCGAGGCCGAGCGGCTGCGGCAGGTTGGGCATCAGATGACCCCAAGGACCTATCAATGCCTTGCGCGGCACGGACAGTCCCTCGAGCAGCGTGGGGGTCACGCCGCTGTAGGGATCGAGCCATCCGTTGACGATGTAGACCGGACACTGGATCTGCGAGTAGTCAGTGGCGATGGAGCCGCGTTGCCAGTACGCGTCGTAGCGCTGGTGCGAAGTCCAGCGGTCGAGGATGGCGGGCGAGGCCTCGAGGCGCTCGTGCCATTTTCGCTCCCAGTCGGGACCCGATATTTCAGGATCGGGCGGCGCGCCCATGTACACCTTGAAGTAGGTGCCCCACTTGAAGTTCTCGGTCGCGAGCGCGCCGCCGATGTAGTGAGCGTCGCCGGTGAAGCGGTTATCGACCGAGCCCATGGACATGATGGCCTTGAGCGCGGGTGGTCGTCGCGCGGCCACCTGCAGGGAATTGATACCGCCCCACGAGATGCCGCGCATGCCGACGGCGCCGTTGCACCAGGGCTGCTGCGCCAGCCAGGCGATGCAGTCCACCGCATCGCGCAACTCGGGTTCATCGTACTCGTCGGTCATTACGCCGTCGGAGTCGCCGGTGCCGCGGATGTCGATGCGCGCGAACGCGAGCCCAAAGGGAGCAAGATTCTGCGCCGTGGCCTCGTCTCGCCTGCGCACGCCGTCGCGTTTGCGATACGGCAGGTACTCGAGCACAACCGGCACGGGGCGCGCATCGGCGCCTTCGGGGATCCATAGGCGCGCGGCCAGGCGCACGCCGTCGGGCATGGGGATCCACTCGTTCTCGATCACCCGCACCGCGCGTTTTGCAGGCAGATTCCATGTGCTCGGCCCGCCACCCGGTTCGCGGGGTGCTGTGGGTGATGGAGCCGTCCGGGATCGAGCCGCCCCGCTGAGCGCCGCGACGGAGGTTGCAGCGAGCGTCGTTGCCAGCAGGTCGCGACGAGTCATTCCCTTGGGGCGATCGTTCCTCACTGGTCCGGTATATTGAACTTGTATGAGAAGCGCAAGCCCGCGGTCCGTGGTCGGTTCGTGGTGGTGAGTTTCACGGCGCCGGTCGAGCTGTTGAAGATCTCAGCGCGAGTGTCGGCGAGGTTCTGCACGAATGCCTCGACTGGCTCGCATCCGGCGCTGCGCCGCTGCTGAGGTGTCACCCGCGTCCTGAACGGCCACCTCGGTGGATGGCCGCGATGTCAGTCTGCCGAGCCGCTCTCCATATTCACCGTGCGCTCGAGCAGCGGAGCGTCGAGGCCGTCCTGCGCGCGGGTTCTGACCTTGACGCTCTTTCCCAGCGAATTCTGACGCATACGACCGCCGACATTCTGGTGGCGGCGGCAGCACATGGGACGTTCAATCTTGACCGTATCGTCCTTCACCGTATCGTCGTTCATGGCATGAAACCCCTCGGTCAGGTCACTGGCGTACTTGCCTGCCTGCGATCATAAGTGGCGGGTGCATCGTCCGGGATGACATAAGTCGGTGCGGACTGCTACGGAGTCCACAATCACGCCAAAAATCCGCGCATGCCCGCCCCTGCGGGGCAATCCAGGGGGGTCTATGGGGACATCGAAAGTTCTGCCGCGCATTGCGCGGAGCGCTAGAATAATTGCGCAGCAGTGCGCATAAGAAGAAACGAGGGGACCATAATGCAAGCCAGCAACTTGATTGGGCGGGCGAAATCCACCCTTCTCACGCCCCGCGCCGAATGGCCGGTGATCGCGGCAGAGCCGGACACGATCGCCGGAATTTACACCGGTTACATCCTGATCATGGCGGCGATACCGGCCGTCAGGATTTTCCTGACGTCGAGCGTCATCGGCGTATCCAGTCCGTTTGCCGGTACATATCGGACGGGCGCGATCGCCGGATTGACCTTTGCCATCACCAACTATGTCCTGACGCTGGTCGGCACCTTTCTGCTCGCGCTGATCGTCGACGCACTCGCGCCGAGTTTCGGCGGCCAGAAGGACCGGGTCCAAGCGCTCAAAGTGGTGGCCTATGCCTATACCGCATCCTGGGTGGCGGCAATCATCGGGCTGGTGCCGGGCTTGGGTTTGCTGTCGGCGCTGGCCGGCCTGATTTATGGCATTTACCTGCTCTATCTCGGGCTGCCGTTCACGATGAAGTGTCCGCCTGAGAAGTCGGCCGGCTACACCGCGGTGAGCATCATCGTGGCCATTGTGATCTCCGTCGTCCTGGGCCTGATCCTGCGCGCGGCGGGCGGTTTTGGAACCTACGGTGGCGCTCCGGTGACCGGCATGCTGCACTCGCAGTCGACCAATCCGTTCCTCAATTCCGATCACAACGCCGCCGGCGGCGCCTTGGGCGATTACGCCAAGCGCGTGGATGAAGCGTCCAAGCAGCTCGATAGCGCCCAGAAATCCGGGGACGCCGCCGCGAAGGCGAGCGCGCTCGGCCAGTTCATGGGCGCGGCGATGGGCAGCGGCGGCAAAGTGGAGTCCCTCCCGCTGGATCAGATCAAGAGCTTTCTGCCGGACGAACTGGACGGCTTGAAGCGTACGCAGCAGGCGGCGGAGCGCAACGGCGCGATGGGCATGCAGATCTCCAAGGCGACGGCGACCTATTCGGATGGCGCCAATCGTACGCTGCAGCTGGAAATCGTCGATGCCGGCTCGCTGAAGGGGGTGGTGGGGTTTGCGTCAGGCTGGGCCGGCGTCGAACAGGAAAATCAGACGGATTCGGGGTACGACAAGACGTACAAGAGCGGCGGTCAATTGGTTCACGAGCAGTGGAACAACAATTCGAAGAGCGGCGAATACACACTGTTCGTCGCCGATCGGTTCTCCGTCAAGGTCACCGGCCAAGCCTCCGGCATCGGCGACCTGAAGCGCGCCGCTGCCAGCGTCAACATGGGCGGCCTTGCCGACCTGAAGAATTCAGGCGTCGCGGCGAACTGAAGCGCCCCTGTCAACGCCGCCCTCAACATGAGCGGTCTTGCCGACCTGAAGAATTCAGGCGTCGCGGCGAACTGAAGCGCTCTGCTCCGTCAGGCCTGCATCGTCGCGACGCGCAGCCGGCGGCTTCGAGCGAGCCAGGCGTACGCCGGGACGCAGCAGGCGAGGAAAATGGCTGCGATCACGCCCGAGCGGGGATCTTCCGCCACCGCCGCAATCAGGAACGCAAGGGAGCCGAGCAGCACGATGGCGGTTGAGTAAGGGTAGCCGAGCGCTCTGTATGGACGCGGTAGGTCGGGTAGGCGATATCGCAGCACGAATACGGACAGGAACGCCGAACTGTAGTAGATCAAGAACAGCACCGCGCTGAGTGCGATGATCTGCTCGAATGAGCCGGTCAAGATCACGATGACGACGACGAGGCTCGTCAGCAGCAGCGCGATTCGCGGTGTACCGCCGTCGCTCACGAGCGCCGCCTTCTGCGTGAGCAGTCCGTCGCGGCCGATGCCGAACAGTATCCGCGGCGCCGCCAGCAACAGATTGTTGAGCAGGCTCAGTACCGTCAGCAGCGAGATCACGGTGACCAGCTCCGCGCCGCCCCGGGGCAGGACGACGCGCGCCGCGTCCGCCGCCGGCAGCTGCGATGCGGCGAGTACCGGCAGGGACAGCACGTGCAGAAACGCCAAGTTGATCAGCAGGTACAGAGCAACCACCAGCAAAGTGCCGCCGATGATCGCCCGCGGCAGAGTGCGGGCCGGATTCGTGTTTTCCTCCGCCATATAGATCGGTTGATACCAGCCGTCGTACGCCGTCAGGACCGCGCGCAGCGCCGGGACCACGGCGAAGACCATCGCCATCGACCATGGCGGGAGGGCGGCGGCGGTCGCCGCCAGCGGCGCCGCCGCGGGCGCGGAGATCGGTGAAGCGAGAAAACAGCCCGTCACCAGGACCATGAGCATGAGCCCGATCGCCGTGCTGATGATCGCCGTGAGGGAGCTGCCGATCCGCAGCCCGATCCAGTGGATGGCGGTGAAGGCCGCAAGGATCACGATGGCGCCTGCGCGCGGGAAAGCCATCACGGGTGGCCAGAGGACCCCGACAAACGCGACCGCGGTTACCGCCACGTAGGCGAGCGAGGCCACCGAGGTGAGCCAATCCACCCAGCCGACCGCAAAGCCGACTCCTTCGCCGAATGCACGGCGCGCATAGACGCGAAATCCGCCGGTCTCGGGAATCATGGCGGCAAGCTCGGCGACCGCCACGGCACCCATCAGGGAGTACAGGCCGCCGAGCCCCCAGGCGACCATGATGAGCGTGCGATCGCCGAGCGCCGCAGCCACCGCCCCCGGCAGCCGCAGTATGCCGACGCCGACCATGGTGCCGAAAACGAGCGCCAGGCCAAATCCCATGCCGAGTATGCGCCGAAGCGGGCGCTCCGTTGTTATTGTCACTGTCCCGCCTCTGTCCGTACCGCCCTTCGAGCATGCCCGTAAACAGGAACACCGACAAGGGAGTCCTCCGAGCGCATACAATCGGTCCCTTCGGTTTGATTGACCGGTCATATAGGAATTCACAATGCCTCATCGCACGATCTTCGCCGCGGCGCTGCTGCTGGCCGCGGCCGCCGGCGCCCATGCCGATACGGTGGTCGTTACCGCCGACCGCATGCTCGATGTGATCGCAGGGCGCGTCGTTGAGAGGCCGCAAATCATCATCACGGATGGGCGTATCAGCGCCGTGGGCGCCCAGGGGTCTGCCGTGCCTGCCGGAGCCCGGCGGGTCGCCCTTGCGGGAATGACGCTGCTGCCGGGGCTGATCGACATGCATGTGCACCTCACCTCCGATCCGCGATTGAGCGGATACCGAGGGCTTGAATTCACCGACAGCTTTTGGACGGTTGTCGGCGTGGCCAATGCCAGGCGCACGCTGGAGGCGGGATTCACGACGGTGCGCAACGTGGGGTCGAGTAATTTCGACGATGTTGCCCTGAAGCAGGGTATCGAGCAGGGCTATGTGCCCGGACCGCGGATCGTGCCGGCAACCTATGCCATCGGGGCCACCGGCGGGCACTGCGACGACACCGAGTTTCCGCCGTCGATAACGACGCCCAAGACCGCAATCGCAAACGGCCCCGAGGAGCTGCGCGCCATGGTGCGCAAGCTGCACAAGTACGGCGCCGAAGTCATCAAATTCTGCGGTACCGGCGGCGTGCTTTCAAAGACCGACTCCGTCGGCGCCCAGCAGTACGACCTCACAGAGATGAAGGCGATTGTCTCAGAGGCCCACATGCTGGGACTGAAGGTGGCCGTGCACGCGCACGGCACCTCCGGCATCAAGGACGCGATTCGGGCGGGCGTCGATACGATCGAACACGCCAGTCTGGCCGATGAAGAGGCCTTCACCCTCGCCAAGCAGCACGGCACCTATTTCTCGATGGACATCTACGATGACGACTACATTCTGGCCGCCGGCGAAAAAAACGGAGTGTTCAAGGAGTCGTTGGAGAAGGAGCGAATCGTGGGGCTCAAGCAGCGCGAGACGTTCCGCGCCGCGTTCAGGTCGGGCGTGAAAATGATCTTCGGTACCGACGGCGGGGTATATCCCAACGGAGACAACGCCAAGCAATTCGTGACCATGGTGGCGTGGGGAATGTCCCCGATGCAGGCCATCCAGGCCGCGACCGTCACGGCCGCGGAAGCGCTCGGCCGAAGCGCCGATGTCGGCGCCATTGCCATCGGCCGGTTCGGCGACTTGATCGCCGTGGCCGGCGACCCGCTGGCGGATGCCAGCGTGCTTCAGTCGGTGGTGTTCGTCATGAAGGGCGGCGAAGTAGTGAAGAGCGCGGGTAGTCTCAGCCCATCGAGCTGACGTGTTCCGGCGTGATCTTGAAGATCACGCGGACCTCGGTCGGCTGCCGATAGGGATACTTGTCCACGCCCATGTATTTATTCGCCATTTTATCGATGTGCGCGTCCGCGCCGCCGGTGGTGCGCTCGCTCACGCGGCCGCGCACTTCCAGGTAGCGGTACGGATTGTCGGGATCGAGGATCGCCAGGGACACGCGGGCGTCGCGCTGCAGGTTGCGGTCCTTCTGCCGTCCGACTGCGGTGTTGATGAGAATCTTTCCATCATCGTAGTCGATCCACACCGGCGTGACCTGCGGTCCGCCGCCGGGCATCAGTGTCGCGAGATGCGCAAACGACTTCTTGCTGAAGAGATCGAGATACTTGTCCGGGATCACCTGGTTGCTCATGAGGGTCTCCAATGATTTGCTCTGGGCGCCCGCCCGCGGACGCGGGCATTCATTATAACCGATGACCGCCTCGTATTTCCGCAGGCGAGATTCTTGCGTGCTCCAATGCGTAGGCATAGGATTCGGCGTAACGCCCTCTTTGGATTTCGGATTTTCAACTTTCAGGCCAGCGGCAGATTATGCGGGCGCACCAGCAGATGCCAGTCCTGGTGCTCCTCGAGTATCAGCGCGATTGCCGCCTCGATCGCGGCCTTCAGCGCCTTCAGGTCGGTGACCGAGCCGCCCTCATCGAGGGTGGCGCGAATGCGCTCGATCGCCCCCTGTAATTCGGCCACCAGGCGCTCAGAGGTGGTGCCGAGCCGATAAGCCTCGGACTGCGCGAGCGCACCGTGCAGCGAGGCGCCGAGCGCGGGAAAGAACGTCGTCACCAGGGAGAGCCACAGCGTGTGAATGGCGAGGTGCAGCAGCGCCCCGAGTGCGGTCAGTCCGAACAGGGCCGTGTTGACGGTATGGACCCGATGGCGCAGGGCGTGCTGCTTGTGCGCAGTCTGGTAATGATAGTGGCGCTGCTCCTCGAGAATGTCGATCGTCCAGCGGGCGTAGCTCGCGGTGAACTCAGGGTCCGTCCAGGCGGTCTCGAGAAGTTCTCTGGCCAGCGGCTCGTTGTGCGCGCACAGCCGTGCCACGTCGTCGACGGCGCGCAGGTGCGGCCCCGGATCGAACACCCGCAGGTACCAATTGGGTTCGGCCGCCGGTGCGGCAAAGTCGAGCAGCGGAGCGAGCATGGGCAGGTACCAGCTCAATTCAGCGGTGGTGCGGGCCTGCAGCCACTGCGTCTGCCAGTCGCGCCGGTGACCCAGCCAGTAAATCGCGCTGACGCCGCCGATGACCATCACCTCGCCCAGCGCCCACAGCCCGGCGTAGGGGTGGAGCTGGTGGCTCTTGCTGTCCCAGCCGAGCGCCAGCGGCATCACCGCGAACAGCACCGCGATCGCGCTCAGCAGATAAATCGCCCAGAAGCCGCTGCGGTAGCGGTGCCCATAATGAATGGCGCGCTGGTCGAAGCGCCGATGCGCACCCGCAATGGCCTCGATCAGCGGCGAGAGCGCGGGCGGTGCCCGGGGTGGGGGCGGCGGCGGCAATGAGTCGAGACGGGCTCCGATAAGTAACAGCCGCTGAACGAGTTGGTGCAGCGCCATCGTCGCTCAGTTGGTGATTTCGTAGGTGGTGGCGAAGATGTCCGGCGAGACGATCCCGAGGCTGCCGTCGCCGTAATCGACCAGCCACTCGCCGGCGCGTCCGGTCAGGCGCGAGATGCCGTCCGCAAGCAGTACTTCGAATGGCTCGGTCATCGGTACCGCGACGATGCGATTCGGCAGACTCACGTAGCGTCCCGCCTCGCCGGTCTGCGTCGGCGGCACGGGCCGGTATCTTTCAGTGAAGCGCGCGCGCGACACACGCCAGTGCTCTCCCGCGGTGCCGGTGATGATGGCATCGCCCGGCCGGGCGTGCACCAGGCCCTCGGGGGTTTGTATGGTGCAGGCAACGGGCGTGAACCGCACGTCGATTTCCCGCTGCAGCTTGCGCGCGAAGACGCGGCGCGGATCGGCGCCGATCAGGCTCGAGAAGCCCCGTATCCCGCTCGAAGAAAAAAGAGGCAATGATTCCTGGCTCACCCCGGGCTCCGCTCCCCCGAAGCGGGCGCCGTCAGCCCCACCGCGCCTTTCTGTGCCTGCCGGATGAGATCGCGCCATAGCCGCACGTCATGCAGAGCGCGCAATGTCGGCGTCATTCCGCCCACCAGGCCGGCGGCTCGCAGCAGAGCCGCGCTCCTGTTCTTGTCCGTCAGTACATCTGCGCCCTGCGGAGCGAGCACCTCGCGCCGGAGAAGCTGTTTCTCGAGCTCGAGCACAATCATCTGCTGTTCATCGGCAGCAATTTCACCAACTGGCTGGCGCGGCCAGGTCGTCCCACGCATCATCGTCGAGGGTGGTGACTAGCGCCGCCGCGGCCGAGCCATTACTCATAGCGAAACCCATCCTCGTCGATACGCTGCCCTTGGGCCGAGAAAAGCCGCGGGCTTGTTAGAGGAACCCCAGTGTGACGCAGGGCAAAGAACACTGCAAGATGCAGTGCCAGCGGGTCCGTTACGCCGGCAGATATCGTAAACTGAGGCCGCCCATGATCAAATTTTTCTCGCGCCTGCCCATGCGCGCACTCTATGCATTCTCGGCCTTTCTTTACCTGCTGGCGTTCTATGTGGTGCGGCACCGGCACCAGGTGATCCGCGAGCAGCTCGCCAAGGTGTTTCCCGAGGCGAGCGCCGCCGAGCGCCGCGCCCTGCACAAACGCTTCCTGAGGAATTTTTGCGACGTCATGGTCGAAGTATTGAAGTCCGTGTCGATGACGGCGGCCGATATGTGCGCCCGGGTGCGCATCACGAATCTCGATTCGGCGCGCCGCCACCTCGATGCCGGCCAGTCCGTCATGCTCGTCACCTCGCACCTCGGCAACTGGGAGTGGCTGCTGCACGGAGTCACGCTGCAATTGGGCTACCCCTTGGACGCCGCCTACAAGCCCTTGCACGATGCCTGGGCGGAGCGGCTCATGCTGAAGATCCGCTCGCGCTTCGGTGCCCGGCTGGTGCCCGCCAAGGAATTGCTGGCGGACTTTCTGCGGCGGCGGGGTATCGTGCGGGCGTTGGCCATGAACGCCGACCAGGCGCCGGTGTCGACGGACAAGCGCTACTGGACTCGATTTCTGGGCCAGGACACAGCCTTCTACATCGGGGCCGAGCAAATTGCCCGGGCGACGCGCCTGCCCATTCTGTACGCGGGCGTGCGGCGGATCCGGCGCGGCTACTACGAGGTGGAGTTGACGCCGCTGTGGGACGGCCGCGAGACCGTGCCGCCCAATGCGTTGACCGAGCGTTACGCGCGCGTCTGCGAAACCGATGTGTTCAAGAGTCCCGCCGATTGGCTCTGGTCCTACAGGCGCTGGCGCCTGAAGAAGCCCTTGTACGGCGCGGATTGATGCCCGCGGCCTATGCCGGCGGAGCCGAAGCGGGAGAGGGCGCCGCTTCGATCTTGGTTTCGAGGTGCTTGGCGAGCTCGGCGATGGTCGGATGATCGAACAGCTCCGTCAGATCGATGAGACCGGGGAAATCGCGGTCGATGTTCTCGTGAATCTCGATCAGCTTGAGCGAGCTCGCGCCGATCTCGAATAAGTTGTCGTTGACGTCGATTCTCTTGCCGGGCAATGCCGCTTCGCATATGGACTGCAGACGAGTCTGCAGCTCCGATCCCGATACCAGGGCCGCTCCTCCCTGCGCCTCGCGCAGCGACTCGAGCTCGGCCAGATCCGCGTCGAACTCGCCGTCGATGTAGCCCTGTTCCAGCAAATGCCGCTGGACCTTGCCGCTGGTGGTCTTCGGTATCCGCTTGGTCGGGATGACCTGCGCAACCTCAAGACCGGTGTGCTCATTGATGAGGCGGCTGACCGCCGCCGCGGTGGGCAGGAACTCGGCCATGCCGCCGCGATGGAGCACGAAAATCACCAGTTCTTCGCCCTGGGAGCCCTGCCGGGCGACCCCCGCGGCCACCAGCTTGTTCAGATCGAGGCCGGGAGCCCGCTGCGCGATGTTCTCCAGGTCATAGGGATAGTAGTTCTGGCCGTTGACGAAGATGATCTCCTTGCTGCGGCCGGCAATGTACAGCGAGCCCTCGTGCATGAAGCCGAGGTCGCCCGTGTCGACCCAGCCGTCCGCGTCGATGGCCGACGCCGTGGCCTCGGGGTCGCCGAAGTAGCCACGCGTCACACTGGGCCCGCGTATCAAGATGTGGCCGACGACGCCGCTCGGCAGCTCCACGCGCGAATCATCCGCTATGCGCAGTTCCGTGTTCGGAACGACGCGTCCGACGCACATGAGCTCGAGCACGTCGCGCGCGTCGGCGGGGTTCAACTCGACCTTCGCCCCCGTGCCCAGCTTGTGCCGGTTGGCACGCACCCAGCGGTAATCCGCCCCCACCTCCGGAAAGGTTACCGCGAGCGACGCTTCGGCGAGGCCATACACCGGGTACATGGCCTCGTGCCTGAGCCCGGTATAGGCGAGCGCGCTCATGAACTCATTGCACAGGCTCACCGAGATGGGCTCTGCGCCGTTGTAGATCTGCTGCAAACCGGACAGATCGACGCCCTCGAGCCGGCGTCCCCCCAGCACCTTGAGAAAGTGCCGATAGCCGAAATTCGGCGAACACGTGCGGGTGACGCGCTTCTTCGCGGCCACTTGCAGCCACAGCAGCGGCCGCCGCACGAACAGCTCGGTAGGCATCAGCAGGATGTGCGCACGGCTCGCGAATTGCATCAAATAAAATCCGATCAGGCCCATGTCGTGCGTCAGGGGCATCCAGCTCAGGATCACATCCCGGTCGTTGAATTTGCCGACCGCGGCCGCCCCCCGCGAATTGGCCATCAAATTACCGTGGGTGAGCATCACGCCCTTCGGCTCGCTGGTCGAGCCGGAGGAGAACTGGATGAAGGCCAGATCGTCGGGCGCCGGCCGATGCAGCTTTCCCGGCCGCGAGATGTCGGTGATCGATTCGACCAGGAAGCTGCGCGCCTTCAGCTCCTCGAACAGGGCCGTTTCGCCCACTTGGGCGGCTAGGGCAGCCAGCCGCTCCAGAGTCTTCGAGTCGGTGTACAGCAGCGGTCTGCCGAGCTTGCGCGCCACGCGCAGCAGCTTGTGCCGGTGTTCATCGCTGATGCCGACGGCCAACGGCACGGGGATGATGCCGCCGCACACCGCCGCCCAGAAACCGTCGAGGAATTGCTCGTTGTTGTTGAGGAAGATGATCATCTTGTCGCCGCGCTGCGCGCCCATGGCCTGCAGGTGGTACAGGATGCCGACGGCGCGCGCGTGGACATCGCGGTAGGGCACGCGCCGCTCGGAATTCTCACCGTCGATATAGGTGACGACGCGGTCGATGCCGCGGTTGCTCTCCAGGATGTCGAGCAGGGTTGCGTAGTCCGGGGTGTTTGCGACGTCGTTCATCGTTCCTCGATGGTCATCATCAGGTTGGATCGGGGGCGCAGGTTGATCTGCGCCTCGAGCTCGATGGGCTCGCTGCCGGCGCGGGTCAGGTGAAAGCGGCGCGACATGGCCTGGACGTGGACCAGCATCTCGAACATCGCAATATTCTCGCCGATGCAATGGCGCGGTCCCACCGCGAAGGGGATGTAGGAGAATTTATGCCGCTCGGCGGCATCCTCGCCGGCGAAGCGCTCCGGCCGGAACTCTTCCGGTTCGCTCCAGAACGCCGGATGCCGGTGCAGCATGTAGGGGCTGATGAACACGTCCGTGCGCGGCGCGATGGGATAGCCGCCGAGCTCGTCCTCCTCGAGCGTGCGCCGCGTGATGAGCCATCCCGGCGGATACAGGCGCAGCGCCTCCTGCAGCACTTGATGCGTGAACCCCAGCGACTCCGCGGCGCCGAGACTCAAGGCACCGTCGCTGCCCAGACGGTCCGCCTCTTGCTGAAGCTGCGCCCGGGCCTGCGGGTGCTGACTGATGAGATACCAGGTCCAGGTGAGCGCCGCCGCCGTGGTCTCGTGTCCCGCCACGATCAGGGTCAGCACCTCATCGATCAGCTCCTTGTCGTGCATGGCCTCGCCGCTCTCGCGGTCGCGGGTCGCCATCAGCATGCTCAGGAAATCGAAGTGCTCCCCGGGCTCGCGGCGGCGGCGGTCGATCAGCTCGGCGACCAGCTTGGTCAGGGAGCGAAAGCGAAAGGCGAATTTCAGGTCGCGGTTCTGTTCCTTGGCGACGACTTCGAACGGATTCGCGCCGAACTGCGCTTCCAGCCGCGCCAAATCGCTGCCGAAGATCGAGCGCAGCACGATTTCCAAGGTCAATTCGCTGGCGTCGTCGCTCAAATTGACCGCCTCGCCGCGCGCCGCCTTGCCGGCCCAGCGCTCGGCGAATTTGCCGTTGACTTCGTGGATCAAGCCGCTGAATTGATCGATGACCCGGCGATGAAAGGAAGGCTGCATCATGCGCCGCTGCCGGCGCCAGAAATCGCCCTCGCTGGTCATGATGCCGTTGCCCAGCAGGATCTTGACGCGATCCATCCCCTCGCCCTTGGTGTAGTTGCGATGGTTCGAGAGCAGCACCCGCTTGATGTCCTCGGGGTGATTGATGACGTAGTCATATACCCCCCGGCCGGGCGCGAAGACCCGGTACAGATCGCCGAACTGCGCGAAATAGCGGCTCATGCGGGACAGCGTTTCGTCGCTGCCGCCGAGATCGAAGCCCTCGGCGGGCCCCGGAGGCAGTGCCATGGTTTGCATGCCTTCATTGTAACGTAGGCTCGTGAGCGGGCGCCCGCTATTGCGGAGCGCGGCGGTGTTCTCGACAATGCCCGCCGTGGAAGAAAAACCCGGCGACGGGCTTCGCAATACGATTTACGAACAGCAGACCCGCTCGGGCCGGCGGCTGACGCGCGGCCGTTTGTTCTGGTACAGGATGCTGGTGCCGCTGGCCGTGTCCCTGCTGCGGCTGGTGTGGGATTGGTCGCGCGTCGTACGCGTCATCGGCGGCGAGCACATCGTCGCGGCGCTCGGCCGCGCGCCCTCGTTCATCCCCGTGTACTGGCATCAGCACACGGTATTTTGCGTCAAACACCTGCTGGATCACCGCGGCGCCGGATTGAAACTGGGCTTCTTGATCTCACCGTCGGTCGACGGTGAAATCGCCGCGATGATAGTGCGCACCATGGGCGGGGAGGTGATTCGCGGCTCCTCCTCATATACCGGAGCCCGGGCGCTGCGCGACTATTATCAGGCGCTGGCGCATGAGGGCGTCTCGCCCGCCATCACCCCGGATGGGCCGCGCGGACCGCCGTGGAAGTTCAAGCCCGGGGCCGTGCTGCTCGCGCAGCTGTCGGGACGGCCCATGATCCCCTTGAGCTACGCCGCCTCGCACGCCTGGAAGATCAAGTGGGATCGCTTCGTCATTCCCTGGCCCTTCTCGAGGATCGTCATCGTGGTCGGCGAGCCGGTGTATGTTCCGAAGGGGCTGGATGCCGCGGGCCTTGCGCAGGTGCAGCTCGATATGGAGGGCCGCCTGCAGGCGGCGTTCCGGGAGGCGGACCGAGCCCTCGGCCAGTTTCCCAGCAACGTCTAGCAATACAATCGCTTAGCTTGTATTCCTTATAAGTTATGCGAGAATCCGGGTGCAGGTGTCCAGCGCGCAATCAAAGGAACTGTGTGACGCATTCGGTTTTTACCGCGAAGCCGATGGCAAACTGTTGATCTATAACCGCAACTCATCCTCTGGGTCCTCCGAAGGCGCATGGCAGTAGCACCCCTCGATCCCCGCCACCCAGACTTGACCGTCTCGGACATATTGTCTCCGCAGACTTGGCCGAAACGTGGACTCAGGCCCGCCGTGGGTCTCGACGTGATCTGCACGAAGATCGCGGTCGACTTTCAGTCGATGTCCTCGACAAACGCGATCGAGGTCATCGGCGCCAATCTGGAGCTGCTGCGAGAAGCGACCCGCACGGACGCGGCCTTTCACATTTCGCTGGACGCGGAGTCCGGATTGTTCAACGACATTCAGGTGGCGCGCGGCATGCTCGCCACCGGCAATCCGGAACAGCTGCGGGGTCAGTCCTTCGATTCATTCCCGTGGCTGCAATCGCGTCTGGCGCCGCTGCGAGTCTCGGAGCTGCGCGATACCGCCAAGCCGCGCGGCGACCAGAGCGAGGACGCCGCAGTGTGGAGTCAGATCGGCATCGGATCGGTGCTCATCATCGGATACTTCATCGACGGCCGTGCCGCGGGACTGCTCGGCATCGCCGGCGCGATGCCGCGCGAGAACTGGGAGGTGCAGCTGCATCTGCTGATGAAACTGGTGGGCAGCAGCCTGGCGACCGGCCTCGAGCGCATCGAGATCCATCGTCAGCTGCGCGATTTGGAAGAGCGCAACGAGCTGGCCTTGTACAGCGCGAACGACGGGCTGTGGGATTTCGATACGCTCAACAATCGCGTCTACCTCTCGCCGCGCTGGAAGGCGATGCTGGGCTACGATGAAGCCGATGTGGGGCACGCGCCGGACTGGCGCACCCTGGTGCACTCGGACGACATGTCGCGGGTGCAGGCCGCCATCCGCGATCATGTGGCGGGCAAGACGCCGCTGTTCGAGAGCATGCACCGCATGCGTCATGCGACGGGCGAGTGGCGCTGGGTGATCAGCCGCGCCAAGGCCAAGGTCGATGAGAAGGGGCGATTGCTGCGGCTGGTCGGCGTGGAACTCGATGTCACCGAACGCAAGCTGTACGAGGAGGCGCTGTTTCGCGAGAAAGAGAGCGCGCAGATCACCCTGCAGAGCATCGGCGACGGCGTCATCACCACGGACGCCAAGGGTGTGATCGACTACGTGAATCCGGTGGCCGAAGCGCTCACGGGGTGGCGCCTCGAGGATGCGCAAGGGCGCGCCATCGAAGAGATTTTCCGCGCCTTTCACGAGGAGACCTGCGAGCCGCTGGAGAACCCGCTGGCGGTTGCGATCCGGCGCACCCGCTCGATCAAGTCCGTGCGGCCGATGCTGCTGATCCGCCGCGACGGCAACGAGATCTACGTCGAGAGCACGGCATCGCCGATACGCGACGGCAGCGGCGCGGTGTCGGGCGGCGTGCTCGTTTTCCACGACGTCAGCGAGGCGCGCGAGCTGAACCGGCGCCTGAGCTACCACGCCAGCCACGACGTGCTGACGGGGCTGGTGAACCGGCGCGAATTCGAAAATCGCATGGAGCGGGCGCTGAAGAGCGCCAAGGCGCGCGAGACCTCCTACGCGCTGTGCTGCCTCGATCTGGACCAGTTCAAGATCGTCAACGATACCTGCGGTCACAGCGCCGGGGACGCCCTGCTCGGCCAGGTCGGAGCGCTGCTGAAATCCAAGGTTCGCTGGCGCGACACGCTCGCACGCCTCGGTGGCGATGAGTTCGGCATACTGCTCGAGAGCTGCTCGCTCGATGAGGCCATGCGCACCGCGGAGGCGCTGCGCGAGGCGGTCCGCAACTTCAAGTTCACCTGGGAGGAGCGCACCTTCCGCCTGGGCGCGAGCATCGGCGTGGTGCCGATCTCCGCGGACAATGCCGATGTCGCCTCGATATTGAGCGCCGCGGACAGCGCCTGCCAGGCTGCCAAGGAGGCGGGCCGCAACCGCGTGCACAGCTTCGAGGAAAACGACATCGACCTGATGCGCAGGCGCCGCGAAATGCAGTGGGCGGCGCGCATCAACACCGCCCTGGAGGAGGGCCGCTTCGAGCTGTTCAGGCAGACCATTCTGCCCCTGCAGACGAACGAGACGGGCTCGCACTACGAGCTGCTGCTGCGCATGCGCGATGAAGCCGGCAAGATCGTCGCGCCGGACCAGTTCATGACGGCGGCCGAGCGCTACGGCATCACGCCGAGCATCGACCGCTGGGTCATTGAAAACGCGTTTCGCTGGCTGGTCTCCGAGGCCGATGAGCGCGAGAAATTGACCATGTGCTCGATCAACCTCTCGGGCCAGAGCTTGGGCGACGACAAATTCCTGCCCTACGTCATCGATCAGTTCCACCGCAGCGGCTTGGATGCCGGCAAGATCTGCTTCGAGATCACCGAGACGGCGGCGATCGCGAGCTTCTCGCAGGCGAATCGCTTCATTCAGGCGCTGAAGGAGCTGGGCTGCAAGTTCGCGCTCGACGATTTCGGCACCGGGCTATCATCGTTCGGCTATCTCAAGCACTTCCCCGTCGATTACCTGAAGATCGACGGCAGCTTCGTCAAGGAGATCCTGCACGATCCCATCGACCGCGAAATGGTGCGTTCGATCAATGAGATCGGGCACCTGACGGGAAAGCAGACGATCGCCGAGTTCGCCGAGAACCAGGAAATCATCAACATGCTGCAGAGCATGGGCGTCGACTATGCACAGGGCTACGGCGTGTCGCAGCCGCAGCGCGTACTCAAGGCTGCCAACAGCGCCTGAGGCGCGCTAGTGTCCTGTCCCACAAACCTTACTCGCTGCGCCGCGTCTTTTCGCGCCGGGCGGCGTTGCTCCTCCTCGCCATAGTGCCCGCTATGGCTTGTCGGCGCGCCTTGCCCGGCACGAAAATCCGCGGGCGGATCGAGCAAGTTATTTGTGGGACAGGACACTAGTCCAGAGCGCAGACGACGAGCACCGTCGATTTTTCGCCGATGGCGGCGATTTCGTCCGTTTCGAGCTTCCTCTGGCTGCCGCTGGTGTCGAATTTGACCCCATGGGCCGTGAGGAAGATCTGTGCGAAATCTCCGCGGATGGCGAAATTGATGTTCTGCGGAAGGGAGCCGCTGAGCGCCGCGTACGCGATCGACGCCTGGGAGACAACGACGCCGATCACCGAGCCGGATCCGTCGAGGACAGGCCCGCCGCTGTTTCCGGGCTGAACCGGCGCAGAAATCTGCAGCAGCGTGTAGTCGTTATTGGCGCCGGCGACGGAATTGATCTGCCCAAAGGTGGCCTTGGGCTCGGTGGATAGAATGCCCGCCAGCGGGTAGCCGATGACGCCGATGCTTTCGCCGAGTTTGGCCGGCCGCGATTGGCGGCGAAAAACGGCCGGCCTGCCCGCGGCGGGAGCGGGGTCGATTTTCAACAGGGCGAGATCATTTTTCGGATCGACCGCATCGACCCGGGCGGCCACCGGCGCCATGTTCATTCCCTTGATCATGACGGCCTTGCAGCTCTTGACGACGTGCTGATTGGTCAGCACGTCGCCGGCGCCATTGACCACAAATCCCGACCCAGTGGCGAACTTGGGCTTGGCCTGCGCCGGCGGGGCGCCGGGTGCACCGGGGTTTGGCGGCTTGTCGGCGGCCAGCGGCTGCGAGCAGACCAGCTGGGTGACGCGATTGTTGAGCGGGTCATCCTTCAGAGGGATGAGCTTGGATCGCCAGTCGGGGGTCTCCGGGCTCGTGCCCACCTGCTTGTCGTTCAAGTAGCCGATCGTTTGAATGCCGATGAACGTCCGGTTGGCGCAGTCGAAGGCGGTTCTCTGGATGCGCTTGTCCAAGGTGATGTTGTGCGCATTGGTCCGAGGCGCCGTATACACGGTCATGATCAGGGCGAGCCGCAGATCTCCGTCGCCGTGAACGGAGTCGGTATCGACCAGGATCTTGTCCGTCGAAATCCCGGGGTTTCCGACCTCCTGCCATCTCGCGGCGAAACAGGGCGCCGCGGCGCACGCCAGAGCCATCAACGCCGCGGGCGCAAGGTGCCGTGATTTCGCGGCTGAATGGCGGGATCTCATCCGTGTGCCGCGGCTAGGCGCTGCACTTGAAGCGCATCGACAAGTCGATCGCGCGCACGTGCTTGGTGATGCTGCCCACGGAGACGAAGTCGACGCCGGTCGCGGCGATGTCGCGGATGGTCGAGGCCGTGACGCCCCCGGACGCTTCCAGCTTTACCGGCGTCGCGGCGCCGGCATTGACGGCCACGGCTTCGCGCATGGCCTCGAGCGGGAATTCATCGAGCATGACGATATCGGCGCCGGCCTCGATCGCCTGGCGCAACTCGGCCAGGTTCTCGACCTCGACCTCCACGGGGACCCGGGCGCCCATTTGCCGGGCGCGCGCCACCGCCTTGGCGATGGAACCCGCGGCCACGATGTGATTCTCCTTGATGAGAATTCCGTCGAACAATCCCATGCGGTGATTGTGGCCGCCGCCGATCCGCACCGCGTACTTCTGCGCCGATCGCAGACCGGGCAGGGTCTTGCGGGTGTCGAGCAGGCGGCAATGCGTGCCCTCGAGCAGGGCCGCGAAGGAATGTGCCGCAGTCGCCGTCCCGCACAGCAGCTGCAGGAAATTGAGCGCGGTGCGTTCGCCGGTCAGCAGCGCGCGCGCGGGGCCCTCGACGGTGAACAAGATCTGGCCGGCGCCCGCGGCGTCGCCTTCCCCGACATGCCACTCGAGCCGCACCCGGGGATCGACCTGGCGGAAGCTTGCCTCGACGTAGGGTATGCCGCACAGGATGGCGGGCTCGCGCGTGATGACGGTCGCCTGACCCTCCTGTTCCGGTGGAACGAGAAGCGCGGTCAGATCTCCGCCGCCGACGTCCTCCGCCAGCGCCCGGGCGACTTGCTGCGGCAGGTCGCCCGGGGGCGGCACCGAATTAGAATGGCAGTCCGTGCGACGGCCCAATCATGCACATGAGCATGGGAATGGAGAGTAGGAAATTGGTGCGGGAGGCGTACAGAGCCACCTTGCGCGCGGCCGCCTTCTGTTCGTCCGTCGCGGGCACGATCCCGAGGATTTTCTTCTGATTGGGCCAAATAAGGCCCCACACGTTGAACAGCATGATGGTTCCGAACCAGGCGCCGAATCCCATGATGACGTCGGAGCGGGAGACAGGATTCTCCAGCAGGCCGAAGGTGAAGGTGTTGATAAAGCGCCCGTGCGTTTGGGACAGCAGGTACGCCCCCGCCAGCCAGGTGCCGAGGGCCGACCAGCGAAACCAGAGCAGGGCACGCGGTGCAACATATTTGTTGATGCCGGCTCCGCCTGGTCCTCCCTTGTCGGCCGCGGCCGCCGCCAGGGCCGGCGTCTGCACGGCGTTGAAGTAGTACAGCAGGCCGATCCAGAAGATGCCGAAGACGATATGCAGCCACCGCGTCAGGCTGGCCAGAGTGAGCGCGTTGAAGGTCAGGCCCCCGCCCACCAGGGCGGCGATCAGGATGGCGAGCACGAAGCCCAGGATCAGCGGCCATTTTACGGTTGTCAGCGGGTTCATGCGATTTCCCTTGTTCTTGTACTGCGGAGGCCTGGAAGAATAGGGGAGTGACCCCAATAATTCAATGATATCCGGTGCTTCCCTCAAGTCCTCCGGTGTCATCATTTGCTCGTTCGATGGCACGCGGGGTCGCTAAGGCTGGTATCGTAGCCCTCGGGAACGTGATCATTTTGGAGATTGTCGACCATGAACGCTATCGAACGGATCAAGAAACAGCTGTCGGGCGCGCCGGTGGTGCTCTATATGAAGGGCACGCCCGATTTCCCGCAGTGTGGGTTTTCGGCGCAGACCGTGGCGGCGCTGCGCGCCTGTAAGGCACAGTTCGCCCATGTGAACATATTCGAGGACCCGGAGGTACGCGAGGCTCTGAAGACGTATTCCAATTGGCCGACCTTCCCGCAGCTCTACGTCAACGGCGAACTCGTCGGCGGCTGCGACATTGCCATCGAGATGTACCGGAGCGGGGAATTGAAGCAGCTCCTCGCCGAAGCCGGCGCGGTCCCCGCCTGAGAGCCTGTCCGACGCTCGGATGCCCTGACGAGAGCGCCCCCCGACAAGCGGATGCCGAAGCGGGGCGGCCGCAGTAGGCGCCCATGAGCCCGGCAGGCTGCTCGGCCGCTCAGGGCTCCGCAGTCCCGTCGGGGATCGAGGGCTCCATCTCGAGCGGCCCCATCGCCGCCAGGCGCCGGCGGCTGGACTCGAACACCCCCTGAAACTGGTTGCACACGGTGCAGAACAAATCCGCCGTGCGCTCCGCATCGTACGCCGCGGAGTGCGCGGACGCCGTGTCCCATTCGAGTCCTGCCGCGAGCGTCGCGCGCATCAGTACGGTCTGCCCGAAGGCGACGCCGCCCAGGGTTGCCGTGTCGAAGCTCGAGAAGGGATGGAAGGGGTTGCGCTTGACCTGCGCGCGCGCCACGGCGGCGTTCAAGAAATTCAAATCGAAGAAGGCATTGTGTCCCACCAGCACCGCGCGCGTGCAATCCGCGGCGCGAATGGCCGTGCGGACCTCGCGGAATATGCTCTGCAGCGCATCCTCCTCGGGAATCGCGGGGCGCAGCGGGTGATACGGATCGATGCCGTTTACCGCCATCGAGGCCGGCTCCATGTTTGAACCGGGGAATGGGATGACGTGGTAGCGGAGCGTCGTGCCGCGCGCCAGCGTGCCGTCGCTGCGCATCTCGATGAAGACCGCGGCGATATCGAGCAGCGCATCGGTTTGCGGGTTGAAACCGCCGCTTTCGATGTCGACCACCACCGGCAGAAAGCCGCGAAACCGCGTGGCGAACGTGATCGGCGCAGGCTGCGTCATGACGGATCCAGGCCGGCAATGCGCCACGCAACCGGTTGGCCGCCGCGATAGGGCACGAGCGTCGCGTCGCCAAACTCGTAAGATTCAGGGGGCACCCAGGACTCCTTGACCAAAGTAATCGTCTCATCGTGGCGGGGCAGCCGGTAGAAGTCGGCGCCGAAATGGCTGGCGAACGGCTCCAGGCGCTCGAGCAGGCCCGCCGACTCGAAGGCTTCGGCGTACAACTCGATGGCGGCGTGAGCGGTGAACATGCCGGCGCAGCCGCAGGCACTCTCCTTGCTCGGCCGCGCGTGAGGCGCGCTGTCGGTGCCCAGGAAAAAGCGCGGATTGCCGCTGGTCGCGGCCCCGAGCAGCGCCTGCCGGTCGCGTTCGCGCTTCAGGATGGGCAGACAGTAATAGTGCGGACGGATGCCGCCCGAGAAAATGGCGTTTCGGTTGTGCAGCAAGTGCTGCGGCGTGATCGTCGCTGCAATCCCCTCCCTGGCGCCCGCGACGAACTGCACGGCGCGCGCCGTCGTGATGTGTTCGAGCACAACGCGCAGGCCGGGGAAGCGTTCCAGCAGCGGCTCGAGCACCGCATCGATGAAGTGAGTTTCGCGGTCGAACACGTCCACGTCGGGATGGGGCGACTCGCCATGCACCAGCAGCGGCATGCCGGCCTCCTCCATGCGGGCGAGAACCGGGTGCACTTTCGCGATATCGGTCACGCCCGCATCCGAGTGCGTGGTGGCGCCGGCCGGGTATAGCTTGACGCCGTGGATGAAACCCAAGGACAGCGCGCGATCGATCTCCTGCGGCGCCGTGGCATTGGTCAAGTACAAGGTGAGCAGCGGCTCGAAGCGCGCCTTGGGCGGCAGCGCCGCCAGTATTCGTTCGCGATAGGCCCGCGCCGCCTCCGCCGTGGTGATCGGGGGCACGAGATTCGGCATCACGATGGCGCGCCCGAATCGCTGCGCGGTGAATTTCACGACGGCGGACAGCGCGGCGCCGTCGCGCAGATGCACATGCCAGTCATCGGGGCGGCGCAGCGTCAGCGCGATCATGGGGGCGCGGCCGCCGGCGCGCGCGCACCTGCCGCCGGCGGCCAGCCACGGCGCAGCAGATCGAGCGTGTAGCGCACGCCGAAGCCGGTGATCTCCGTGCCGATGTGCGCGAGTCCGCCGTGGCGCGAGCCCGCCGCCAGATCGAGGTGCAGCCAGGGGATCTCCTTGGGCACGAAACGGCTCAAAAAGCGGGCCGCCAGGATGTGATCGCCCTTGCCGTCGGTTGCACACTGCAGAACGTCGGCGACGCTGCTCTCCAGGTCCGTATCGAAATCGGCGTCCATGGGAAAGCACCACACGCGCTCGCCGCTGCTGGCGCCGGCGGATTCGATCAGATCGCGCGCCTCCGGCCGGTTGGTGAACGCGCCGCTGTAGCGTTCGGTGAGCGCGTAGACACAGGCGCCCGTGAGCGTCGCGTAGTCGATGATGGCGCGCGGTTTCCTCGCGGCGGCGAGACTGAGCGCATCCGCCAGAACCATGCGGCCCTCGGCGTCGGTGTGAATCACTTGAATGGTCGTGCCGTTGTAGGCGCGCACCACGTCCTGCGGTTTGTAGGCGAGCGGGCCGATGCGGTTTTCCGTGATTGCCAGCCAGCAGTCCACGGCCTGCGGCGAGCGCAGTGCATGCAGCGCGTACAAGCTTCCCAGCGCGACGGCGCTGCCCTGCATGTCGGTGTGCATGTCCAGCATGCTTTTGTGGGGCTTCAAGTTCGTACCGCCCGTGTCGAAGCATATGCCCTTGCCGACCAGGCTCAATGCGGAGGCGGCCACGCCGCGCGGACGGTACGACAAATGGACGATTCCGGCGTCGCGCGTGCCGTTGCCGCGCGACACGGCGAGAAAGGCGCCCGCACCCAGGCGCTTGAGGTCCGTCTCGCCGTAGAACTTGAACCTCATGCGCAAACGGCGCGCCAGCTCTTGCAGAATGCGGCGATAACCGCGCGCGTCGAGGGTATTGGGCGGCAACGCCGTGAGCCAGCGGGCCAGATTATTGCCGGCGGCGGTGGCGAGCGTCAGATCGAGCTCGGGGAGCTTTTTCGCCGAAGCGAGGTCGATGCGGCCCAGGCGCTTGCGCGGCTTCGGCTTGCTCTTGAACGAGGCGAAACGAAATGCCGCCGCTTCGAGCGCCGCGACCGTGGCGCTCAATGTGGCGTTCGCGGATTGCGCGGCGCAGCCTTGCTGCCACAGGAGCAGCGACAGTGGCTCGCCGTCCAAGGCGCTGCGCGCAAGCTTGCCGGCCGCCAGCAGCCGCTCGAAGGTGCTGGCCTCGTCAGCCAGACACGCCACGATCAACAGCGTCTGCGCGCGCGTTCCGACCCGCAGGTGAAAACAGTCGCCGGCTTTGTGCACCTTGTCCGCATACAGCCCGCGCAGCACGCCGCCGTGCGGCAAAGCCCGCCAATCCGCCTCGGTGGGCGCGAGCGGCAGGAACACCAGGGCGCTCGAGTAGCGGGCAAGCAGCGAGACACTGATTCGTGCGCCGATTTGGCGCACGGGTACGAGAAGCTGATCCAGGGCCAAGCGAGTGGGCATATCGTGAAACTGCAGGCCTATCCCTTGCTTGACCGTGAAAAACCAAACCCCGAAGATATAACGTTGGCAGTTGGCGCAACGGCGCTGTAACGTGCCTGCCATCTTAACAGGACGCGTGGGCGTGTGCATTTATGACTCAACATTCGCCGTTCGAAGACATTGATCCCGTCGAAACACAGGAGTGGCTGGAATCGATCGATTCCGTGATGCGCGCGCAGGGTCCGGAACGCGCGCACTTTCTGCTGGAGAAATTGGTGGATTTCACGCGCCGCTCCGGCGCGTACCTGCCCTTCAAGCCGAACACCGCCTATCTCAACACCATCTCCCGGGCGCAGGAGCCGGATTATCCCGGCGACCGCTCGTTGGAGCGGCGCAACGAGGCCTATATGCGCTGGAATGCGCTTGCCATGGTCGTGCAGGCGAATCGCTCGAGTTCCGAGTACGGCGGCCACATTGCCTCGTACGCGTCGGCGGCGACGCTGTATGAAGTCGGATTCAATCACTTCTGGCGCGCCAAGAGCGCGGCGCATCCCGGGGACATGATCTTCGTGCAGGGACATTCGAGTCCCGGAATCTATGCACGCGCGTACATGGAAGGCCGTCTGGACGAGAGCCAGCTGCTGCGCTTTCGCCAGGAGGTCAAAGGCGGGGGGCTGTCGTCCTATCCGCATCCTTGGCTGATGCCGGACTTCTGGCAATTCCCCACCGTGTCCATGGGCTTGGGGCCGATGACGGCGATTTTTCAGGCGCGCTTCGTGCGCTATCTGGAGCATCGGGGCATCGTGCCCGCATCGGACCGCAAGGTGTGGGCGTTTCTGGGCGACGGTGAAATGGACGAGCCCGAGTCGATGGGCGCGCTGACCATGCCGGTGCGGGAGAAGCTCGACAATCTGATCTTCGTGATCAACTGCAACTTGCAAAGGCTCGACGGCCCGGTGCGCGGCAACGGCAAGATCATTCAGGAGCTCGAAGCGGCGTTCCTGGGGGCCGGCTGGAATGTCATCAAGGTGCTGTGGGGCTCGCGCTGGGATCCGTTGCTCGAGCGCGATCAGAAGGGCTTGCTCAAGCGCTTGATGGAAGAGTGCGTGGACGGGGAATATCAGAACTTCAAATCCAAGGGCGGCGCCTACACGCGGGAGCATTTCTTCGGGAAATATCCCGAGCTCAAGGAGATGGTCGCCAACATGTCGGACGAGGAGATCTGGCGCCTGAACCGCGGCGGCCATGATCCGCAGAAGGTGTACGCGGCCTACGCCTCCGCGGTCGCGCACAAGGGCGCGCCCACCGTGATACTGGCGAAGACCGTCAAGGGTTTCGGCATGGGCAAGGCGGGCGAGGGCCTGAACTCCGCGCACCAGCAGAAAAAACTCGGCGACGATGCCCTGAGGGAAGTTCGCGATCGATTCAACATTCAGATCACCGACGAGGAGATCGCGGGGCTCACGTTCAGAAAACCCGCCGAGGACAGCGAGGAGCTCAAGTACCTGCAGGAGCGGCGCGCCGTTCTCGGCGGCTATCTGCCATCGCGCAATTCGTCGTCGCCTCCCCTGGTGGTGCCGCCGCTCGAGGCCTTCAGCTCGCTGCTCGAAGGAACGGGCGACCGCGAAATCTCCACCACCATGGCGCTGGTGCGCATGCTGACCGCCCTGGTGAAGGACAAGAACATCGGCAGGCACATCGTGCCCATCGTTCCCGACGAGGCGCGCACCTTCGGGATGGAAGGCATGTTTCGCCAGATCGGCATTTATTCGTCCGTGGGACAGCTCTACACGCCGCAAGACGCGGACCAGCTCATGTTCTACCGCGAAGACAAGCAGGGGCAGATTCTCGAGGAAGGCATCAACGAGGCGGGCAGCCTGTGCTCCTGGCTCGCCGCCGCGACGGCGTACTCGAACCATGGCGTGAGCATGGTGCCATTTTACATTTATTACTCGATGTTCGGTTTTCAGCGAGTCGGCGATTTCATCTGGGCGGCGGGCGACAGTCAGGCGCGAGGCTTTCTGGTGGGCGGCACGGCCGGTCGCACCACGCTCGCGGGCGAGGGACTGCAGCATCAGGACGGACACAGCCAGCTGGTCGCGACCACGGTTCCCAACTGCGTGGCGTATGACCCGACCTACGCTTACGAGCTCGCTGTGATCGTGCAGGATGGTCTGCGGCGGATGTATCAAGAGCAGGAGAACGTCTTTTACTACATCACCTGCATGAACGAGAACTACGCGCATCCGGCGATGCCGGCGGGCGCGCGGCAGGGGATCTTGAGCGGCATGTACCTGCTGCACACCGGCGGCCGGGGCAAGGTGCGCGTGACCTTGTTCGGTTCCGGGACGATCTTGCGCGAAGTGCTCGCGGCCGCGCAGCTCCTGGAGAAGGACTACGGCGTCCCCGCCGACGTGTACTCCGTCACCAGTTTCAGCGAGCTGCGCAGGAACGCACTGGCCGTCGAACGGCGCAACTTGCTGCATCCGAACGAGCCGCGGCAGCAGACCTTCATCGAGGAGGCGCTGGCGGACCGAGAGGGCCCGTTCATCGCGGCCACCGACTACCTCAAGACGGTCGCGGACCAGATCCGGCAGTGGATACCGGGGCGCTACGCGGTGCTGGGCACGGACGGCTACGGCCGCAGCGACTCGCGCGCGGAGCTGCGGCGCTTCTTCGAGGTGGACCGGCACTACGTGGCCATCGCCGCGCTCAAGGCCCTCGCCGACGACGGCAAGATCGAGAAGCAAACGGTGTCCGACGCCATGCATGCCTTCGGTATCGATCCGGAAAAACCCAACCCCCTCTCGGTTTGAGCAACGTGAGCACTCCCATTGAAGTTTTGGTGCCCGACATCGGCGGGTTCAAAGACGTCAGCGTCATCGACGTCCTGGTCAAGGACGGCCAGCCGATCGAGAAAGAAGCACCCCTGATCACGATCGAAACGGAAAAGGCGGCCATGGATGTGCCCTCGCCCATGGCAGGCCGCATCACGCAGGTCAAGATCAAGCAGGGCGATAAGGTCTCGGAGGGGTCGCTGATCCTGGTGCTCGAGCCGGCGGCGGCCGATGCGGGTGGCGCCCAGACCGCGGCAACGGATGCGCCCGCGGCAACGGACGCGCGTGCGGCGGCTGGCGCGCCTGGCGCGCCGCCCTCCGCGACGGCTGCGCCTGCGGCGGCTGCTCCAGTCACCCCCCCAGCGGGGACCGCCAAGCCGGCAGCGCAAGCGGTGCCCGCTACCACGTCCGCCACCGCCACACCCACAGCGGCCACGCCGGGCGCTGCGGCAGCGGCCGCGCCCGCCGCCGCCGCGACTGCGCCGGCATCCGCAGCACCTGCTCCCGGTGCTCCCGCCGCGCCCCCGGCGGCCGCGCCTGCCGGTGCAGCCATCGACGAAACGGCGTTCTCGAAAGCCTACGCCAGTCCCTCGGTGCGCAAATTCGCGCGCGAGGTGGGTGCGGATCTGGGCAAGGTCACGGGCACCGGCGCCAAGGGGCGCATCCTCGAGGAGGACGTAAAGGCCTACGTAAAGAAGATTCTGACGGCGCCCCCGGTCGCCGCGACGCCGTCGTCGCTGCCCAAGGTACCGCAGGTGGATTTCGCGCTGTTTGGAGCCGTCGAGGTCAAGCCCTTGTCGCGAATACAGCGCATCTCCGGCGCCCGGCTCCAGGCGAGCTGGATCAATCTGCCGCATGTGACGCAGCATGAAGACGCCGACATCACGGAGCTCGAGGCGGCGCGGACCGCGCTGAAGGCCAAGGCGTCGGAGGAGGGCGTGCGGCTCACGCCACTGGCGTTCATCATCAAGGCCTGCGTGGTGGCGCTGCAGGAATTCCCGCGATTCAACTCCTCCCTCGACGCGGGCGGCGAGAATCTGGTCTTCAAGAAGTATTTCAACATCGGCTTCGCGGCCGATACTCCGAATGGACTGGTGGTGCCGGTCATTCCGAATGCCGACAAGCTCAGTCTCTATGAGATTGCGCGGATCCTGGCGACGCTGTCGG
>Ga0181534_10000280_pt1 | contig 36626 bp, 36 predicted proteins | sample PEATcosm2014_Bin_37_FD_119758 | JGI IMG/M metagenome (GOLD analysis project Ga0181534, IMG submission 119758) | Peatland microbial communities from MTU Mesocosm Facility, Houghton, MI, USA - PEATcosm2014_Bin17_10_metaG | ecosystem: Environmental > Terrestrial > Soil > Wetlands > Peat | place... | reverse complement strand
TTCCTAGTTTTGTGAAGTCTCGGGCCGCGTCGCGTATTCAGTCACAGGCCCTTCGCGAGTTGAAGGCGCGGGCCGAGCGCTTGCAATGAGTTTTGACGTCGCCTTCGGCGTCGACGTCGGTGGCACCAAGATCTTGTTACTCGCCATCAATCGAGATGGGGAGATCCTGTTCGAAGGTCGTCGCTCGACGCCGCAGATCACCACCGCGCCCGGCCATGCCACCGCGGAACAAATTTATGGTCTCGTGGATGAAGCGCTTGGCTCGTTACAACTTTCGCTTGACAATGTTGTGATCGGTGTGGGACTACCGGGCATCATGTCGCTCGACGGGGAACTCGTCTTCGCACCGAACTTGCTAAATGACTCGGGTACGCGTCTCGCTGACGTCCTTCGCGAAATTGCACCCAGTATGCACGTGCTGTGTGAAAACGACGCCGACTGCGCCGCGGTTGCCGAGCACGCGCTAGGAGTTGCTCGCGGGGTCGATAACTTCGTAATGGTGACACTCGGAACGGGTATTGGCGGCGGCGTCTTCGTGCACGGCGAACTGCTTCGCGGTAGAAGTGGCTTCGCTGGTGAGATTGGTCACATGGTCGTTGACGCGAAGGGTCCGCCGTGTCCGTGTGGATCATCGGGTTGCTGGGAGCGGTACGCCTCGGGAAAGGGTCTCGCACGTCTTGGTTCGCTCGCTGCTCACGAAGGCCGATTACCCGAACTCGTAAAGGCGCGCGGTGGCGCCGACAACGTACGCGGCGAAGACGTGAGTGAAGCAGCAACGGCGGGCTCCAGTGAAGCGCTGGCGGTAATTCGCGAAGTGGGTTGGTGGCTGGCGCTCGGTGTTTCCAACCTCGCCAATATCTTGGACTGCGGGCTCGTGGTGATTGGAGGAGGACTGAGTGACCTCTCGGCGATGTTGATTCCTCCGGCTTTGGAATTTCTTCCCACGATGGTGCTCGGCGCCGCGGCACGTCCTCGCGTAGAAATGACCGCGTCGAAGTTTGGTGAACGCGCCGGTGCGCTCGGCGCCGGACTTCTGGCCTTTGAGCGGTTGTCATGAAACGTGGCGTCCTTCTTCCGACGTTTCGATCGAACGCCGATGACGCTTTAGAAGCCGCGTCACTCGCCGCGTCACTTGGCATTGAGGGCGTCTTTGCCTACGACCACTTGTGGCCCATGGGCTCGCCCGAACGTCCGGCACTCGCACCGTTTCCGGTACTAGCGGCAATCGCCGTACGAGAGCCTTCATTGATTGTGGGGCCGTTAGTGGCGCGCGTGGGACTCGTCAGTGACGACGACATGGTCGAGCGCTTTCGTTCCCTGGCACTGATAGCTCCCGGTCGTGTTATTGGCGCGCTCGGCACGGGAGACAAAGTTTCCGAGCAAGAAAATGTGGCCTACGGAATTGCCTACGACAAGAGTGATGTCCGTCGCAGCCATCTTTTTTCCGTGGCGTCGCGACTTCGTGACTTTTTGCCGGTGTGGATTGGCGCTGGGGCGAGCGCCACGAATGAAGTTGCTCGATCACTCGAAGTGGAGCTCAATCTCTGGGACAAATCTGCTGAAGACGTGGCGCTTGAAGCAACGAACGGTCCGGTGAGTTGGGCTGGCAATCCACTGAGCGACCTTGAAGTACAACTCGACGCCTTAGAACAAGCGGGTGCCTCGTGGGCCGTGTTTTCTCCCAAGGTCGACGTGCATCGCCTTGGTGCGTGGCGTTCCTCGTCGGGCAACTGAGAAGGTTCCCACGACGCTCACGTGTCATTCGAGCGAAGGGAACTAAGTTTCGTTGATGGAGTTTCGCCGAATCAATGGATTGCCACCGTACGTCTTTGCGGAAATCAACGGTCGAAAGGCGGCGGCACGCACGGCCGGACGCGACATTGTCGACTTCGGATTTGGTAATCCCGACCTACCAAGTCCCGACGTGGCAGTTGCGAAGCTCGCCGAGGCCGCGCAGAATCCAAAGAACCATCGCTACAGCGCGAGTCGCGGCATCCCGCATCTTCGTTTAGCCATCGCCACGCGTTACAAGCGCGTTTTTGGCGTCGACATTGATCCCGACACCGAAGTCGTAACGACCATTGGTGCCAAGGAAGGTCTCAGTCACTTGATGTGGGCACTTATTGACCGCGGTGATACCGCCATCGTGCCGAGTCCTAGTTACCCGATTCATATTTACGCGCCACTTTTTGCGGGTGGACAAATTGTCTCGGTACCAATGCTCGATCCTTCGGCCCTAGACGTCGCCACACCCGGTGACAGTTTCTTCGACGGACTCCTAGAAGCCTGGCAGCACGCGTGGCCCAAGCCCCGCGTCATCATCTGTTCGTTTCCCCACAATCCCACGACGGCCTGCGTGGATTTAGCCTTTATGGAACGACTCGTGGCGTTCGCGTTAGAACACGACGTGGTCATCGTGCACGACTTTGCTTACGCCGACCTTGGCTTTGATGGTTACCAGCCGCCATCGATTTTGCAAGTACCGCGCGCCAAAGAGTGCTGCGTCGAGCTCTATACGCTGACGAAGTCATTTTCTATGGCGGGTTGGCGAGTGGGCTTCATGCTCGGAAACGCCGACATTGTCGCGGCGTTGACGAAACTGAAGAGTTACCTCGACTACGGCACGTTCCAACCAATTCAAATTGCGTCCATTGTGGCAATGAACGAAGCCACGGATTATCCAGCGCAATTGAACGCGATTTATCAATCGCGTCGTGACACCTTGATTGAAGGACTTGCTCGCGTGGGTTGGGAAGTAACGCCGCCGCAGGGTTCGATGTTCATTTGGGCGCCTATTCCCGAGCCCTATCAAGAAATGGGATCACTGGAATTTGCGAAGTTTCTCGTGGACGAAGCTGACGTCGCAACGTCGCCCGGCGTGGGCTTTGGTGAAGGTGGCGACGGTCATATCCGGTTTGCGCTTATCGAAAACGAGCTTCGCACGCAGCAGGCCATTCGCAATCTCAAAAAGGCACTGACAAAACTCGGTTAGTTCTCGAGTCGTTCGAGCGGTGGTGGTTGCCACGTGCCATCAAAAACACTGTCCTCGGGAAGATAGAGGCGCATCGTGATGGTGAAAGGACCTTCGGGCGTTGGTAACCAGTTGGTGAGCAACTCCTTTGGTGGTCGATGGTGTTGGAAAAAAAGTTCGAGTGAGCCGTCGGCGTTGTAGGAAAGATCGTCGCGGTCGCCGAGGGCGAAACGGTTCAGTTCATTGGCTACTTGAAAACCAGTCGGGTCATAGACCGTGGCGGACCAGAACGCTCGCACTGGTGGTAACGCATCTTTTTCAATGTGCAGCCGGTAGCGGTACTTGCCGCTCGGAATTTCACCGTGGTCGTCGAACTGCAGCGATGGGTAGATGGATTCTTCCGGGGGATTAGCGCCAAGACCCGTCATGGCCACCATGGCACGCTTCAAATAGAAGTTGCCCCAGACGGCCATTGTGTCAAGCAACGTCATCCAGCCGTTTTTGAAAGGGACCATGGTCGAAAGACGCTGGCCCATTTCTTTTCTCGCGCCGTGACTCGCTTTTTCTAATGACGCTTGCACCTCGGGGGACTGGTCCGCGAGGTCGTAGGTTTCGCCAACCACGAAGCCAATTCGTTCGAGTCGGGCCAACATATTCCAGTCGGTCGCGTGCGGAGGATGTGTTTTCACGAGTTCACTCGCGAGCGAGAAGAACGACGCCGGCGAAAGGTTCAGCACCTGTTGCATGGGTGGCGTCTTCATATCGATCCTCTCGTCAACCGTGCTCGTTGCTTGTTTTGTAGCACCGTTGAGCGACGAAAGTGGCACCATGGTGAGTTCATCCTGAAACGAGTGGATATAGGCGTAGTCCTCAACGCCGCGGGTTTCTGTTCGTCCAATAACCCAAATAATGGGTGTGGGCGCATCAATGCGGACAACGTCGCTTGGTAGATCGCCTCGCCACGAGGGAAGACAAAGCGCACAGCGAAATGGTGCGGTGCCGTTGGTGCGCGTTCCTGGTGAGGCAAACACTTCAGTCCACATGTCATAAAGAGGAAGCATGAAAAAACGGTCGTTGATGGCCGGAACAGAAATGACGTAGGGCTCGTCGCGAAGATCAACCCACGCCGACGAGTACAACGTGTCAAAGTTTGGACGCACGACCGTGCGAAATTCGGCCGGTGGGAACGTGCGTGCGTGCACCATTGTGTTCATGGGACCTCGACCGACTTTTCGTCCGAGCTCAACGTTGGTGCTCTGGCGACGGGTGAGTTCCATCAAGACGAGAGGGACGAAATAGAGGTAACCCTCGCGGGCTATTCGGTCGCGTTCCGTATCGTCGAGTGGTTCGTTGCCGGAAAGTGCCACGCTTAGGGCCTTCCCGCACCGGGCACGGCGACGTGCGCCTTTTCGATTCGTCCAAGGCGCTTGTCGGCGATCTTGAATCGGTCGCTCGACGGGGCGGTCATTACGTATAACGACGTTCGGTCGTCGCCACCGAGCATGCAGGCAAATGAAGTTTGTGACGTCGTGACTTCGTCCGTGATGTCGCCACCTTCTCGTACGCGGATGCACTGGGGCTGCAGAGCGTTCGCGACCCAGACGTGTCCTTCGGCGTCGAGACAAATGCCATCGGCGGGAACGAAATCGAGCTGAGCCCAAATTCGTCGATTGGTGAGTGTTCCGTTGGAAGCAATATCGAACGCCGACAGTCGAAAGGGCATGGTCTCGGCGACAATTAGTGTTTTATTGTCGGGAGTAATTACGGAGCCGTTGGGAAAACCCATATCGGGAATGCTTTGCAGCACTGCACCTTTAGTACTTAGCGCTACCAGATTGGTCGTGGGCGGTGGCGACGCGAGCAGTCCTTCAACACCTTTTTCTTTCAACAACACGTCGAGATCGAATCCGAAGTTACCGACGTAGGAAACACCACTTTCGCTAACGACCATGTCATTCGCCCAAAAGCCGCAGTACTCGCTGATGTCGGCGTACGGGCTGGTTGCGCCGCCTTGCACGCGAATGACGCGGTGGTCGGTCATGGAAACAACGAGCATCGATCCATCTGGCAACCAGCCAAGTCCCGAGGGCTGTCCGGGGACGTTGACCTCGAGCGTTTCACCTGCGCCATTTTCGTCAACGGAGAACACCCCGTGTCGATAAAAATCCGAGAACCAAAGCCGGCCGTCGTGCCAGCGCGGAGCCTCGCCAAAGCCCAGTCCTTCGTGGATGATGCTCGCCTCGTAGGTCGCCATGATTTCCCCCTCCTAACGACTGTTGTGCAACTTATCGCTTTGTTCGACGAAGAAGAAAATTCATTTAGGCGCGCTCGACACTCCGAAGCCACGCCGAGTAGCCAACGTCAACGGACGTGGGATCACCGGGTTCAACACCATAATCAGAAGTCCAGATGTTCTCGAGATCTTCGAGCGACGACCATAAACCCACGCCCAGTCCGGCAATGCAGGCGGCTCCGCGAGCTGTGGCTTCGAGTGACGTACTTCGTCGCACGGGCACCTGTGAATTCGTGGCTTGCAGTTCCATTAACAAATTCATTGACGAGGCGCCACCATCGGCTCGAAGTTCGAGGAGATTGACGCCGCCATTGACGAAGGCGTCGGTCATGGCGCGCACTTGAAAGGCCAGGGACTCCACGAGCGCGCGCGCAATATGTGCGCGACTGGTTCCCACGCTGAGCCCCATCATCACGCCGTGCGCGTCGGGATTCCAAAAGGGCGAACCGAGTCCGGTAAAGGCGGGAACGAACGTCACGCCACCCGAGTCAGAAACACTGTTGGCGAGAGGGCCAAGTTCGTCGGCGTGTTTAACAAAGTGCAACTCGTCGCGCAGCCACTGGATAGCGGCACCCGCAACGAAAGCGGATCCCTCGAAGGCGTAGGTCGTCGTACCGTGGTCCCCGAGGTCCCAAGCAATGGTGGAAAGCAGTCCGTTAAGAGGTGACGGGACCGACGTGCCGGCGTTCGCGAGTACAAAGGCGCCGGTACCATAGGTGGCTTTCACCATGCCTTCGCGAAAACACGCCTGTCCAAAGAGCGCGGCTTGTTGATCGCCGAGCACGCCGGTGATCGGAACTCCCACTAATTCTGGAACGAACGACGAGGCGACCTCGCCAAAGTGTGACGCGGAGGCTTGGACGCGTGGAAGCATCGCGAGTGGAACCTGAAAGAGTTCTGCGAGCTCATGGTCCCATGACTTTGACGAGATGTTAAAGAGCAATGTCCGTGAAGCGTTTGACGGTTCGGTCACGAAGGCTGCCTCAGCGTTTCCGCCAGTTAAATGCCACAACAAATACGTGTCAATCGTGCAAAGGCTGGGCATCGAAAAGTCATCAAGAGCCCCGTGGTCGAGGAGCCAGCGCATCTTGGTGGCCGAGAAATAGGGATCAAGCACCAGCCCCGTCTTTTCTCGCACGGTGGCGAGGTGTCCCGCTCGAGTCAACTGCTCACACTGGGGAGTGGTTCGACGGTCCTGCCACACGAGCGCTCGGTGACGAGTGGCGCCGGAGTCGCGGTCGAAGGCGACCGTTGTTTCTCGCTGATTGGTGAGCCCGAGAGCCTTGATGTGGTGTCCATTTTGGTGACATTTTGTGGCCACGGAGGAAAGGACGGAGCGGGCCCTGGCGGCGATTTCCCGGGGGTCGTGTTCGACCCAGCCAGGGCGAGGAAAGTGCTGTTCGAGCTCCTCGTAGGCGCTCTCGTAGACCTCTGCTTGGGCGTCGAAGGCGACCGCCCGCACCCCCGAGGTACCGGCGTCGAGGGCCATGATCAGATCCACGGGGTCACGCTAGTGAGCAATTTGGGGGCATTTGGGCTCCTAGGAATCGGAAACAAAATATTCTTCAAAATAGAGTTGACGTGATGTAATTACAGTGCTGTAATAACACAGCATCTTGCGATGCGAAGTGGCCTACACCACTACATGTTGTGTTTAGGGGGAGGAGAACGACTAAACTCCTTTCCCCGGACCTTTCGCAAGAAGCAGATAGTTCGCAGTGTCGGAACACTCCGTAAAGACGAAAGAGATAGAGATCATGGCCATCGCACCTCAGCGACTCGCAGTTGGAATCCGCCGATTTTTCACCACCGAAGACCGTCACCCCTACGACGACGTGATCTGGGAGCGACGTGACGCTCGCATCACGAATTTCCGTGACGGCAGTGTCGCTTTTGAGCAGTTGGACGTGGAAGTGCCCGCCTCGTGGAGCCTTAACGCGACGAATATTTTGGCGCAGAAGTACTTCCGCGGCACGCTTGGAACGCCCGAGCGTGAAGTGAGTTTGAAGCAGGTCGTAAATCGCATCGTCGACACGATTGCCGACTGGGGAAGTGCCGATGGCTACTTCGTTGACGAAGAAGAAGTGGAAACATTTCGCGCAGAACTGAAGCACTTGCTCATCACGCAAAAAGCGGCGTTCAACTCACCAGTGTGGTTCAACATTGGCGTGAAGGACGTTCCCCAACAGGGCAGTGCGTGCTTCATCTTGGCCGTCGATGACTCGATGCGTTCGATTCTTAATTGGTACACCGAAGAAGGCATCATCTTTAAGGGTGGTTCGGGTGCCGGCGTCAACCTGTCGAAGATTCGTTCGAGCATTGAACTCTTGGAGGGTGGTGGTACCGCGAGTGGTCCCGTGTCCTTCATGCGCGGTGCTGACGCGTCAGCGGGCACCATCAAATCAGGTGGCAAGACTCGTCGCGCCGCGAAGATGGTCATCTTGGACGTTGATCACCCGGACGTTGAAGAATTCATCTGGTGCAAGGCCAAGGAAGAAAAGAAGGCTCGCGTTCTTCGTGACAATGGTTTCGACATGGACCTTGACGGTGCCGACATTCACTCCATCCAGTACCAGAACGCCAACAACTCGGTGCGCATCTCGGACGAATTCATGCAAGCTGTCCTCGACGACGCAGATTGGCACTTCAACGCCCGCACCGATGGCACGCCACTTCGCACGGTGAAAGCTCGCGACATCTGGCGCCAGATTGCTCGCGCCGCGTGGGAGTGCGCGGACCCTGGTTTGCAGTTCGACACCACCATTAACAAGTGGCACACGTCATCCAACACCGACCGCATCAATGGATCGAACCCTTGCTCCGAATACATGCACATCGACAATTCCGCCTGCAACCTCGCCAGTATGAACCTCATGAAGTTCCTTCGTCCCGATGGACGCTTCGACGTTGACGCCTATAAGGCGGCGATTGAAGTTGTTTTCACTGCACAAGAAATCATCGTGGGTAACGCCGACTACCCGACCGAAATGATTGGCGAGAATTCACGTAAGTTTCGCCAACTTGGTATGGGTTACGCCAACATTGGCGCGTTGTTGATGGCGTCGGGGCTGGCTTACGACTCTGACGAAGGACGAGCCTGGGCGGCCGCCATTACGGCACTGATGACCGGACACGCCTACGCCACCAGCGCACGCACCGCTGGTCGTATGGGGCCTCACGCTGGCTTTCACGAAAATGAGGAGCCGATGTTGAACGTGCTTCGCATGCACCGTGACGCTTCGCACGAGATCGACAGTACGAAGGTGCCGGCAGAACTCTTGGAAGCGGCGCAGCACGCCTGGGACGAAGCCGTCGAACTTGGCGAGAAGTACGGCGTACGCAATGCGCAGGCCACGGTCTTGGCACCCACCGGCACCATTGGGCTTTTGATGGATTGTGACACCACAGGCATTGAACCGGACCTTGGCCTCGTGAAGTTCAAGAAGCTCGTTGGTGGCGGCAACATGGCCATTGTGAACCAGACGGTGCCACGCGCACTGACGAAACTTGGTTACAGCACGGAAGAAGTTGAAACAATCATTGCTTACATCGACGAGCACAAGACGATCGTGGGAGCGCCTGCGTTGAAGGCTGAGCACTTGCCAGTGTTTGCTTGTTCGATGGGTGATAACACCATCCACTACCTCGGTCACGTGAAGATGATGGGTGCCGTACAACCGTTTATCTCGGGCGCTATTTCTAAGACAGTGAACATGCCCGAAGACGCCACCGTGGAAGATGTCGAAAACCTACACCTCGACGCGTGGCGTTTGGGCGTAAAGGCCGTTGCTATCTACCGTGACAACTGCAAAGTCGCTCAGCCGCTTTCGACCATGAAAAAAGACGGCGAAAAGGGTGGTGCAACGATTGAAAACGTTGTCGAAGACGTCGTCACGCTTGATCTTGCAAAGCGCATTGCGCACTTAGAAGCAGCGCTTGAAGCCGCGAAGTCTGAGACATCGCACGTACTCGTGGGCGCGGTGCGCGAACGCTTGCCTCGTCGACGTGTGTCCTCGACGTTCGCGTTCCGTTTGGCCGACTGCGAAGGCTACGTCACCGTTGGTGAATACGAAGACGGTCGACCTGGTGAAGTGTTCATCAAAGTCAGCAAGCAGGGTTCGACGTTGGCGGGCATCATGGACGCGTTCTCTATCTCAATCAGCCTGGGCCTCCAACACGGTGTGCCGCTCGCGACGTACGTTCGAAAGTACGTGAATATGAAGTTCGAACCTTCGGGCATGACGGACGACGCCGATTTGCGTATTGCGACGTCGCTCGTGGACTACATCTTCCGTCGCCTCGCTCTGGACTACTTAACGCCAACTGACCGTGAGGAATTAGGAATTCTTTCAACGAGTGAGCGCATTCAGCCGACGCTTCCCGAAGTGGTGGAGCAGAGCACTCCGTCGGTCGGCATTGACGCGGAGCCCAAATTGGTCGAGTTAGCGACAAAGCCCGTTCCATCAACCGCGCCCGTGTTGCGAGGCCAACAGTCAGATTCACCAATGTGCTATTCGTGCGGAAATTCCATGCAACGAGCCGGCTCGTGCTACGTCTGCTCAAGTTGTGGTGCCACGAGCGGCTGCTCGTAAGGGTTTGAAGTAAGTCATTTCCAGTTGTTGCATCTTCAAACGCTGCCCACCGGTCTTTGCGTTCTAGATATTCGCCGACACCAATAGAGTGCTAATTCCTGCCGCGAAGGACTTGATCGCGTGGGTTAGTAATAACTATGGAATTGCCCGCATTATTTCATGCGAGAAATGAGACGTAATGACCAAGCCGCTACCGGTTCTTCGCGCATCGACCGTTCACTTACGTTCTGTCATTGAGAGCAATGGTGAACTGGATCCTGGTACGTCTGCTTACCCCACGGACTGGAGTATCGCCAATACCATGTCGCACATTGGTTCGGGCGCGGTCATTTTAAAGCAACGTTTCGAAGACGTTGTTACGGGCCAAGAAAGCGACGCAGGATTCAATCAGTCGGTATGGGATGAATGGAACGCCAAGTCGCCAGCCGACCAAGTCAGCGAAGCTCTCGTCGCCGACCAAGCTCTCGTACTGGCTCTCGAAGCCTTGTCGGAGGAAAAACGAAAGACATTCCGTTTGATAATGGGTCCATTCGATCTCGACTTCGACGGCTTCGTCGTCCTTCGTTTGGGCGAGCAGGCTCTTCACACCTGGGACGTCGAAGTAGCCATTGATTCGACAGCCACACTTTCGAGTGATGTCGCAGAAGTCATCTTGCGGAGCCTTCCTCGACTGGTTGCTTTCACGGGTAAAGCAAACGACGAGACGAAGGAAGTGAGCGTTCGTACAATTGAACCCGCTCGCGATTTAATGATCGTGTTTTCTGGTGACTCAGTAAGTCTGATTGATGCTCCACACTCCGGTGCCGTTGATGTTGAACTACCCGCGGAGGCGTTCGTTCGACTCGTTTACGGACGGCTCGACGCACAGCACACTCCACCAGGTCTCAACAATGATTCCCTGGAAGCCCTAAGGAAAGCATTCCCTGGTTTCTAGGTTTGCAAATATCCCAGGGTTCGTTCGGGCGGGGATTATTCGTTCTTCAAAATCAAGCAAAAGGGATGCCCGACTGGGTCTAGAAACACTCTGAAAGTTTCTCCAGGTTGAAAGTCGGCCTTGCGAGCGCCAACGCTTAGAGCATGCTTCTCGCCTACGTCTAGGTCGTCGACTTCAAAGTCGAGGTGCATCTGCTGAGGAATCTCTCCCTCGGGCCAGTTGGGTGCTACGTAGTTCGCCACTTTTTGAAAACTTAATGCCGGCAGCACGTCGTGTACTAAGTCGATGCCGGGCATATCTTCTGGAGGATAACCAGGCCACGTCTCCACGTCGATGCCGGTCAGTGCTGAATAAAACTGTGCAAGAGCGTAGGGATTGGGACAATCAAGCGCAATGAGGTGCAGTCGAGGAAGATTCACGAGGTGATAATAGACCTCACGCTTTAATCGAGCGACTCGGAGTTCACGACGTCCTTGCAACGCCAGCTCGTCGAGCGGCTCTATTGGCGGCTTCTGGCCCAGCGAGTTGGCGCAGCAGCAAGAGACCGTCGAGCACCGCGATCGCCGTCTCCGCTTCCGTTCGTTGCTGTCGGGGCGTACCACTGAGAAACGTCGCAGCCCACGTTATGAAAGCTTCGACCAATTGGGGAACGAGCGTGACGTAGGGCTCACGTCCCGCCGCCGCTAAGCCGTTCGCTTCAAAGAAAAGAGCGAAAATTGCGTCAGCGGACGGTCGAGCCAAGTGTGGCCACACGTTGCGGATGAGCGCGAGATAATCCGGTGCGGAGCCGGTCAGTACTGGGTTCAACGTTTCTTGAAGTTGTAAAGCCATAGAAACGAGGACCGAGCCCACCAGGTCATCTTTGGTGGGGAAGTAGTACACGACGACTCGGTCACTGATTCCCAGTTTTTTGGCCACTCGGCCGAACGTGAGTTGGCTGAGGCCGTCTTCGAAAGCGGTGGCGAGTGCTCCCTCGAGAATTTCGGACTTTGTATGTTTATGCCCCATTGGGCTTGATTGTAGTGACCACTGCAATTACAGTTCCGTAGTGATCACTACAAATAGGGGGTACACCAATGGCCAAGCAATTGACAGAACCGATGGAGGTAGTGGACGCGTTCATCGATGCTTTCATCACGATGGATTTCGATACTGCGGTGTCGTTGCTTTCCGAAAACGTTGAATACACGAACATCCCAATTGGCACCGTCCACGGCGCTTCCGGAGTTCGAGAAATGCTGGATCCGTTTTTTGCTCCGATCCACGAGAACGATTTTTTGATTTTGCGTCGAGCTGCGTCGGGTCCGACAGTGTTCTTAGAGCGCTTGGATCGTCACCGCTTAGATTTTGGGTGGCGAGAACTTCCCGTCAACAGTGTCTTTGAGGTGCACGAAGGCAAAATCACGGTGTGGCGGGACTATTTCGATCTCGCCACTGCCGCGAAGATTCACGACGTGAGTGCGTCATGACTGTCTCCGTCGAAGAAGCCACAGACCTCTTTCGTCGCAAGCCTGACCGGCTGATTGACGTTGGCACGGGCAAAGTGGCCTACCGCGTCGTTGGAAACGGTCCCGATGTGTTGTTCGTGCACGGTTGGCCAGTGAGTGGGGCGACGTTTCGACGCCTCCTTCCAAACTTGGCGGACCACGTCACGTGCCACGTGATTGATCTTGTGGGATCTGGATCAAGTGAGTTCACGGCTCAAACGCCCATGTCCTTTGAGAATCACATACGTAGTGTTCGAAGCGTCGTCGACCAACTTGGGCTGAACAGTGTTGCGGTGGTCGGGCATGACAGTGGAGGGCTCATTTCTCGTCACGCCATGGCCGGCGATCCACGTCTACGCGCACTTGGACTGATTGACACGGAACAATCGACTGGTTTGAGTCGAAAATTCAAGTCATTTATCGTTACCGGACGAACACCTGGTTTTGGTGCGGTACTTGGTTGGCTTTGTGGTCGACCTCGATTGCGTAGGAATCGGTTTGTTCTCGGCGACGCGTTTGCCGACCCATCATTGCTTGATGGGGAATTCGCTGAGTTCTTTTTAAAGCCGATGCACGACGAAAAATTGCGCCAATTCGCCGCGGTCACATTGCTTCGTAGTTTTCAATATCGCTACGTCAATGAACTCAGCAATCTGCACCAACGAATTACTGTTCCGGTCCAACTTGTATGGGGCGAGAAGGATGCCTTCTTTCCCGTTGCGTGGGCCAAGAAAATGGTGGACTCGTTCCCCGCCGCACAACTTGCGGTCATCGCGGGGGCCGGTCTCTTCAGCCATGAAGAACGTCCAACGGAGGTTTCTCGAGCGCTGCTTCCGGTTTTGCTTGGAACGGCCAATGAACAGCATTCTCCGATGTAGCATGCAGGCCCGTGACGAAGACTCGATTTGGCCCATACGCACTACTGACAATGCTTCTGATTTTTTCAGTAGGTTCGGCAATAATCAGCGCACACAAAAATTCGACTTCCACGCCTGACACGTGGAGCAACGATATTGTTGGAACGCTCGATGGTAATGCGACGTGCTCCAATGGTTCGTCGATAGGGCACTACGAGACCTGCGAGTCGACGATTCCAAATCTGCCGACCAGATTTAGATCAGAAAATTTGGATCTTCGCGTAGTGAATGAGAGCTCCAAACGAACCTGTTATGGCGTCAGTGTCAGTTCAAGTTATTTGGCAGGAATTAATAGTTTTTGTGTTGGTGGATACGCTCATCGTGATTACCGGTTAACCGGGCCGGCGGTTCATTTCAGGGATTTGAGCGTGAGCCTTTTCGTGACGTCAAATTCGAAGAACGTGCCGATTGGTCCGATTCCGGATGCCTCGGCGTCACCGTTTCAAATAGTGGTGACCGGTTTCGTCCGGTAACGAGGTCGAGCCGTAGGGCACATCATTTCGAATCGTGATCGTGAAATCGCCGTTTATTTTTCGGGACTTCGAAGTTGTACAACATTCCCCTCAGGATCAAGGATGTCGTGGCGATCCGTACCGTTGTGATTGAAGCTGTACTTGGTATCGACGCCACCCGCGGGAACCACCTCTTTGAGCGCTTCCGGGAGTGACGTAACGTCGAAGGCAGGCTTTATGGGCGTTTCACTGCGACGCCTTGGCGGAACATCAATTTTGATTTTCTTGGCGACAGCCTTGGGCATTGAATGGATTAGTAGCTCGTCAGTTTTCGTACGGAGGCGAACGTCGTTTCCTTCCTCGGTCGCCGTCGCTCCGAGAACCTTCTCGTAGAACAAGGCCATTTTGGAAACATTGGCGGCAAAGATGACAACGGCTCCCAAGACAAACGCTCCCTGCATGTGCATTGTTGTGAAAACAACATTACAAGGCTCGCTGGACATGGCCGGCAACGGTTCTTTTTCTCGTGAAAGGCCCTTGTGCCCTGTGGCGCCTCGAAAGACACCCATACGGTTCTACATAGAGAGGTGCCAAAGGTGCACCGCTTACACGAACTTTCTGGGTCTGTGAAGTGAAAGGTAACCGTACTTCTAGTGAGCACATTTTTATACACATCGGACGGGTCAAAGCACGAGTTCCGTACGAATCACAGCGATGCGGAGTTACGCGGAGGCGATGGTTCTCACCCGTTGGGACCAGATGGTCATCACTTCGGAATTGAAAGGGACTGCAGTGCAGTTGAGGCGGAAGAAGATTTCACCCCTAAAGAAGCGAGGCTCGTATGTATATCGGTCTAGGCACCATCGTCTTTGTGCTCGTCGTGGTGGGAGTCGTGTGGTTTGTTCGACACGCGTAGTGATCCAAAATTTTTTCAAATAAGGAGATGAATCATGGGTATGCAAAAGAAAGCCGAAATCAAGGCGCAAGCTCTCAAGGGCAAGATGGAGCAAAAAGTAGGCAATGCCTTAGGCAAGAAGCATATGGAAACAAAAGGTGTTACGGACGAAACGAACGCCAATCTTGACGACGTGATCGAAAAGACCAAGGACACGGCGCGCAGCGTCAAAAAGGCCGCCAAACCCTAATCATCGATTATCACCCGGCCCTGGGGTCCGTTGAAAAGTTGGCCACCGAGCCGATGTTGGCTTATTGCGTTGGGCGTAATCCTGCTTTAGTAACTTCAAAGTACGAAAGTAGGGGAGGGTTTGACGTGACTCGAATTACGTCGCAATTTGGTTACCGGACCGAGGCATCCGAGGTTGTAGCCGGTCACGATCTATCTGGCCAGACGGTGATGGTGACGGGTGCTGCTTCGGGACTCGGGGTAGAGACCGCGAGAGCTCTTGCGAGCATTGGGGCTCGCGTGGTGTTGCCCGTACGAAACATCGAGCGCGGCATCACGAGCGCAGAGGATATATTGCTCACGAATCCGGGCTCGAAAGTTGAAGTCATGGAACTTGACCTTGCGAGCCTTGCTTCAGTACGCGATTTTGCGGATGCCTTTTTGGCATCGCACGACAGTCTCGATATTCTCATCAATAATGCGGCGGTAATGGCCACACCGCAAGGTGCGACGTCTGACGGATTTGAACTGCAATTTGGTACAAATCACCTCGGACACTTTGAACTCTTTCGAGAGCTTTTGCCTGCACTCCGTGAAAACGGAGGCGCTCGCGTCGTCGCGCTTAGCTCCATCGGGCATCGACGTAGCAATGTCATCTTTGATGATCCGAACTTTGAACGTCGAGAGTACGAAAAATGGTCGGCGTACGGCCAATCAAAAACTGCTTGCTCACTCTTTGCACTTGGTGTTACGCAGCGTTTTGCCAATGAAGGAATCTTCGCCAACGCCGTGCACCCCGGAGGCATCATTACTGGTCTGCAAAAGAGTCTCTCTTTTGACGAGCAACAAGCTATGGGTTGGTTTGATGCTGAAGGCAACATCAACGAACGATTTAAAACTGTGTCGCAGGGCGCCTCGACGTCACTCTGGGCGGCTGTCGGGCCAGAACTCAGTGGCGTGGGCGGCTTGTATTTGGAGGACTGTAACGAATCTGTGGTCTTTGACGAAGCAAATCCTTGGGTTGGCTATTTCCCCTACGCCGTCGATCCTGACGGCGCGGACCAGCTGTGGGACCTCTCCGAATCATTGATTGCATCGATATAGATCGTTACGCTTCAGTGTCACACGGTCAACGTAAGGTGCCGATGTGACCAAGCAGTGGAATCAACAACCTAAAGGCCCCAGAAAGTTACGACGTCGCCAACGCTTTGCTCTGGCGTTGGTAGTCGTCCTGGCCATTGTGCTCACACCCATTGGCTTGGGTGTCTTTGGCACCAATGTCGCCAAGGCAGCCACGCCACCGCTCACGATGTGGGTTCTTCCTCAGGCCGGCACTGGTTTCTTGGATTCGGCTGTCTTGCACGCTACAAAATCGATCGACCTTTCCATGTACGTTCTGAGCGATCCGGCTTTTGAAGCGGACCTGGTCGCTCGAGCGAAGGCCGGCGTCCTGGTGCGTGTTGTGTTGAATTCGGCCTACGACGGTCGAAGTGAAAATTCTTCGGCGGCTTCGTATCTGAAACAGGGAGGTGTGCACGTGACCTTTGCGCCGAGTTCCCAGATCTTTCACGCTAAGTATTTGATAACCGATAACGCTAATTTGTACGTCGGTACCGGAAATCTTGAGTCGTACTACTACTCGTCGACTCGAGACTTTTGGGTTGAGGACAAGTCAGCTTCGGACGTTCAAGCAGCGCTTTCGACTTTCACTGCTGATTTTTCAGGGACGAGTGCTCCGTTGGCGGACGGTGCTTCGTTGCTTTGGAGCCCTGGTTCGACGTCGGCCCTTGTGAATTTGATTGGTGGCGCCAAGCATTCGCTGCTCGTCGAGAATGAGGAAATGGACGACACCAGCGTTGAATCTGCCCTCGAAGGTGCGGCCGGTCGGGGCGTCGACGTTCAAGTGGTCATGACAAATTCCTCAGAGTGGCGAACTGCGCTTGAAAACCTGCGTTCTGCCGGTGTGCACGTGCGTGTATTGCCGTCGTCAGGCCTTTATATTCACGCGAAAGTAATTTGCGCTGACTGTGCCAATAGCGACGGCAGAGTTTTCATTGGTAGCGAAAACTTTTCAGTCTCATCACTCGTCTATAACAGAGAACTCGGTGTTATCTCGAATTTTCCTTCGGTCGTTCACGACGTTCGCTCGGTCGTCCTGAGTGACTTTGCCATGGGTTCAAGTAATTTCTAAGCGAATGACACGTCTTGGTTTTGAGCAACATTGAAAGTACCGTTCTACCTACTTAAGACGTAGACGGATCAGTAGTTGAATCGTTGGAGCGCAAGGCGATATTCGCAGGGAGGCTGAAGTGGCAACGTGGTTTCGAATACTGGCGGGGATGATTGGGTTCGCGCTGCAGATTATGGTGCTCGACGCCGCCATTAGGACCTTCTTGTTGCCGCGTGTTGCTCGTGTTCGACTTACGCGTTTCATTTCCCAAGTGATGGGCCGTACGTTTTACGTCATTTCTAGATTCGGTCGGTCCTACAAAACGCAGGACCGTATTTTGTCGCTCGGGGCGCCAATTACGCTGCTCACTTTTCAAGCCCTGTGGCTCGCGTTATCGGTAGTGGCATTCGCCTTTGGTTTTGTCGCCGCGGGTGCTTCTAATTTCGCCGACGCATTTCAACTCTCCGGTTCGTCGCTTTTTACTCTCGGTACATCCGCCGCGCACGACGGAGGACAAGTGACCCTTAGTTACCTTGAAGCGGGCGTCGGACTTACTTTGTTGGCCCTTCTCATTGCTTTCGTTCCAACTATCTACGCCGCTTTTCAACGTCGAGAGTTTTCGGTCTCACGCTTGGCAGTTCGCTCCGGCAAGCCAGCAACACCCTGGGGAGTCATAGAGATTGCTCAGAGTGTCTACTCCTACGACATTCTGGAGGAACTTTGGCGCGAATGGGAGCAGTGGTTCATTGAACTTGGAGAGACTCACACGACGCTCACGATTCTCAACTACTACCGGTCTCCGTCGGCGGAACAGACGTGGATTGGAGCTGCGTCGACGGTCTTAGATGCGGCGGCCTTATATAACGCCGTGGTGGACCTTCCTCCGTCGTCACGGGCTGGTCTCTGCATTCGCTCGGGGTGGATTGCCCTTCGCCACATCTGCGATTACTTCCGCATTCCGTATCCAACGGAACCGAATCGTTCCATTCCGATTGCTGTTACGCGTGAGGAATTTGACCTGGTGCTTGATCATCTTCGAAGAAGTGGCGTGCCGCTGGTGGCCGATGTGGAAGCCGCATGGTGGGACTTTGTTGGCTGGCGTGTCAACTATGACGCCATGATTGAAGCGTTTTATACGCAGTTTTCCAGTCCACGAACTGATTGGCGCCTGGCACTCAGTCAGCCCCTCTACGGCAGATCGAATCAACGAGGAGTGCGGGATTCCTCGACGCCAAACATGTAAAAAGTCTGGAAAAGTGAAACGGAGTTTGTACTCCGCTTATTAGAATGGGGTGACCCCCCTCTAGTTGATAGGAATTCCCTCGTGTCTGAGACCCAAGGTCGAACTCATTTTCGGACCACGTTCGCGGTCATTTTGGTTTCCGTTTCGTCCTACGCGCTGCTGCAATCACTGGTGCTGCCTGTACTTCCAACCATTCAGCATTCACTTCACACCAGCCAAACCACGGTCACGTGGGTCCTTACGGCGTACCTGCTGTCGGCGTCGGTAGCGACACCCATCGTGGGTCGCATTGGTGACATGGTGGGCAAGAAGAAAATGTTGGTTGCGGCGCTATCGGTGCTCGCGCTCGGATCATTGTTGGCCGCCCTCGCTTCTTCCATTGGCGTGATGGTCATTGCACGAGCCATTCAGGGTCTTGGTGGCGGTGTGTTGCCCCTGGCGTTTGGGATCATTCGTGACGAAGCTCCTCGTGAGAAAGTGGGCTCCAGCATCAGCATCGTGGCCGCGTTGTTGGCCGTAGGAAGTGGTGCGGGCATCGTGCTCGCGGGACCACTGATCGGCGTTTTGAACTTTCACTGGTTGTTCTGGATTCCCGCGTTCGTTGTCGCTGGTGCCGCTATCGCGGCCTTCTTTTTCGTTCCTGAATCAACCACTCGAAGCCATGGCCGCGTGGCCGTGGTGCCGGCGTTGTTGTTGTCGGGCTGGCTCGTAGCTCTTATCGTTGCGCTCTCTGAAGGACAACTGTGGGGTTGGACGTCGGGAAGAACACTCGGACTTATTGCGATTGGCATCATTCTTTTCGTGGTTTGGATGCGCGTGGAACTTCGCGTGGATCAACCGCTAATTGATATGCGAATGATGCGTTTACCCGCTGTGTGGACCACGAATCTCGTGGCGCTACTCTTCGGTGCCGGCATGTATGCGGCCATTGGATTTTTGCCAGCCTTTTTGCAGACACGCAGCAGTGCGGGATACGGCTTTGGAGCAAGTGTTACAGAGTCGGGTTTGTTTCTTCTCCCGATGACTGTCGTTATGTTCTTTTCCGGAATGTTGTCGGCACCATTGGCGGCCCGAGTTGGTTCCAAGCGAGTTTTGCTCCTCGGCTCACTCGCCACCGTCATTCCCTTCGCTATTTTTGCTTTCGCCCACCACCAGCGATGGGAGATTTACATTGCTTCAGCGCTGCTTGGTCTCGGACTCGGTTTTGCCTTTGCGGCTATGTCCAACCTGATTGTTGAATCGGTTCCTTCGACCCAGGTCGGCGTCGCGAGCGGCATGAATGCGAATATCCGTACCATTGGCGGATCCATTGGCGCCGCGGTCATGGCGGTCATTGTGGCCCAAGGCGCCTCAAAGAGTGGTCTTCCGACCGACGCGGGCTACCGCAACGGCTTCGCATTTTTGATGGTGGCTACAATTTTCGCCACCCTGGCCTGTCTCTTGATTCCACAGACGCATCAAGACGAGGCCGAACTACTTTCGTCACGCCACGTTATTGAACACGGCGAAAGTGCTGTGGTGGCTGGTGCTGGACTCGTTGACGCCGAGTCATGACGACGATCGAATAATCGTGGAAGCCAAGTCCAAAAAATCGTCGGTTGGTAAAAAGACGATGCGTCGCGACGCCCAAGAGAATCGTGAGCGCCTTTTAGTTGCGGCGAACGAAGCGTTTGGGATCCACGGACTCGATGCCTCGGTGGAAGAAATTGCTCAGATTGCTGGCGTGGGCATGGGGACGCTTTATCGGCGTTTTGCGACGAAAGAGGCCCTCATTGATGAAATGGTGGCGGACCTCATGCGACAAATGTTGAAACTGGGTCACGAAGCGCTGGAGAGTGCGGGCGCAGGAGGCCTTGAACGTTTTTTTCGTTCGGCTGCGTCGCTGCTGGAGTCGCACCAAGGTCTCATCAGTCGACTCTGGAGCGCTCCACTCACACCAGCGGTGCACAAGGAGTTCTACGCCATTGTTGAAGCACTCCTCGAACAGGCAAAGACGGCCAAGGAAATACGTGAAGACTGCGTTGCGAGTGACGTCATCGTGATGTTTTGGGCGCTCCGAGGGATTATTGACACGTCCCACCAATTGGCTCCCGGCACGTGGCAACGCCACTTGGATATCGTCCTAGCTGGGTTATCGCCCGACGTTAGAGCACCAAGCCATCAGGCCTTATCTGTGGCAAAGCGAAACGCAATTAGCGCGACGCGTCACCCCCACTAGAACGATGTCTTAGGCGTTGGGTGGATCCGACTTCAGGAGTTTGAAGTACTGAGCGGTGATGAGCTTCGCGATCAGTGTGTATCCAGCGGGCTGAGGATGGATGTCTCCCTTGGCGCAGATCCACGTCAGCGTGCACACCTGGGCCACTGCGACAGGAACCGTGCCAAACGGCGCGAGCGTTGTCGTAGTGGTGAAGGGCGTCAAGCTACCGGTGGCCGTTGTGACGTCAACAAAACGGATCTTGGCTGGTGCGTACGCGGCTTCCAGCGTCGGATTGATTAGTGTTTCGAAGGCTTGCTGGGAAAGCGCGGCCTGCGCTTGGCCGGCGGTGCCAGTGAGCCAGTCAGCTGCGATGACGTCGGGGTACGTGATGGCGATGATGGGCACCTTCCAACCCACGGCGGCTCGAAGTTTCGCTGACAACTTCAAGATGTTGGATTCCATTGTTGGCATCGCGGCCTGCACGCATGAGAGCGGTGATGTGGCACAACCATCAAAGTCGTTGCCACCAATTGAAATCGTGATGAGACCAATCAGTTTCTTGTGCTTTGCAATGAAATTGAGAGCAGCTTGCGCCTGCGTCGTGTTCGGGTACAGCGGCGCGTTCTGCGCGGGAGCAGGACAACCGACAGTGTTCAATATTGAATTGGTCGTCGCACCACCACAACCGAAGTTTTCGAGAAGCAGCTTCTTGTTATGGGCAAGGGACTCGGAGACAACCTGATTAGCGAAACCCGAGAGCGTTTCACTGTTGTCGGTGTAGCCGGGCTGGTAGCCCTCCGCGTAGGAATCGCCGAGCGAAATGTAATAGGAGCCCGGAAGTTTGGGGCTCGCATTGGCGACGGCGGTTGCCCCAAAGGCTACGAGTGAACTGATGCTCAAAACGGCGAAGAGCGTTCGCAGTCGAAACAGTGATCGAAGTGACAACACGGTGAATTCCCCCTGAAATTAGGCCTTTTCCACTTTAGCGTTGATCGCTCGTGTTCCGAACCGCGCAGTGCGCGGTCAAACGTCCTACGAACTAGAAGTCCGGCTCAAACGATGGTCGAAGCGCCACGTCGCTCCGGCCGTCATCGGGTCGCACGCAGAGCACTTGGTGAATCTGCAGATAATTTTTCGCGAAGCCCACGGCGGAGCCCTCCATGTAGAGGCGCCATACGCGGGCGCGTTCGGTACCTACTTCGGCCACGGCTTCATCAAAACGCTTGATGAGATTGTCCACCCAGCGACGAAGGGTGAGGGCGTAGTGCTCGCGCAGACTTTCGAGGTGGCGCACCTCAAAACCGTGCACCTGGAATAACGACACCAACTCGCCGACTTCGTGCAGTTCGCCGTCGGGGAAAACGTAGCGATCCATGAACGGACTACCAATCTTTGATTCACCACGAAACCCCAGCGCCTGCTGGATGTGCTGCTTGGCGAGGTCAGCGCGAGAAGGCTCAGGATTTTGTTCCAGCGAACCGGGTCGACCAATGGCGTGATTGAGAAATCGACCACCGGGTTGAAGAAGATCGAAAAGCGTTTGCGTGTACAGCGCCATCGAGCGTCGACCTACGTGTTCAAACATGCCAATCGAACAGATCGCGTCAAAGGGCCCGTCGGTCACGTCCCGAAAATCTTGGACTCGAAATTCAACAAGATCGGCGACGCCTTCTTGTTTGGCCTTTTCAGTGGCGTATTCCTGTTGCGGTTTCGAGAGCGTGACGCCTACGACCCTGGCGCCGTAGGTCTTGGCCGCGTGAATCGCCATCGCGCCCCAGCCACAGCCGACATCGAGCAGTCGGTCACCAGGTGAGAGCCCGAGTTTTCGTGCGACGAGATCGACCTTTCTCCTCTGAGCAATCTCCAGAGTGTCATCGACCGACGAAAACACCGCGCACGAGTACGTCATTGTCGGTCCAAGCACCATTTCGTAGAAACGATTGGAAACGTCGTAGTGGTGCGAAATCGCCTCGCTATCGCGCGACCTCGAGTGCAAGGTACCCCGTGGCCGGTGTTCGACTGACGGTGGCGCCAATGGTTGAAGTCCAGAAAGTCCAAGCGTGGCGAACATCGTTCGAACGTTACGAAAACTCAAAAGTTTGGAAACCGGGGGAACGTCCAAAGAGAAAAGAGCACTGACGTCGCCGTCAATATCAATGTCACCGGCAACGTACGCTCGAGCGAGACCGAGTTCCCCGGGTCGCGTGAGGACACGCGTGAGTGCGTCTCGATTAAGAATCTTGAGAGTCAAGTTATTGGCTTCACCAACGACCGTAGGTTCAGCCACGCTGCCGTCGTAGGCCTCGACACGAAAGGGCAACTTGTTGTCAAAAGCTGCGACGACGAATCCGGCGATGCTCACAACGTTCCTTTCAATATTTTCAAAAGACGATAGAACATTTTTGTCTCAATTCCCCAAAAATGGACGTAACACTTCGCATTTCGGCACCTGATCTCGATCGAAATCTACGAAGAGACTGCTCGTACGAGACCATCCTCTTCGGGAGTCAAGCTTCGTCGAAGACTAAGTGCGAACAGACCGCCAACGAATGCCCCGCCAGCAACAAACAAGGGCCAGTATTCTGCGAGGTGACCACCGAGGATGAGTCCGGCGAAGAGGGGAGCGACACTACCGCCGAGACTCCACGTCAGTCCTGACGCAGCGTTGTAGCGCCCCCGCAAATGTTCTGGCGCAATCTCGTTCACGATCGCGGGAGCCACTGGTGACAACAATGTTTCTCCGAGAGCAAAGACGATTTGGGCGCCGCAAAGAAACGCGAGAGCTAACCAATGCGGCGTTTGCGCGCTTAGACCAATGACAATCCACGCCAGCGCCCAAAGCAACCCAACGCCTGCCATAACTCGGGTACGGCTTCGGCCCTCAATCATGCGCAGCACAAAGAGCTGGGCAACCACAATCGTGACCGTATTGAAGAAGAACACGATGCCGATTGCACGAACGGGCAGATGCACGTTCTGGACGACGAAGAGAGAAAATCCAGCTTCGAGCGATCCGTATCCAGCGACGAGCAGCACCAATGCCGCAAGTAGGTAGTGGAGCATACGTCGATCTTTAAGAACCTGCGTCCAACCACCTGGCCCATCGCTCTCGTTTGCTTGTTCGTCAGGTACTGGACCTCCAAAACGCCGTAGGGTCAAAAGGGGTATGACGGTGAGAAATTCGATAGCGGCCATGGCTTGATAGAGATGTTCAAAGGTCCACGGACGGTGCAGGTTCACGACCGAAGCCGAAATGAGTCCGCCGAGGGCAATACCCAAATTGACGAGCATGAAATTGGTGCCGTAGGCCCGTTGACGATGTTCGATGGCAATCATGCGAGTGAGAAGAACTGAACTCGGTCCCCAGGTTCCAGCGCTCATTGATGCGAGAAGAAGTGACGAGGCAATGATTTCAAACCTGCTCGTTGAAACGGAAAAGCCAAAGAGGGCAAATGCTTGGGCGACCGTGCAGGTCACTAGGACCTTCAACGGTCCGAATCGGTCGGTCAGCGAGCCAATGAATGGCGTTATGCCTAGGGCAACGAGTGCGTTAACCGCCAGGAGATACGTGGCGAAGGCAATTGAAAAATGTCGAATGTCGTGGATGTAAACAACGCTGAGCGACAGTGTGAGACCGAGGCCAATACAGCCAAATATCGTCGTCAAGTAATACGTCCGTACGGGCCCGTGCAACAAGGCACGAAAATCGCTCGGCATGATGGACGACATGAGCACTCACGCTACAGCGGGGGTGTCAATTTTGTTGGGAACATAGATGTTTGCAAGGGGCGTGATACCCCTACAAACACTTACTGCATGTTCTTTGACTTTCGTACGTACTCGTCGTACGCAGCCTCGTGCATTTGCATGGCGTGAATCTGACGCAAGTGCATCGATCCACCACGAACTACGAGGTAGAGCAGCACGCCGATAAAGGGAAACAAGATGATGCCCAATACCCAAAGGGCCTTAACGGCACCAATCATATCGTGACTTCGAAAAATGTCGAGAATGACGTGGAAGGCCAGGAAGACCCAGAAAACAAAGAGGGCTAGCCAGAGCAATGAGAGGAAGAAGTTGAACAGGGGATAACTCGTGGCAATCACGGTACCGCCTCGCTTTCTGCCCAGTTGGGCCAGCGTCATGCTACCGAGGGGCGCAGAATTCCCGGTAGGGGCTAAATGCCCAAGAGCTCATTGAGCGTCGTTGAAAGGAAGATCTCGTCGCCTTCGACAGAAAGATATTTCCTCCTTGAGCGATGCCCACGAAGACACGTAACTTGTGAGCGACCAACGCCGAACGCGTCGGCAACGGCTGACGCCACCGCGTCGGTGGCCCGTCCATCGACTGCCTTTTCTCGAACACGTACGACTAACGCACCCGCATAAAGACCGCCGACGCGGTTCACCTTGGAGCCGGGGTGGACGTGTACCTCAAACGTGATCAACGAGCAAAGTCCCAGCTCAAGCCTTTTTCGTAATGGTGAAGGACGTTCTTCGCAATAAGAATTTTGTGCACCTCGTCGGGGCCATCAGCAATGCGTAACGTTCGAGCGGCCAAGTACATCTGGGCGAGCGGTAAATCGTTGGAAACGCCCGCCGCTCCCCAGATCTGTATCGCTCGGTCCGCCACGCGGCTAAATGCCTCGGGAACGTAAATCTTGAGCGCGGAGATCTCGGTGCGAGCTTGTGGGTCACCTCGGTCTATGAGTTCGGCAGCGCGAATGGTTAAGAGTCGAGCAGTCTGGAGATCAATGTAGGAATCGGCAATAAAACCTTGAATGAACTGCTTGTCTTTTAAAAGACCCCCGTGTACTTCGCGCGACAGTGAGCGCTCCACCATTAGATCGAACGCCCGCCACATTTGTCCGACGCAGTTCATGCAGTGAAAAACCCGTCCTGCGCCGAGGCGTTCTTGTGCCGCTTCGTGGCCTTGACCCACGCGTCCGAGCACGTTTTCAGCGGGCACCCGAACGTTGTCGTAAATGACTTCACAGTGATCAGACGTAGCGTGTCCCCAGATGCCGATACCGCGAACGATGTTGACTCCAGGTGTATTGGTTGGAACAATGATTTGAGCCATCGATCCACTGCGGCCAGTTTCACCGGATGGGTCTTCAACGCGACACATCACAATAAAAAAATCTGCGTCGATGCCATTGCTCGTAAACCATTTGTGACCATTGATCACAAACTCGTCGCCCTCGAGGCGAGCTGAGGTTCTAATGGAACGAGGATCCGATCCAGCGTTGTCGGGTTCGGTCATCGAAAAGCCCGATTCCATGGTGCCCTCAATAAGCGGTAAGAGCCATTTTCTTTTCTGTTCTTCGGTTCCGTACTTCACGAGGATCTTTTGGTTACCCGAATTTGGCGCCACGACTCCAAAAAGTGACGCTGCTCCCACCGCGTACGCCAGGATCTCATTCATGTAGGCGTGAGCCATGAAGTCAAGGCCCATGCCCCCGTACTCCGCGGGAAGGTGCGGTGCCCAAAGACCGGCTGATTTCACTTTAGATTTCACTGATTCTCGGAGTTCCTTGGAACGTTTCTTATCGGCGTCGGTGACCGCCGTACCGCGGCGGGAGGCAAAGAGGTCGCCTTCGTAGGGCAAGATCTCGTTATTTATGAGCTCGGCTGTTCGCAGACGCACGTCGTTGACGTGGTCACTGAGTGAATCAAGGGCGGAAACGTTTATTGGCATTCGCCAGTTCTAGCAATAATTGACATGAGACCGGGTCGCAACTGCCTAGGATTTCTCCAACTGTCTAGGGGAGGCGATGTGACAATAAGTGTCAGTGAAGCAATTGCGGCGATAACGGGCCCCGGCCAACCCTTCGAACTCGTTGAGGTCGAGGTTGACGGCGTCACCAATCGCATGTTCAAAAATGCACCGCCGACACTTCGAGAGTTCTTTGCTTCCTCGAGGGGACTGCACGAAACCTTTCTCGTCTATGAAGACGAGGAGTGGACGTTCGATCAGGTGATGAAAGAGGCCGACGCTCTCGGCTATGCGCTCGTGCACCACTACGGCATCAAAGTCGGCGACCGAGTCGGCATCGCGATGCGAAATCTGCCCGAGTGGATAGTTTCTTTCGCGGCCATTCTTTCGATTGGTGCGATTTCGGTGTCGCTTAATGCTTGGTGGACTGAAGACGAGTTGGATTACGCGATCAATGATGCTGAATTACAAGTGTTGATTGCCGATCCCGAACGAATTACGCGATCACTCGGTCCCTGCACCAGAGCAGGTGTGCCGATTCTCGGCGTTCGCCTCGATGATCTTCAACCTCTCGGCCCTGGCGTCGAAGATTGGAACCAGGTGCTCGTTCGCGGAGTTCCGATGCCGGAAGTTGCGATAACGCCCGATACTGACGCGACGATTCTGTACACGTCGGGTACGACGGGATTTCCAAAGGGCGCCGTCTCTACGCATCGCGCCATCTGTCAAGCCATCATGGCCTTTTCCTCGGGAGCAGTTCTGCAAGCGGCGCGCCGCGGTACAGCGAGTGAGCCCAGCAGCGTGCCACCTTGCTTCATTTTGATTGTTCCGCTTTTCCACGTCACGGGTTGTGTGCCGGTGATGTTGTCGTGTTTTTCATGGCATTTCAAATTAGTGATGATGTATCGCTGGGAACCAGAGCGGGCGCTGCAACTTATCGAGCGCCACAAGGTTTCTGCGTTTGTTGGTGTACCCACACAGTCATGGGATATGATTGAAAGTCCAAATTTCTCGAAGTACGACACGAGTTCGCTCGCTTCGATTGGTGGCGGTGGGGCACCGGCACCACCCAAGCTCGTAGCTCGCGTTGAGGGATCGTTTTCAAAAGGTCGACCTTCGATTGGTTATGGAATGACCGAAACTAATGCATACGGTCCGGGCAACCTCGGCGACGAGTACGTTTCACACCCGACATCGACGGGACGGACTCCGACCATTGTTATGGACTTGGAAATTCGAAACGAACAAGGCAAGGCGGTGCCACCCAACGAGAGCGGCGAAATCTGGATGAAGTCACCGACGCTGATTCGCGGATACTGGCGAAAGCCCGAGGCCACTGCGGAAACGATCCAAGAAGGTTGGCTCCGAAGTGGCGACCTAGGACGGATTGATGATGAGGGTTTCCTCTACATTGAAGATCGTGCCAAGGACATGATCATTCGTGCCGGGGAGAATGTGTACTGCACCGAAGTCGAAGCCGCTATCTACGAACACCCCGCCGTGCACGAAGCAGCCGTCATTGGAGTGCCTAACGAGCGACTCGGTGAGGAAGTGGGTTGCGTGATCTATCTAAAAGACGGAGCATCGTTGAGCGAAGACGAGATTCGAACATTCGTTGGAGAACGCCTCGCATCCTTTAAAGTCCCCACGCGGGTTGCATTCTCGAAGGAACCATTGCCTCGAAATCCCGCCGGCAAGTTCTTGAAGCGTGACCTTCGTGAGCACTACTTCGTTTGAGTTACGAGTCCAATCGCGTGCTGGGCGTACTCGGCGATTTCGTAGTCGCCTAATTGGTCAAGCGGCATCCATAAGGCGAGGTCGGTCGTGCCGTTTATCTCGTCACGAAGTTCTCCGCTGACGTAATCCACCGTGTAGATAATGCGAATATTGTGTACGAGGTCGCCGTTATGACGGCGGTAGGTGTCGTTCGTGACGTCGAGGAGTTGTGGGTTTTCAATCGTGATTCCGGTCTCTTCAAAGAATTCTCGAACGACGGCGGCTTCAGGTGATTCTCCAAACTCAATACCGCCTCCCGGTAGCCACCACAGTGAAGTTGACGCATCGCGCCGCGTTGCGCGAACCATGAGAATCTTGCCGTCTCGGATGGTGACACCGTACGCTCGAGCGGAGGGCTTTCGTTGCTTGGTCATCTGACGTCTTTCTTCGTGTTTAGTGCGCGTGGATTACTGCGCAGTGAGATTCGCCCCGTACGAATCGCGACATCCGGTACCACAAAAATAGGTCTTTTTGTCGTCCTCACCAGAAAACACTGCATTGGCGGTGATTTCCACGTTCATCCCGCATATGGGATCCACGGCAAACCGAGAGTCATGTTCGTTCGCTGGCGCTTCTGAGGCAGAGTTCGCTGCTTTTTCTTGGAACTTGTCAGCACAACGTGGCGAGCAAAAGTAATAGGTGGCCCCGCCTCTCGCAATTGTCGCGACCGGGACGGACGTGTCGACCTGCATGCCGCACACTGGATCCGTGGCGAAATTCGTGCTCATGATTTTTTGGCGACTCGCAACGTACAACAGCACCATGACAACGGTGGCGACAATGTTCAGCCACAAAGTCCAACCCAGTGGAAGGTCTCCCTGGTGAAGGTGCAAGATCCGGTGCGAGGGAATTTCGTGGACGCCCGCGAAAAGTAACTGCACCAAGAGGCCAGCAAGGCTCATGACCGACCACAGCAGCAAGAACAATCGCCACGCGGTGGCGCGACCGTAGAGGCGTACATAAATGAAGAGCAGCGGCAATGTAATAAGGTCCGCAAAAATGAACGCTACAACACCACCAAAAGAAATTCCCTGACTCCAAAGAGCTGCCGCGAGGGGTATGTTTCCCACCGAACACACACACGACAACATGGCGAGTATCGGCGCCACCGCGATGTTCTCCGCAATGGTCCAAGGGCCGTGGCCCGTCAAGAAAATCTTTGTCCACCACGACGCTGAAACGTCCACCGCCAAGAATCCTGCGACGATGAAGCCAGCGACGAGTTCTCGTCGCAACATACGTAAGTCCGCGACGCTGTAGCGAGCAGCGCTGATGTAATTGGATGACGTTCGAATACGTTCTTGCCATGGCACTGCCACCGTGACCGACGACGTCGACTGTTCGTCGTGCACAAGGTCCAACAACACTTTCTCCCGAGTTGTCGAAAAGAACCATCGCGTCTCGATAGCGAGTAGAGCAATCATGATGATTCCGCCGACGAGTTGAGCAATGAGAAAACTGACACCGAGCAGCGACACGATGACAATGCCCAGTTCAATGACCAAGTTTGTTGAAGCCACCATGAATACCAAAGAGTTGGTCCACGTTGATCCCTTAGAAAAAAGTACGCGACTCATGCCACTCGCGGCGTAGCTGCACGACGACGAGATGATCCCCAAAAGCGACGAGCGCGTGAGTGAGCGAATGGACGTCGTTCCAAGGGACGAACGAAGACCATTGCGAGGAGAAAAACTCTGGACGAATCCTGAAATGGTGAAACCCAAGACGAGTGGCCACCAGGTCATCCACAGCATGACGAAAGCTTCCTTGAAGCCGCGTTCAACCCAGTGAAACGCGGCCCCCATGAAGTGAATCGTTATCTCGTACGAGGAAAGCCGAGGTCAATCTGTGAATCAGATGGTTGAGGCCAACGAGTTGTGATGATTTTGGCCCGTGTATAGAACGCAAAACCTTCAGGACCATAGATGTGGGAATGGCCAAACAGAGAGTTCTTCCATCCACCAAACGAATAACTCGCTACGGGAACGGGAATCGGCACGTTCACGCCAATCATGCCCACACTGACGTCGCGAGTGAAGTGACGAGCGGCATTGCCGTCGCGGGTGAATACTGCGACGCCGTTGCCGTAAGGATTGTCGTTCACGAGTTTGACCGCAGCATCATAATTGTCGACGCGAGCCACACTCAACACTGGACCAAAGATTTCGTCGTCGTAGGCTTTCATTCCCGGTGCCACTCCATCGAGCAACGACGGTCCGACAAAGAATCCAGGTCGGTCGAGAAGCGCCGTGCCATCGCGCACGACGTTGATACCTTCGGCATTGGCGCCCGTGACGTAACTGGCGACTCGGTCGCGATGTTCCTTGGTGATGACCGGACCAAAATCTGACGTCGGATCATTTCCCGGACCTACTGTCAATTTGTCTGCTCGTTCGGCAATCTTCTTCACTAGTTCGTCGCCAATGGCCCCCACCGCGACGACAACGCTGATCGCCATACAACGTTCACCCGCGGCGCCAAAACCTGCGTTAATTGCGGCGTCCGCCGCGACGTCAAGATCAGCGTCGGGCAAGACAACCATGTGATTCTTCGCGCCGCCGAGTGCTTGGGCTCGCTTTCCATGGGCGGTCGCAGTTTCGTAAACGTAACGAGCGACGGGTGTGGATCCGACAAAACTCACCGCGTCGATGCCGGAGTGTGTCAGAAGTTCTTGCACCGTGGTGGCGTTGCCGTGAAGGACATTGAGGACTCCTTCGGGCAGACCCGCTTCGGTCAAAAGTTCTGCCAAACGATTTGACGCCGAGGGGTCTCGCTCAGACGGCTTCAAAATCACGACATTGCCACTGGCGATGGCGTTCGCGACCATCCAAAGTGGCACCATCAAGGGAAAATTGAACGGCGTGATTGCCGCGACTACTCCCACGGGCTCGCGAACCGAGTGGACGTCAACACCATCGGCGACTTGGCTGGAGAAGCCACCTTTCAGATGTTCAACAAGACCGCAGGCGTATTCCACGTTCTCGAGACCCCGAGAAAGTTCGCCGTGGGCGTCAGCGCTTGTCTTGCCGTTTTCGGCGGTGATTATGCCCGCCAGTTCGTTGGCGTGCTCGACGAGCAATTGGCGAAATGCGAAAAGAATGCTGGTGCGTTGCGACAGCGATGAAGTACGCCACGACAAAAAGGTGTGGCGTGCAGAGGAAACGACCTCGTCGACTAATGCTGCGTCAGCAAAGAACACTTCGCCCGTGATGTCACCGGTCGCGGGATTGAACACGGACGCGCTCGCGCCACCTCGTTCATCAAGTTTTCCGTTCAAATAGTGAGGAATAACGCTTGGTGTGATTGTCTTCATCATGTCCAAATCTAATCGGAACCATGCCGCAGCCCGTTAGGGTTTGTTTCGTGTCTGAGACATTTTCCTCAAAAGCGCTGCGCGACGCGGCTTCGGTTGAGTACGTGAGCGAAAACCTCTACGACGTTCAACTTTCGGAGTTCTACACGGTCGTGGGAAAACCCAATGGCGGCTACTTGCAGTGTTTGCTCGCCAACGCTGCTCTCGCGGCAGCGTCAAACGAAGGTGCTCCCCACATTCACGCCACCGCCATCACGACAAATTATATGAACGCCCCCGATGTTGGACCGGCGCAAATACGTACGGACGTTCGACGTGTTGGTCGAGGCGCCTCGTTTGTTCACGTGGAGCTCGTTCAAAACGGTGTCATGACCACGGAGTCGCTCGTTACGTTGGGCACCCTTCGAGAAAACTCACTGCCGCGCTATCACGATGCGACCGTTCCGTACATTCCTTCAATTGAGGAATGCGTTGCGACCGTGAACCCTGTTGGCGACGTCGGCATCATGACGGTGGCCGATCTTCGCCTTGATCCGGACTGTGCTAAGTGGTGGTTTGGTGAAGCGGTTGAAAAGGGCGAACTGCGGGGCTGGCTTCGACTGAACGATGACTCGGGCGCGCATTGGGATGCCTGGAGTGTGCTGTTCGCGAGTGACGTCTTGCCACCCGCGACGTTTCCCTTGGGATCTTCTGGCTGGGTGCCGACGTTGCAGCTCTCGTCCTACGTTCGAGCCGTCCCCGCGAGCGAATGGCTACGTGTTCGACAGTGGTGCGTGGTAATTGAGGATGGTCTCGTGGACGAGCAGTGCGAACTTTTTGACGACCAAGGGCACCTCGTCGCTTCTTCCAAACAACTCGCGATGGTTCGCTTTCCCGAATCGAACTGAGCATCATGACCGGCCCTCGCGTCCTTGACGATGGTTCGCTCTACATCAACTCTCGACTTACGATTCCAGCAAGCGAACTTTCGACACGTTTTACGACGTCGGGCGGACCGGGTGGTCAGCACGCGAATCGAACGCTCAGTCGAGTCATCGTTACCTATTCCGTAACGTCGGCCACCTCGCTAAGTGCCGCGCAACGCGAACGGTTGTTAAATAAGTGCGGTACGTCCATTTCGGCGAGTTCGTCAACACATCGTTCACAGGCACAAAATCGTGAAGCGGCTCTAGAACGACTCAGTAACAAGATTGTTGAAGGGCTACACACGGACGCCCCACGCCGTGCAACGAAACCTACGAAAGCGTCAAAGAGACGGCGCGTCGATGAAAAAAAGCGTCGTGGGGCGATGAAGCGCGATCGTCAGTCGAGGCCGTCTGATGATTAACGATTGACTTTCAGCTGTAATTCCACTGCTTCAAGGGAGCGTTGAATGATTGCTTCCATACTCGGCTCGGTGTCTTCGTGAACGCCACGAAGGGGAGTAAGCGACGCGTAACCAGCAACCAATAATGCTCCGTCGTCGAAGTACGCCTCGTCGCTGACGTCACCGAGTTCCGGTGTGGCCGGTCCAAGACGCAGTGGTAGTTCACCCGACTCGCCAAGTGGTGCACCATCGGCTGGAGCAGCGGACTTCACGATGCCCGCCGTCGAGATGTGACCTCGCCGAATGCCGAGCAACTCGCTACGAGTTTTATTGGGTACGTTGAGATTGAGCAAAGTTCGTTCCGGCGCGTGAGCCATTTGATCGAGGACGTCGATGGCAATTTCTGCCGCTAGGTCAAACTGGGGCGTGTCGCCCCACTGGACAGAAACAGCGAGACCCGAAAGACCTAGCTGCGCACCGGTGAGAATGGCGCCAATAGTGCCCGAGTGCAAGACGCTTCGACCAATGTTCGCGCCCGCGTTGATGCCCGACAAAATGAGTTCCGGCCTTGGACCCATGCTGCCGAGTGCCCCGATGATGGTGCAGAGCGCTGGCGTTGCGTCGAGAGCGTAAGTGGGGATATTTTCGGCACCTTCGAAGTGGTGACGCTGGTACTTGATGGTGGGCTGACTAAAGACGTCACCCACCGCCGAACTCATACCGGAGTGGTTAACCATGGGCGCCACCACAATGGCTTCACGCTCTTCACCGGGTGCGGCGTCTTCAATCCAACGGGCCACGGCTCTCGTGAGAGTAATAATTCCTTGGGCTTCAACGCCATCGTCGTTCGTTATCAAGAGTCGCATTCGTCGTACGATACTTGGCGGAAGTAATCATTCCGCGAACGTTAGGAAAACACAGTGATGTTGCCAACCGGCGAACAAGTGGCCATCGCGCACGGCGATCAGCGGGTCATTATTAGCGAAGTGGGAGCCACGCTGCGAACATATGTAAAAGGTGGTGTCAGCGTCGTCGAGGGTTTCGCTGCGGACGAGCAGGCCACGGGCGGACGCGGACAAGTGCTTTTCCCTTGGCCAAATCGCATTGGCGATGGACCGTGGGAGTTCTCAGGACGAATGGCGCGTCCACTCGTCGACGATGTGGCCCACGCGACGGCGCTCCACGGCATCGTGCGGTGGCGTCCTTTTCACGTCGACGTCTTTAACCAAAATCGCTGCGTACTTTCGTACCTGTTGCACCCTTCGCCGGCCTACCCCTTCATAGCGTGGATTGAAGTTGCCTATCACTTAGGAACGCTGGGTCTTACAGTTACGACCACCGTCATCAATCGCGACGACGTTCCCATCCCTTTCGGCCTGGGATTTCATCCGTATCTCGCGGTGACTTCGCCCACGCTCGAAGGTTCGTGTTTGGAACTTCCCGCGAACGCCTATGTGGCCCTCAATGACCGAAAGTTGCCGACCGGCGAAATCTTGCCGGTGGTCGGCGGCAACTTTGATTTTCGCACGAGTCGCTCACTGAGCGGCCACGAAATTGACGGAACCTTCACCGAGTTAGTGCGTGATGATTCGGGAATGGCCACAGCAACATTGACCGACGCGCAAGGGGCGAGCGTTGAGTTAAGTGTTGATCGTAATTTTCCGTACTTGCAGGTGTTCACGGGCGACACCCTGGAACAAGGTCGAAGGCGAACGGCGCTCGCCGTCGAACCAATGACCTGCCCGCCCGACGCATTGCGCAGTGGCAAGGACGTACTGGTATTAGAGCCCGGTCAGCGTTGGGCGGGTTCATGGCGCATTCGAAGAAAGTAATTCTGTGAGCGACGAATGGAATGATCATGTTGTCCTTGTAACAGGTTCAACGAGTGGCATTGGTGAAGCAACGGCACTGGCGTTTAGCGGCCGCGGTGCCAAGGTTGTATTTAATTCTGCTCGAAGTGTTGAGGCCGGCGAGGCCCTCGCCAAACGCACGCCGAATTCGTTGTACGTGCAGTCAGATATTTCTATCGCTGGCGAACCCGAGCAGCTCATCGAGAAGGTGCTGGAACACTTCGGAAAGCTTGACGTCTTGGTCAACAACGCGGGAACGACGAAGATCATTCCTCATCACGATCTAGAAGCTGCAAACATTGAAGTGTGGCGAGACATCTTCGAAGTCAACGTTTTTGGCACCTGGGCCCTTAGCGTGGCCGCGATGGCGGCATTGCAAGAGACGCACGGAGCAATTATCAACGTGTCGTCAATTGCTGGCCTTCGTCCCACGGGTTCATCAATTCCCTACGCGTCGTCAAAGGCTGCCCTCAATCACATGACGATCCTGCTTGCAAAGGCCGTCGGACCCAACGTTCGCGTCAATGCAGTTGCGCCCGGTCTGATTGACACACCGTGGACAGAAGATTGGGAAGTTATTCGAGGCTTTGTCGAACAGATTGCGCCATTGAAGCGTTCGGGCAAGCCCGTCGACGTTGCACAAGTAGTTGTTGCTCTCGCGGGCGCTTCGTACGTCACGGGCCAAGTTGTGGCGATCGACGGAGGTCTAACGCTCGCTAATTGAGTGGTCGCTCGCCGGCGGAACGACAAATCGAAGCGACGTGCAAAGAAGCGTCGCGGCAGGACGCACCAGCAACGTATTGGCGAGTGGCAACTTTGGCACACCAAGTCCGCGCCTCGCCCACGAAGGAAGAAGACCAACGGAGCCTGCGATAAGCGTCGCGTAGGCGAGTCGTTCTTGGGGACTTCTCGCGACGCCTCGCATTACAAAGTTGCGCGCTACGCGTCCTTCAGGAATGAGTTCTAATTCAGGACGAAATTTCTCCAAACGAACTTTGAGTCCACGAACCGTCGTTGGAGGATCGAGCACGCCTAGATCACGAGCCAAGGTCGCCATTTCGTTGACGTATGCATCGGCAAGTTCATCGCTGATGGACGAAGGTCCGTAGGCTTTAGCACCCGCTAAGAACATGGTTACTTCAGCAACATGCACCCACTCGAGTAAACGTGGGTCATTCGCGCTGTAGGTAACGCCATCGCGAGCAGTTCCCTTTACAACCTTGTGGACTGCCTTCACCTTTTCGATAGCAGCCAAAGCGTCAGTTCGAGATCCGTACGTCGTCACGCCAATAAACATTGCCGTTTGTTCCAGGCGTCGTAGGGGGGCTTCTTTGTACATTGAGTGTTGGGCGACGCCCGTCATGGCGTACGGGTGCAACATCTGCAAGAGCAGAGAACCAAGTCCGCCAATGAGCATCGAAGCGAGATCACCGTGGAGTTGACGTGTGGCGCCGCCGATTGGCATGTACGACTCTTCGGGATCCATGCAGGCCATGGGCGGCTCTTCTCGCACGCCGAGCGAGCGTCGCAGCCGTCGTTGTGCCTTGTTTTGAGCCTGATTCATCGAATCCAGAACGAAAGAGCGACCTTCGTCTCGAGCATTTTCAAACGTAGTCACCCTTCAAGGCTAGGGGGAATGCATAAACTCTGGCGCTATCAGGGTGACTCTGCGAAACTATATGCGTGGCTTCCGTACAACCATTGCGTCGAACGACCACCGAATCCGACACTATTAGCGAAGAGGAAACACAGACTCTTCGACCGTGGAGTGTGATTGTCTGGGACGATCCGGTCACGCCGATGTCCGTGGTCGTCGTGATTTTCAAGAAGATTTTTGGTTATCCCAATGCGAAAGCCACCAAATTAATGATGACGGTGCATCACGAAGGAAAGGCCATTGTCTGGTCGGGTGAACGAGACCGAGCTGAATCGTATTGCGTGAAACTTCACGTCGCTGGTCTTCAAGCCACGATTGAACAGGACAAGTAGCAATGAGTAAGAACCGAATTTTTATTCGGCGACGAGACGGACGCATCGAAGTTCGCCTTAATGAACACGGGCGAAGTTTGGTTCGCCAATTCGCAGAAGATGTTGTAGCGGCAGAAAATGACGTCGATCACGCCTGGCACCGACAACTTCAAGCACCCATTGATCCGAGTCGTGATATGGACGACCCCGTATCGATGCTCGCACGACAAAAGTCCACGGCGTCAAATGCCGAATTGGTTGTTCTGAGTGTTGACGAGGAGTTCATCAACGACGGCGAAGGTTGGGCGTGGCT